>WNGL01025467.1_pt1 | contig 14163 bp, 12 predicted proteins | sample 5400591 | NCBI WGS metagenome assembly WNGL01 (sample SAMN13153377, study PRJNA577476) | soil metagenome | isolation source: 80 cm soil or saprolite under Garry oak tree replicate 1 | place: USA:California | collected 2016-06-15
GGCCGCCGTCACCAGCGCCGACGGCCGGCTTCTTGGCCTGCTGTGCCTCAAGGCCAGCCGGGTGGGATTCTGCTCTGACCAGGACGTTCACGCCCGCGCCCTGGGTGAGGCCGACCCTGCTACCTTCGGCAGCACAGGCATCGACCGACCCAGGCGATTAGCCACTCACGTGCCCCAACCAGTTTCTGGCGACGGCTACCGTTATTTGCGCTCCGCTAACAGGCCTTCACCTGTGTCTTCGGCATTGTGGCGAGGGTATGGCCGGTGGATACTGCCTAGTACTGCTGATGAAGGCTGGCCGTGGGGAGATTTCATGACTGCCACCGTGGATGAGCAAACGACGGTGACCGTGCGCGGCGCATGCCCGCATGATTGCCCGGACACCTGCGCCATGCTGGTCTCGGTGCGCGACGGCCGCGCGGTGGAGGTGCGAGGGGACCCCGCCCATCCGTTCACCCGCGGCGGGCTGTGCGTGAAGGTGAACAACTACGTCGACAAGGCATACAGCCCCGACCGGGTGCTGTACCCGATGCGGCGCACCGGCCCCAAGGGCAGCGGCCAGTTCACCCGGGTTTCCTGGGACGAGGCGCTGGATGAGATCGCCGGACGGTTCCGGTCTGCGATCGCCGAGCACGGCGCCGAGTCCATCATGCCGGTCAGCTACCTGGGCACCGAGGGCATCCTGAACGGCCTGAACGTGGGCGACCCGTTCTTCAACAAGCTCGGCGCCACGATCACCGAGCGGACCTACTGCGACTCCGGGGCCTGCACGGCCTACACCATGACGATCGGCGCGACCGCGGGGGTGGATCCGGAGAGCCTGGTGCACTCCCGTTACATCCTCATCTGGGCCTGCAACATGATCTCGACGAACCTGCACCTGTGGCCGTTCGTGGCCGAGGCGCAGCGCCGCGGCGCGAAGGTCGTCGTGATCGACCCGGTGCGGCACCGGACGGCCGCGCACGCAGACTGGTACATCCCGATCCGGCCCGGCACCGACGGCGCGTTGGCGCTGGCCATGATGAACGTGATCATCGGTGAGGGACTCACCGACGAGGCCTACGTCCGGGATTACACCGTCGGATACGAGGATCTGGCCGAACGAGTCCAGCGCTACACCCCCGAATGGGCATCGGAGCAGACCGGAATCCCGGCCGATGACATCCGTACCCTGGCCCGGGAGTATGCCACCACCCAGCCGTCGATGATCCGGATCGGGGTGGCCATCGAGCGGCACGCCGGCGGCGGGCAGACCGTGCGCTCGATCGCCTGCCTGCCGGCGCTGACCGGGGCCTGGCGCCGGGTCGGCGGCGGGCTGCTGCAGCTGCCGCTGTGGGCGTTCCCGGTGAACTGGCCCGCGCTGCTCCACCGGGAGCTGGCCACGCCTGGGACCCGGGTGGTCAACCAGTTCCTGCTGGGCCGGGCGCTGACCGGGGAGCTGGGCCTGGACCCGCCGGTCACGGCGCTGATGGTATACAACTCCAACCCGGTGGTGGTCTGCCCGGAACAGGACAAACTGATCGCGGGCTTGTCCCGGGAGGACCTGTTCACCGTGGTCAGCGAGCATTTCCTGACCGACACCGCCCGCTACGCCGACCTGGTGCTGCCGGCCACCACCCAGCTGGAGCAGCACGACATCATGTTCAGCTGGGGTCACTTCTACATCACCCTGAACACCCCGGCCATCGAGCCGGTCGGCGAGGCTATCTCCAACACCGAGCTGTTCCGGCGGCTGGCCGCCCGGATGGGCTTCACCGAGAAGTGCTTTACCCGCACCGACGAGCAGATGATGGCCGAGGCGTTCGACTGGTCCGCGCCGGCCACGGCCGGAATCACCCTGGAATCACTCCGCCAAAGCGGCTGGGCCCGGCTCAACGTGCCTCCCGCCGATCAGTACGCTCCGCACGCCGAGGGCAGCTTCCCGACCCCGTCGGGCAAGGTCGAGTTTCGCTCCTCGATCGCCGAGCAGGCCGGCAACTTCGTGCTCCCGCTGTTCCGGCAGGGATCTGACGAATACCAGCCCGGCGGCACGATCGACCCCCTGCCGCACTACGTGCCGCCCCGCGAGACCGCCGATACGGGATACCGGCTGAACCTCATCTCCCCCAAATCCCACGCCTACCTCAACTCCAGTGCCGGCGACCAGCCCGCCCAGCGCCGCGTCCAGGGCGAGCAGGCGGTGACCATGCACCCGCACGACGCCGCGGAACGCGGCATCACCGACGGGCAGTACGTCCGCGTGTACAACGACCGCGGCCACTTCGTCGCTCTGGCCCGGGTCACCGACGAGATCGCCCCCGGCGTGGTCATGGCACCGATGGGAGCCTGGCCCAAGAACGCCAAAGGCCACGCCACCGTCAACGCAGTCAACCCGTTCGTGTTCGCCGATCTCGGCAATGCCCCGACATTCTCCGACACCAAAGTCGAGATCGCGCTTCACTAGCACCGCTGATGCTCCCTTCTTCTCCGCCCGCGCCTGCCGCATCCCGCTGAACCTCGGAGTAGGGCCCGGGCCGTCGGCCTGGGTCCACGCCAGCCCCAGGATGTTCCCGGCGCTGGGGACCGACAGGGCTGCGGCCAGCCGCAGCGCCTCCTTGCGGGCGGTCACCTTGCCGCTGGCGACTGGTTCGGCGGTCAGGATGGGCTCCAGCTCGGCAGGCGGGATGAACCGCGCGGCCCGCCCGGCCGCGTAGATGGCGACCCGCGCCCGGTCGTCGCCGGCGTGGGACAGGAGGATCGGCAGGGCGTCGCCGGGCCGCCCGGTCCGGGCCAGCGCGGCGAGCGCCGCTTCGGCCAGGCTGGTGTTGGCGGAACCGAGGTAGCGGTGCACGACTTCCCAGCCCGCATCCCCGGCCCGGGCGGCGGTGGTGATCGCGGCGGTCCGCTCATAGATCTTGGCGCCGGCATCGGCGGCGACCTCAGCGAGCAGCCGGGCGTAGGCGGCCTGCTGGCGGGGCAGCCACCGGCCGGTACCCGGGGAGTGCAGCGGCACCCACCGCACCCCGGCAGCCAGGAACTTCCCGCGCGGCGGCTTCCCGGCCAGGAACCGGTCGAGCAGGTCAGTGCGGCGGCGGCAGAGCACCGCCCACACCTCGGGGAGGGTAACGGCCGAGGAATCGACACCCACGACGTGCTCGGCACGCTGTGCCCGGGTCTTCGGGTCTGCTAGCCACAGCATGATGCCGGTCCGCATCACGGCGGAGACATTGCCCGGATCGATCGAGCGGCGCAGCATGTCCTGCAGCGCCGGCAGCCGCCAGGCCCGCCTGCCCAGGGCCCGGGTGACGGCGAACAGCGGCTCGTACGCGCCGCGCCGCATTCCGGCCTCCAGCCAGTCCCGGACCGCGTGGAGGAACTCGTGTTCCTGGCCGTGTCGCAACCTGCTATCGACGCGGCCGAGCGCGGGAACGTGATCTCCGAATATCCCTTGCAGCGTCCGCAGCGACCAGGTGATCAGCGGCTGCGAGCCGGGATGATGGCGCAATACCGCCAGCGCCAGCGTGGTGAGCGCCTGCCGGGACTGGTGGCTGGCATCGCGGGCGGCCAGCGTGTCGGCGGTGATCTGCTCCAGCGCCTCGGCGGCCTGCGGCTGCAGCAGCAGGGGCCTGACCCGGGCCAGCGCGGTCAGCGCCCGGGCGCGGACCGGGTCCTGCTCGTTGCGCAGCCGCCGCAGATAGGCGATGACCTCGGTGAGGATGTCTCCGTCTGGGGCGCGGCTAGCGCACGTGATAAGCAGTTCGTATCCGGCCGCCCGTTCCTCGGATTGCGCACGCGCGGTGGCGGCGGTCAGCGGCGCCTTGGCCTGCTCCCACGGCAAGAAGGCGGTGTAGTGCAACGTGAGGGCCGCGTTGGCCTGTACCGGGCCGAGCTCAAGGATCCGCCTGGCCTCGGCCCAGCGCACCGTGCGGGGCAGCACGTCCAGCATCTGGTCGGCTGGCCGGGCCTGGCTGCGCTCGACATCGGCGTAGGCCGCCTCGTACAGCGCCGCCCGCCGGGCCGGCGGGACCGCGTCAAGCAACGCCACCAGGGCGTTTTCCCGGCGCCGCAGCCGCCGCGCGATCGGCTCCAGCTGTGATGTGTCCAGCTGGGCGAGGCGACGCAGCAACGATCCTGGCAACCTCGCGGCAGCGAGCCATCCGGCCCGGCCCGGCGCGGACATCAGCCGGATCAGCCGCCCGGGGGCGGCCCCGGCGAGCACGGCATAGTGCTCCAGCGGCCCCGGCAGGTGTCCCGGCGGGGCATACCGTTCCAGCAGGTCCAGCACGCGCAGCGGGAACCTGGCCGCAGCGGTAAGGACACCCGTCCCGGACCCGGCCCACCAGCGGACCCGGTCCGGGACACTCAGCTCGGCCAGCTGCGCCTCAGCGACGCTCAGCACGACCTCGGGATGCACGTCTCCCAGCCGCGACCAGTCACCGGCGGCATACCCCAGCTCCGGTAGCAGCCGCGCCGTAACCTCTGCCGAGCACGCCGGCAGCAGCCGGGCCGCCTCGGCATCACCGAACCAGTCCCAGACCACATCGATCAGCCCATCGGCCACGGCCGACAGCCGCTGCCGCCGCAGCAGCCGGTACACATGCCGCCGGGTATGCCACGAGGCCCCGATAACAAAGGCGGCGACCTGCCCGGCAGACGGCATGCCGGTACGCAGCCAGGCACTCACCGCCGGCCGGCGGATCTCCCACACCGGATCACCCAGCGCCGCTTCGATGGTGGCCCGGTGACCGGCTACCACGGCCATGAACACCGCGATCTCACGCTGGAACCGGTCACCGCGGTAAAGATCACCCGCCACCCGATCCAAGCCACCCGCGGGAGCCAGCTCACGGGCCCGCCGCGCCAGCATCTTCATCCGCTCCGGGTAAGCCAGCGGGTCCAGCTCGCCAAGCAACGCCGCGGCATCAGAACGCATAACTGGCATTATCCAGGCACAACGGCACTCATCGACACTGAATTAACATGGCGCGCCACAACCATGGCGTAACTGTACGCAGCCCTGCCCAGGCATCCAGTCGCCAGCCCAGGCCCAGCAGTAGCCCGCGCCGGCCGATCGCCGCAGACGGCCTCGCGTACCAGCACGTCGTGCAGGACGCGGACCATATCTCCGGACCCGATCCGCGTCTGAGCGCCCTCTTACGTGCCCGCGGCGCCAGGAAGCTAACCCGCCGCGTCAGTTTAGTACCACCGTCCCTCGACCTGCGCGCAGGGACTTTCGCCTCCTGGCCAAGGCGCGGAACCGCAAGGAATAACCTGTTGCCGACGGTAACGCCGCAGGCACTACCGTCATGCCATGAATGCGGCGCCTGTGCCCTATGACCGCCTTGATCCGGTCACGATCACCCCGGACAGATATGGCGGCACCTATTCGGGTGGCTTCTGGCTGGCCTTCCCGCTGGCCCCGTCGGCTGTCCCGGATGAGCCGTTCGGCGGGGACATATGCGCCGCAACATGGTGGCATGACGCGGATCATGTGCCGGTCGGACGCGGTGACACACCCGACCACGCCTATGCCGACCTCACCCGGCGCCTGGAAGCCATCGAGCCCGCCCGTACGCACCCCGCGGTGAGTGAACTCAGCGGCAACATGTCGACCTGGGAACTCCGCTGGCCCTCGGGAGACGTGACCCTGGTCGACTGGTCCTGGCGAGGCGAGAACCGCGGGCCGGTCCGGCAGGACCCCGCCTAGCGACCGGAGGCGGGCCTAGCGACTGGAGGCGGGCCTAGCGACTGGAGGCGGGCCCGCGGCACCGCGTATGCTTACCTCGCCCGCTGTTCCCTGACGGCCGTGGTGCGCCGCGAAGCACCGTGTCATGTCACTGTCGATGAGCATCGCCGGATCTTCCCTCCCGGGCCTGGAGCGGCGTGCTGGCCGATGAGCGGCCCGCAGATCCGGGTCCGGACGCGCACCGATCTCGCCCGGCAGCGGCGGCCCCGCCCTCACCGCTGCTGGGATCACATCATCGCGGCGCCGTTGTGGCCGCTGCATGGCGCCAACCTGGGCACCCTGCTGCGGACCTGCGACGCGACCGGCGCGTGCCTGGCGGTGCCGCGCCTGCCGTGGGTACCTGAGGCGCTGGCCCGGGGCAACACCCTGCGGCGTCCGGGGTGCGTGCACTGGACCGGCCGTGACGCCTGCCGGTGGCTGCACCACCAGCGGTCAGCCGGATTCCGCATCATAGGCGTCGAGCTGGCGGATGAGGCGATCCGGCTTGCCGGGCTGCCCGCTGCCCGGCAGCGGACCATCGCGGTGCTGGGACACGAGCAGACCGGCATCCCCGCCGAGGCCCTGGACCTGCTCGACGCGGTTGTAGAGATCCCGATGATCGGCACTGGCGCCAGCCTGAACGTCGCGGTGGCAGGATCGCTGGTGCTGTACCGGCTGGCCGGACTCATCTGAACACGACAACGATCCGCACGCCGGACGCCCGCGTCCGAGCGAGACCACCCCGCGCCAACGGCCGGAACAGGGCCCGCTCCCAGTCGGCGCGGTCGGCCATGGCGGCGGCGAACACGGCCTCGCGCTGCCGGTACGCCTCATGCAGAATCTGGTAGCTGGCCGCGAGCCGCTGATGCCGGGCGGCGGTCTCATAGTGGCCGCGGCGTTCGGCAGTTGCGGCTTCGGCGCCGACTCGGAATGCGGTCAACTGGGAGGCCTGCCCAGTCTGGTGCCGTCCGGGGCCTTGCGCTCGCCGAAGAGCTGCTCATACGGTTTGCGTTCGACCCGCCGGCGCTAGCGAAGCCGAGCGCTTCAGCGCCGGGTCCCCCACCAGCGGCCGGGTGGCTCTCCCCCGCTCTCGCTGGCCTGGATGTAGTAGCTGGCCGCGTCCTTGGCGGGCTGTCGTCTGCCATCAGCATGGGACCACCTGCTGAGGTTTGTTGCCACGGTCATGGGACCACCTGGTTTGCCAGTTGTTGGACCACCCTGCTGTGATCTTCCGGTTCATTTCGGACTGAAAGAGACGGCAGGGCATGGCGTTCCGGGAGGTTCTGGTGACACAGGTGAGAGAGGTCCTGCGGGCGTGGCTGGCCGGGGCGGGTAAGCGCCCGGCGGCCAGGCGGGCGGGGGTGGATGTGAAGACCGCCCAGCGGTATATCGCGGCGGCGCGGGCGGCGGGCCTGGCCCGTGACGGGGATGAGTCGCAGCTGACCGATGAGCTGCTCGGGCAGGTGGTCGCGGCGGTGCGCCCGGCCCGCCCGGCCGGGCACGGCGCCTCGTGGGAGGCGCTGGTGCCGGTGACGGCCGAGGTCACCGGGTGGGTGAAGGACGGCCTGACGCTGGTGAAGATCGGGGAGCTGGTGGAGCGCCGCGGGATCGCGGTGCCGTACCGGACGCTGGCCCGGTTCGCCGCGGCGGAGTGCGGTTACTCCTCGTCCCGGCAGCAGGTGACGGTCCCGGTGGCCGACGGCAAGCCGGGCGAGGAGGTGCAGATCGACTTCGGCTACCTGGGCATGATCGGCGACGGGGACCGGCGGCGGAGGCTGCACGCGCTGGTGTTCACCGCGGTGCTGTCGCGGTACTGCTTTGTATACCTGACGTTCTCGCAGACGACGGCCGAGGTGATCGCCGGCTGTGAGGCGGCCTGGGCGTTCTTCGGGGGCATGTTCAAGGTGCTCATCGCCGACAACCTCAAGCCGGTAGTCGATAAGGCCGACCGGCTGGAGCCGCGGTGGAACCGGGAGTGGCTGGAGTACGCGCAGGCCCGCGGCCTGGTCGTGGACCCGGCCAGGGTCCGCTCCCCGCAGGATAAACCTCAGGTTGCATACTGCACCCCTTCGGGCTGATTCGGATGGTCATTGTGCTGGTGCTGGTGCTGGTGCTGGTCGGGCGGTTCGTGGCGGCCGGCCGGTCTTCGGGCGGTCGGGCGGGTTGCCGGGGTCGGGCGGGTCGTAGAGCACCTCGCCTTTGTCGTTATACTTCTGCCCGCTGACAATTCCGGCGTGGTACCAGTCTTTGACGGTGGCGGTGGACACGCCGAGCAGCGCGGCCGTCTCGCCCAGGGGGATGAGGCCGGCGGCGAGCAGCCGCTGGCGGCGGCTGGGTAGCTGGTAGGTGCGGATGACGCGCTGCACCATGGTGGCGGTCAGGGGCTTGCCTTCGCCGTTGGCCAGGCCGCGGCGGCGGAGGATGCCGGCGATCTCGGCGCAGGTGTGGTGGTCCAGCAGCCGGTCGACCTCGGTGATGGTGGCGGCCGGGGTCTGCCGGATTTCCCAGGCGCGTTTGGGCACCGGGAGGGTGAGGGTGCGGTGCTGGCCGCCGGCCAGGCGGACGTGCGCGGTGATGGTGTCGCTGGTGCGGGTGACGGTGACGTCGGTGAGCAGCAGCCGGGCGATGCGCTTGCGTTCTCTCATCGGGGTGGCGGGGTCGTTCCAGATGCCGGGCAGGTCGGTGACGAGCTGGCTGATCCTGGTCTTCTGGGCGCTGGTGAGCTGCCCGGTGTGCTGCTGGCGGGCGGTGTCGTAGGCTTCCTGGGCGCTGGTGAGGGCGCGCAGGGCGGTGTTCCAGCCGGCTTCCAGGGTGCCGGCGACGAGCCGGTTGGCGGGGTCGACGGCGAGGTAGCGGCGGCGGGCCAGGTCGGCGTGGTAGCGGGCGCGCTCGACGTGGGCGGCGCGCAGCGCGTCGGCCTCGGCTGCCCGGTGTTGCAGCTCGGCTGATACCTGGAGGGCGGCTTCGGCGGCCAGCGGGGTGAGGGTTCCGATGAGCAGGGCGCCGATGCGCTCGTCGAGGGTGTGCCCGGGAATCAGGGTGCAGGCGCTGCGCCCGTTTTCGATGCCGTCGCGGTGGCAGGTGTAGGTGGGCAGTTCCTGGCTGCCGCGGGCGTGGTAGCGGACGGTCATCCGCAGCCCGCAGCGGCCTTCGCGGGGCGGCCCGGCGGCGCGGTCGCGTCCGTGGGCGGCGGCGTTGGCTGTCAGGCGGGCGAGGTTGGCATCGTACTGTTCCAGGGTGATGTATCCGGGGTGGGCGCCGGGGATGAAGGAGATCCACTCCTGGCGGGGCAGCATTCTGGAGGTGGTCTTCCCGTTGGGCTGCTTGTGGTGAGCGTGCCGGCCGTAGGTGAAGGCGCCGGCGTAGCGGGGGTTGTGCAGTACCCGCAGCACGGTGTGGTGGGCCAGCGGCTTCCAGTCGGTCTCGCCCTTGCGCGGTCCCTTCAGGTGCCGCCAGGGGAACGACAGGCCGGCGGCGCGGAACGCCTTCACGCATGCGGTCGCCGACCCGGTCGCCTCGAACGTGGTGAACAGGTGCGCCAGGGCACCCTGGATGGCGGTGTCGGGGTCCAGGATGACGTGCCCGGCGGCGTCGTAGACCAGCCCGACCGGCAGCGGCATGATCAGCTCGCCGCGGCGGGCCTTGGACAGCTGCCCGCCGCGCAGCCGGGCCTTGATGAAATGCAGCTCGCTTTCGGCCATGGTCCCCTTGAGGCCCAGGAGGAGGCGGTCGTTAAAATTCCCCGGGTCATACAGGCCGTCTTCGTCGCAGATCAGCGTGCCGGTCATGCCGCACAGTTCGAGAAGCTGATGCCAGTCGGCGGAGTTGCGGGCCAGCCGGGAGCATTCCAGGCCGAGCACGATCCCGGCCCGCCCCAGCGACACCTCGGCGACCATCTGCTGGAACCCCTCCCGGTCGGCGGCGGAGGCGCCGGAGTGGCCCTGGTCGATGTCGATGACGGTGATCTGGTCACTGGCCCAGCCCAGCGCGATCGCCCGGCCGCGCAGGTCGTACTGGCGGATCGCGGATTCGGTGTTGTGAATGACCTGTTTGAGGCTGGATTGGCGGATGTAGAGCAAAGCCCGCCGGGAGAGGTGGGCGGCGGTTACCTTCGACGCCGCGGTATCGGGGAGCATCGGGTCTCCTTCAGCGAGAACAGCCGGTTACGGGGATGGGCTGGTGGTGGCAGCCCCGGCGAGCGCGAGGGCCGCCAGCACGTTGATGAGCTCGGCGGCCACCGGGGCCGGAAGACCGGCGGCCTGGGCGGGGTGCATGCCGGGCGGCTGGCGGGCCGGCGCCGCCGTGCTGGTGCCGGGGGTCAGGCCGGCCAGGGCCTGCCGCCACGCGGTGATGCCACCGCGTGCCAGCACGCCGAGCCCGAGCGGGAACGCCTCGGCGCGCGCGTGCAGGGCGGCATGACGCAGTTGCTCGTAGCGGGCGTCCAGCCCGCCGCCGGGAACGTGGTCCTGGCCGGCATCCGGGCGGGCGCCCGGTTCAGCAGCCGCGTGGCCAGGTGATGGGAGCAGGGACAGGGACGGGTTGTCCTCCTTCCTTCCGGAGGCGGGCAGGTTAGCGGCTTTTGGAGTGGCGCTCCCGGCGGCGGGCCAGCGCTTTCTCGACGGTGCGGGGGTGCACGCGCACGCCGAAGGACTCCTGGATCAGGGGCACCAGCTGCGCCGGGCGCAGGCCGGGGCTGGCGGCCAGCTGCTGCTCGGCCCAGGTGAGGATCTGGCCGGTGAGCTTGTGCGGCCCGCGCGGCCCGGGCCGGGCCGGCACCAGCCCTTCCAGCCCGGAGCGCTCCAGGGCGGCGGCCGCCTCGTAGTAGGCGGGCCGGGAGTACCCGAACGCCGCGGCGGCCGCGGTGACCGGGGCGCCGTCCGCCTTGACCTGCCGCACCATCTCGTACTTGACCTGCACCACGTCGCGGGCGTCGAAGAACTCGCTGGCCAGGAACGCCGGATCGGTGACCTGCTCCGGATGCGGGTTCAGGCAGCGCGCCTGGGCCAGCGCGGCCTCCTTGGGATCTGATCTGCCCTCTCGCCTGGCCATGCCGCCTCCTGATCATCACTACTGTCAGGATGATTTTACCGGAAACGGATACCTGGCACACGCTCCTGCGTCCGCATTTCGCCAGCTTTCTCAGGAAACTCAGGATAAATATGCTCAGAGCCGTCATGCCGGCTGTCCGGAAGACGAGCCATCGCGGCGTAATCGCCCTAACATTCACGGCGTAATCTCCCTAACAGCCCTGTCGCTCTCCCCCCGAGACCGCAGCTGGCCGATCAGGTCGGCCAGCGCCAGCAGGCCCGCCGCGGTGAACGGGCAGCGGCCGGCCGCGATCACCACGAACGGATCGGCGGGCGGGACATCGGTCCACGCTGCTGGCAGGGAGAACAGCTGCCCGTTCTCGTCGTGCAGGTGGACCCGGTCCTCGCCCCAGTTCTGGCGGCAGGCGACGAACTCGAAATCCTGCCCGGCCAGCGGGTGGAACGGGTGCGTCACCCGGACCCGGCGGTACCGATCGTGCGGATCAGGTGTAGTTGACGATGCGGGGCAAGGGGCGGGTCGAGGCCGGCGTGAAGTTCGTCCAGGTCAGCTTCTTCGCCGGGGAGCAGTTCGCCGGGATCGCCGATGCGCAGCACCGGGTGGAGGACTGGTGCCGCATCCGGGCCGGGATGCGGGTGCACGGCACCACCCGGCGACGGCCTGCGGAGGTGTTCGCGCAGCTGGAGGCGCCGGCGCTTCTGCCCGTGCCGGGGCAGCCGTACCGGGTGCCGGCGTGGAGCGAGGCGAAGGTGCAGCGCGATTTCCATGTCCGGGCGCAGAACGCGTTCTACTCGGTGCCCTACGGCCTGGTCGGGCAGCAGGTCACGGTGCGGGCGGACGGGACGCTGGTGAAGATCTACCATCGCGGCCAGGTGATCCGCACCCACCCGCAGCAGCCGCCCGGCGGGCGGGCCAGCGACCCGGCGGACTTCCCGCCGGACACCGACATCTACGCGCGCCGGGATGTGGACAAGCTGGCGAAGATGGCCGCCGCCCGTGGCGAGGCGATCGGGATCTACGCCGCCCGGATCCTGGATATCCCGCTGCCGTGGACCAGGATGCGCGCGGTCTACGCGCTGATCGGCTTGTGCCGTACCTACGGCAGCGACCCGGTCGAGCAGGCGTGCGCGGCCGCGCTGGAACTCGACGTGATCAGCGTCGCCAAGATCAAGTCGATCGTGGAGAAGGGCACCGGGAAGCAGGCCGCGCAGGCCGCCGCGCGCAGCCGCCAGGCCGGCGACGCCGCCCGCAAGGTCACCGCGGCCCGGTTCGCCCGCGACCCCCGCGAGTTCGCCACCGCGACCGGCGTCCGCATGCAGGTCCTGACCGGCGGCGGGGACGCCAGCGGCGCCTGACGCCCGGCCGGCAGCCCGTTTCATTTCATCTCATCTCAATCCATTTCAGTGCATTGCTCTTATTTCATTTCGTTCCGCCGTGCCCTGGCACGGCCAGCAGGAAGGACAGCCTTGATGACGACTGCGACCCAGACCGCGGCCGCTGCGGCGACCCAGGCAGACTGCGCACCGGGCACATGCCGGTACCCCGGATGCGCCGGCCCGGCCCGGGGCAAAGACCCGGCCGCGCCGGGTCCCCGGCCCGGCTACTGCGAGCAGGAAGTCCCCGAAGACCGCGGCGACGGCACGCCGGTGCTGGTCCGGCACACCGCGATGACCGCGTTCCGGCGCCGCGGCCAGCTCGCCGGGCAGCCGGGCGGCGACCGGCCGGTCACCGCGGCCCTCAGCCGGGCCGGGGCCATCCGCGACGACGCGCTCGCCGCGATGAGCAGGCTGGGCGCCCAGCTGTCCGCCACGCTGGACCAGCTCGCCGCCCTCGGCGGCCAGCTCGCCGCAGCCGGCGACCCCGAAGCCGCCGAAGCGCAAGCCGAGGCAGTCCGCGCCCAGACCGCCGTCCAGGTCGAGCAGGCCCGCGCCGAGACCGCCGCCCACGCGGTCGCCCGGCACACTGCCGAGCTGGACGCCGCCGAGGCCCGCGCCGCCGCCGCCCAGGCCATCACCGCGATGGAAGCCGAGGCCGCCGCACGCCAGCACGCCGACCAGCGTGCCCGCGACGCCGGCCGTGCCCTGCACGACGAACGCCAGGCAGCCGCAGCCCGGATCACCGAAGCGGAGGAAGCCCTCACCGCTGCCCGCGCCGAGCGCGACACCGCCGTGGACGCAGCCGGGCAAGCCCGCGCCGACGCTGCCCGCGCCCGCGAGCAGGACCAGCAGCGGCATGCCGCCGAGCTGGCCGCCGCCACCGCGCAGCTGGCCGCCGCGAACGACACCATCGCCGCGCTGCGCGACCAGCTCGCCCGCACCGAGACCGCCCTGGACCGCGAGCGCGCCGAACAGCACAAGACCGTCAGCCTGCTGCACGACCTCATCACCAGCAGGCCAGCAGCGCCCGCCGGCAACGGCGGAGCCCACCCGCACCCCGACGGCAGCACCGGGCAGCAGCCCGCGGAAACGGCCGGCAACGGCACCAGCCGCCGCCAGCAGCGGTGACCCCGGCGCCCCGCGGCCCGGGCACCCCGCCCGGGCCGCGGGCAGCCCGCCCGCATCACCAGCACAGCCAGCACAGCGATGAAAGGACACCCGATGACCCTGGCCGACCCGGTCAGCCCCGACCTCAAACGGCACCTGCGCACCCTCAAGCTCGGCCAGCTCCTGGCCACCCTCCCCGACCGGCTCACCCTCGCCCGGCAGAACAAACTCCCGCACGCCGACTTCCTCGAGCTGCTGCTCTCCGACGAAGTCACCCGCCGCGAGAACGGCTCCGCCGCCCGCCGCGCCCGCGCCGCCGGGCTCGACCCCGACATGCGCATCGACACCTGGGATCCCGCCGCCGCCGTCCGCTACGACCAGCAGCTGTGGAACGAGCTGGTCAGCCTGCGGTTCACCGAAGCCGCCCACGGCGCCCTGATACTCGGGCCCGTCGGGGTCGGCAAGACCCACCTGGCCACCGCGCTGGGCCACATCGCCGTCCGCCGCCGCCTCACCGTCCACATGGCCCGCGCCGGCCACCTGTTCAAACGGCTCAAAGCCGCCCGCCTGGACAACAGCACCGAAGCCGAGCACCGCCGCCTCGCCGCCGTCAACGTGCTGATCATCGACGACCTCGCCCTCACGCCGCTGGACGAGACCGCCACCACCGACTTCTACGAGCTCACCGTCGCCCGGCACCGCAGCAACGCCACCATCGTCACCTCGAACAGGACCCCGGATGAATGGCTCGGCCTCATGCACGACCAGCTCCTGGCCCAGTCCGCGGTCGACAGGCTCACCTCAACCTGCCACGAGCTCGTCATCGAAGGCGACTCCTACCGCAAACGGCAACGCCCCAGCCGCCACCCCGCTTGACGGATCCCGCCGCACACCCCAAGATGACACAGCAGCCGCAAGGTGGTCCCTAGG
>WNGL01038896.1_pt1 | contig 14162 bp, 14 predicted proteins | sample 5400591 | NCBI WGS metagenome assembly WNGL01 (sample SAMN13153377, study PRJNA577476) | soil metagenome | isolation source: 80 cm soil or saprolite under Garry oak tree replicate 1 | place: USA:California | collected 2016-06-15
GACGAGATTGGCGTGCAGCCCTGGGCCGTCACCATCTGCCCGTTGTCCGGCGTCGTCGTGTAGTCCACGTTGTTGGGGATGTGCATCGGGTAGCTGCCGTACGTCCAGCCCTGGCACAGCATCCCGGTGTCGAAGTTCGCCACCGCCTTGATCGCGGCGTTGACGCTCTGCACCGTATACGCGCCGGAGACCGACTCAAGCGCGTGCACGACAATCTCAGCTTCCGCGAAGCCCATCTGGCTGAAGCTGCCGACGCCACTGGAGACCGAGTGGCCGTACTTGGCGAGGATCGCCTTGTACAGCTTCATCGCCGGCGTGCTGGTGGAGTCGGGCGGGGTCAGCTCGGCATTGACGAACAGCTTGTTGTTCCACTTCGGGCCGAGCGCGTGGGCCAGGAAGTCGGTGTTGCACGGCGTCGAGCACCCCCACAGCTTGACCCGGTCCTCGAGCCCGAGCTTCTGCGCCGCCTGGAGGATCAGCAGCGCCTGGGGCGGGGTGAAGTTGAGGATCACGGCGCCGTTCGGCCCCGCGTCGTCGACCTCCTTGATCGCCACCGAGTTGGCGTCCGTGATCGGCACGTTCTCGGTCAGCTGCACGATCGGCACGTGCGCGGCGGCTGCGAGGGCCGCGGGGCCGGCCCCTATGTACCCGGTGCCGGGGACGTTCGACTGGTCGAATACGACCTTGGAGACGTGCTGCGAGAGCGCGTACTGCACCGCTCCGTCGGAGCTGTACCGCGGCCCCATGTTGACCGCGGCGCTGTTCGGGGTCGAGTAGCATTCGGGCGCGATCCCCGAGTCGACGATGTTGAAGCCGAGCTTCTCCCAGTAGCTGTGGTTGACCGAGCATTCGATGATGCTCGTGTTGCCGACGATCCCGACCACATGATCGGTCTGCACGAGCTGCTTGGCCTCGGCCGCGATCTGGGCCGGGTTGGTCTGCTCGGTCTCGATGTAGTACTTGATCGGGTGGCCGTTGATGCCGCCGTTGTCGTTGACGCAGGTGAAATACGCGTTGGCCATGTTGGCGATGTCGGCGAACGATGTCCCCGGCTGGTTGGTGACGATCCCGCCCAGCGGGATCGGCGTGCCGGTCGCCTTCACGCCCGGCTTGGTGCCGCATTGCGATGTGCTCACCGCCGAGCTGCTCGGCGTGCTGCTCGCTGCTGGACTGCTGCTCGACGAGCTGCTGCATCCGGCGGCGATAAGCATTCCGATCACAGCCGCCAGCGCTGCGGCCGCGCGCGCGCCGATCCGATGTTCCCGCATCCTCACCTGTCCCCACCTCCTGGTGGTGAAGGCATAAACCTGGCCCCTGTGGCGAGGACAGCTGATGCTCGTCCTGTCGTCGCCCGGGGCCTGAAGCGACGATGCGCGAACCCAGGTGCGTGACGATGCCACGACCCCGAGTACGTGACAAATTCCTGGTCGGGAGTACCTCGATTTGCCTTGGATGCTAGATGTCGGCCGACGCGGGCGCAAGGGCCCCTCAGCGATCAGTGCCGCAGCGGAACGATCTTGTGTCAGCGCGCAATTCCGCCACCGGGCGGCTTGTGCCTGATCACAAACCGGCTGGCCCGGTGACCGACCTTCCCGGCTACGCGGCGACCGGTGCCGATCCGAGCACCCTGCGCACCGCGCCGGCGATCTTGGCCTCGTCGGGCAGCACGTAGGCCTCCATCGGCTCGCTGTACGGCACGGTCGCGTCGAGCGCGGTCACCTGGGTGATCGGGGCCTTGAGCGCCGAGAAGCCGTGCTCGGCTATGTCGGCGGCGATGATCGCCGAGGCCGAGGCATGACGCGTGGCCTGGTCGACGAGCACGACGTGGCCGGTCTTCTGCACCGAGGCCAGGATCGTCGGGAGGTCGAGCGGCTGCAGCGTGCGCGGGTCGATGACCTCGGCGTCGATCCCCTCGGCGGCCAGCGTCTCCGCCGCCGCGAGCGCCTTGCCGACCATCCAGCCGGTGGCGACGATGGTCACGTCGGCACCCTGGCGCCGGACCGCAGCCTCCCCGAACGGCACCAGGTACTCCCCCTCGGGTACGTCGCCGGGCTCAAGCGTCAGCAGGTAGTGATGGAAGAAGCACACCGGGTTGTCGTCGCGGATCGCGGTGGCCATCAGGCCCTTGGCGTCGGCGGGCGTCGCGGGCAGCGCCACCTTCAGCCCGGGGACGCCGGTGAACATGCCGTAGATCGAGCCGGTGTGCTGGCCCGCCCAGCCTGCCGTGAACCCGTAGCCGGCCTTCAGCACCAGCGGCACCTTGACCCGGCCGCCGCTCATGTAGCGCATCCGCGGAGCCTCGTTGACCACCTGGTCCATCGCGACCAGCATGAACTCTGCCATGTACAGCTCGACCACCGGCCGGTAGCCAGCGAGCGCGGCGCCGACCGCCATCCCGATCTCCGCGGTCTCCGAGATCGGCGTCACCCGCACCCGATCGTGCCCGAAGGCCTTGACGAACTCGTCGTTCTCGGTCGTGGCCAGGTTCTGCCCGTAGTAGAGGACAGTGTCGTCGCGGGCCATCTCGAGGTGGATGGCCTCGTTGATCGCCGCGATGTAGGGAATCTCGCGTGCCATGACGATCTGCCTCCTAGGCATAGACGTAGTTGACGGCGGCCTCGGCGGCCGGAGGCGGGCTGTCGAGGGCGAACTCGACCGCGGCCTGCATCTCATCGCGGACCTCGGCGGCGATCCGGTCGGCGTCGTCGGGGGCGAGCACGCCCTTGGTGACGAGTTCGCCGCGGAAGCGCGGCACCGGGTCGTTGCGCTTGGCCGCCTCGTACTCCTCGAGGTTGCCGAACACCTCGATCGCCTCATGCTCGGGGAAGTGCAGCGGGATGCCTGGCGGGGCGATGATGTTGCCGTGCGCGCTGAGGCGGTAGACCAGCGATTCCACCAGCGTCGGGCCGTCGCCGCGCCGGATGCGCGCCACCGCGTCGCCGACCGCGCCGTGCACGGCGAGCGGGTCGCCGCCGTCCACGGTCACCCCCGGCATGCTGTAGGCCTTGGCCTTGACCGCCAGCGGCTCGCCCGCGGCCGCGTTAGCGTCTTCCTGCTCGACGCGGGTGACGACGTTGTAGGAGTTGTTCTCCATCACGAAGACGATCGGGAGCTTCCACAGCGAGGCCACGTTGAGCGACTCGGAGAACGCGCCCTGCTTGGCCGCCCCGTCGCCGAAGAAGCACAGGACGACCTGGCCCTGGCCCCGGATCTGGGCCGCGTAGGCGGCGCCGGTGGCCTGCGGGATCCCCTGCCCGACGATGCCCGAGGTGCCGAGAAACCCGCGCTCGGGGTCGGCCAGGTGCATCGAGCCGCCGTATCCGCCGCACAGGCCGCTGGTGCGCCGGTGCGGCCGTAGATCTCCGCCATGATCGCTTTCGGGCTGGTGCCGAGAACGAGCGGATAGCCGTGGCAGCGGTAGGTGGTCATAATCTGGTCACCCGGCTGCAGCGTGGCCAGCGAGCCGACGATCGATGCCTCGGCGCCGTCGGCCAGGTGGGTGTGACCGCGGATCACCCCCGGGTGCTCTTCGAAGGTTCGCTTCACCCGCTGCTCGAACTCGCGGATCCGGAGCATCTGGCGGTACATCCAGACCAGACGGTCGCTGTCCAGCCCCGTGTTGTCCAGCTCTGTCACGTGCTCCTCCTCATGCCAGGCCAGCGCGGCACTGCGCGGCTGTGGTCTCGTACGCCCGCTTGAACTCCTCCTCGATCGGGAGGCTCCGCAGTTCCGCGGAGAGCACTTCGACTCCCCACGGTCCCTGATAGCCGGCGCCGTGGCAGGCCTCGACATAGCCCGGGATGTCGAACTCGCCCTCACCCGGCAGCCGGCGGTGGTTGATGGTCTCGCTGACAGCGTCGGGCATGTTCTCGAGCTGCCCGTCGGAGAGTTCCACCCAGCTCAGGTACTCGGGCGGGATCCGGCGCAGGTCCCCGGGGGTGATCCCGAGCTTGGCCATGTGCCAGGTGTCGATGGCCAGCCCGCCGTTCGGCTGCGCGGCGCCCTGGACCACCTGCAGGGCGGCGTCGAGCGTGCGGACGTTGACGTCGAACGGCATGAACTCGTACACGACCTTCGCGCCGGTGTGGCTGGCCGCGTCCTGGCACAGCTCAGCAAACGCCTCGGTGAGCTGGCCGAGCTCGCACGGGGTGCCAGGGATGTTGCCGACCTTGATGTGATGGGCGTCGAAAGCCGCGGCGGTGGCGAACAGCAGCTTGCGCCTCTGGTCGGACTCGGCCCGCGCCGGGTCACCGGGGTCGACGAAGAAGTCCGCCAGGAACTCGGCCTCGAAGTAGGTCAGCCCCGCGTCCTTGAAGATCTTGCTCATCTCCTGCAGCGTGCGCCCGGCCAGCTGGTGCTCGATGTCGGCGTGCCACAGGCCAAGGCCCTTGAAGCCCACCTTCGCCGCCTCCGCGCACCGGTCCCGCCAGTCGAACAGGCTCCACTCGCGGCCGAAATGCACCTCGGTCGGGCCCGACACGGTCCAGTACAGAGCCAAGAGGTCGATATCACCCACAGCTTCTCCTGCGCCGGAAGAGACGGACCTTACGGTACATACGCGCGGGAGCGCCGGCCAGACCCGTTTCACACAGTGGCAAGCAGGATGCCGGCGCGAGCCTGCCGCAGCGCGCGTCGGCCCGGATATGCCGCCGGTATGTAGCTGACTGCGGCGGCCGTTAGGAGGAGCTGCCGGCTCCGGGCTGGACGACGCTCACGGTCAGGATCTGGACCGGCTTGGAGCACGCCGGTGACGTGTAGCTGAGGTAGACCGGCGTGGTCTGGGTCGGCGGGTAGATCACCAGCCAGTGCGCGGTGACCTGGCCGCACTTGGCCGCCGGGAAGTTGCCCGGGTCCGCGATCTGAAGCAGCGCATTGGCGACCGCCCCCGGCGCGAGCATGACCAGCTCACGCGGGGTGGCCGGGCTCTTCTTGGCCGCGGCACCGATCTGGCCGCCTGAGATCCGCGTCGCCCCGAACGACACGCCCGGGTAGCCGTACAGGGTGCAGGTGACATTGGAGATGTTCGTGAAGTCAATGACCTGGTCGATGCTCCCGGCGGTCCCTTGGCTGATGCCCGCCTTCACCCCGAGGTACCGGGCGGGGCACGGGGCCGGCCCGGGTGGTGTGGCCGGGGATGGAGGCGCCATCGGGCTGCCGGCCGCGATGCTGGCCGACGCCGCAGGCGTGGCCGTGACGGTCACCGCTTGGGCAGGCGCGGCGGACGGGCTGGCCGAGCCGCCGCAGGCCGTGAGCAGGACCGCGCTGCAGCCGAGTGCTGCTCCGGCAATGGCCCGCGGGGCCAGGCGTCGGGGTGTGGTCATCGCGGGTGTCCTTCCGCCGTCGCGGGTGCCGCGGTCGGCCCGGACGGCTCAGAAAGCTGCGACAGGCGTCTGAGTTAGGACGCCGACCCCGCCGCTGCGGTTGGCGCTCGCGCAGTGTCGGCAATGTCACAGTGTGCGGCGGCGGGTCGTGCGGCCACGTCCAGGACGCCGCCGGAAGCGCCGGAAGACAAGCCCGCCTCGGGCGCGCTGACCCCCGTGGCTCAGCTGAGGAACAGCGCTATCGCGACGTACTGGCACGTGGCGGCGGCGCAGACAAAAGCGTGAAAGACCTCGTGATAGCCGAATACCGACGGCACAGGGTCGGGCCAGCGGCGGTGATAGGAGAGCGCTCCCGCCGTGTAGAGCACGCCGCCCGCGAGCATCAGCGCGCCCGGCGCGGCACCGGCGTGGATCCACACCCATGGCAGCGCCAGGCCGGCCATCCAGCCCAGCCCCACGAACATGGCGCCGACCAGGCGCTCTGGCCCGGCCATCCGCCCCAGGCGGATTCCGGCCGCCGTCAGCGTGAGAGACCACAGGACGATCAGGCAGGCCAGCCCCAGTGCACCGTGCATAGCCAGCAGGAAAGCGGGGGTCGCGGTGCCGGCGATAAGGAACAAGATCATCGCGTGGTCCAGCCGCTGCAGCCGCTGGCGCCATGTATCACTCCATCTGCCGCAGTGATACAGCGCGCTGGCCCCGAACAATGCGCTCACGCTGGCCGCGTAGACGACCATGGCCGTGATCTGCGCGGCTCCGTGCGCGCGGGTCACCAGCAGCGTGCCGAGCACCAGCGACGCCTCAAACCAGAGCAGATGCAGCCAGCCACGCAGCAGCGGCTTGGTGTAGTAGACGCCGCGCCTGGCGTCATACTTCGCATCCGCCGGCAGGCCTGGCGCTGCTGGCGTGGAATCCATCACCGCCGCGTCGGACCTCCGCTCGGGACCGGGGGCCCGGCGATACGGGACATCGCCAAGTTTCGCCCACCTCAGTGTCGCGCGTGGCGACCAGATATCAAGCGGATCCGGCGGAAAGAGGTCACTGACCTGCTATGACATGCCTTCGGGCCGGCCCAGCGCGAAATCGGGGGCGCGGCGGTAGCCTGCGGGGGCAGCTTCGGGCAGCCCGGCCGCCAGGGCCGTTGCCCGGTCAGCGCTGGGTTGCGCAAATCGAACACAATGTCGATCTCAGTGAACAGCTGCGCCGGCTTCTGGCCTTCCTGGAGCCCGTGGCCACGCCCTTGTGGGAGCTGATCGGCGCGGGGTACGAGGCGAACTGGTACTGCTGGGTCGCCTCGCACGCCACCGAGCATGCCGTGGAGCTCGACCGGAAAGTGCTCCAGCGCCTGCTGGCCCTGCCCGGCGACCTCTGGCTCGACGTCTGCGGTGACGAGCCCGAAGCCTGGGGAGGGGCAGAGCCCCAGGGAACCGTCAGCCGATCGGCGGGACCACGGCCTCGATGAGGTGCGGGCCCGGCTCCGCGAGCGCCCGCCGGAGCTGCGCCGCGAACTCGCCGGCCGTGCGGGCCCGGCCGGCCGGGACGCCCATGCCCGCGGCCAGGGCGGCGAAGTCGAGATCGGGCCGGGACAGCTGGAGCAGGTCCCGCGCGGCCGTCCCGGTGGTCTGGGCGCCGACCCGCTCGAGTTCCATGCCGAGGATCGCGTACGAGCCGTTGCTGAAGATGACCGTGGTGACGTCCAGCCCCTCCCGGGCCTGGGTCCACAGGGCGGAGATCGTGTACATGGCGCTGCCGTCCGCCTCGAGGGCGATGACGCTCCGCTCCGGGCAGGCGATGGCGGCGCCGGTGGCCACCGGCAGCCCCTGGCCTATCGCACCGCCGGTCAGGGTGAGCCAGTCGTGCGGCGGCGCGCCCGCGGTGGCCCCGGGCAGCCACAGCCCGGACGTGTTGGCCTCGTCAGACACGATCGCGCCTTCAGGCAGCAGCGCGCCGATGACCGCGGCTGCGCTCTCCCCGGTAAGGTCGCCGTCCGGCAGCGCGGGGCGCACCGGCTCCTGCGGCTGCGGCTTGGCGTCCGGGGCCACCAGGCCGGCCACCGACTCCAGCGCTCCGCACACGTCGTCGCCGTCGGCGGCGAGCACGTCCACCTGGGTGCCCGCGGGGACCAGGGAGCTGGGCTGGCCGGGGTAGGCGAAGAAGGAGACGGGGGCGCGCGCGCCGGCCAGGATCAGGCGGCGCGCGCCCGCCATCTGCGCGACCGCGAACTCGGCCAGGTAGGCCAGCCGGTCGACCGCCGGGACACCCGCGCCGCGCTCGATCCGGGCCGGAAACGTCTCGCTCAGCAGCCGGGCACCGGGGGCGCAGGCAATCCGGCTGGCCGCCGCGAGGCCGGGCCGCCGCATGGCCGGCCCGCCGAGCAGGATCACGCATGGCTCCCCGCTGCGCAGCGCAGCCGCGGCGGATCCGATCACGTCCTGCGGAACCGGCGCTACCGCCCGCACGGGAAGCGCGGGGGCAGGCTCGCCGCCCTCGGACCAGGACACGTCGGCGGGCAGGATGAGCGTCGCGATCCCGCCGGGCGGGGTCATCGCCGCGGCGGCCGCCTCGGCAGCGTCCGCGGCCACGTCAGCGCTGCGCGCCGAACGGCGGGACCAGGCGGACATCCAGCCGGCCAGGGCGTCGATGTCCGATTCCAGCGGCGCGTCGAAGCGCTTGTGGTACGTGGCGTGGTCCCCCACCACGGCGAGCAGCGGAGTGTGCGCCCGCCGCGCGTTGTGCAGATTGGCCAGCCCGTTCGCCAGGCCCGGCCCCAGGTGCAGCAGCGCCGCGGCGGGCCGCCCGGTCATCCGCCCGTAACCGTCGGCCGCGCCGGTCGCCACCCCCTCGAACAGGCAGAGCACCCCGCGCATCTCGGGCACGGCGTCCAGCGCCGCCACGAAGTGCATCTCCGAGGTCCCCGGATTGCTGAAGCAGGTGTTCACGCCGCAGCCGACCAGCGTGCGGATCAGGGCCTGCGCCCCATTCATACGGGCCTCCTCGTGGACTAGCCGGGCCGCGGCTGCGGCGTCAGTCGAACAGAACCCCGGGACCCAGGATGCCCTGCGGGTCGAAGGCCAGCTTCACCCGCCGCATCAGGTCCACGGCGACCGGGTCCGCCAGCTCCAGGAAGTAGCTCTTCTTCGCGGTCCCGATGCCGTGCTCGCCGCTGACCGCCCCGCCCCTGGACACGGCCGCCGCGAAGATGCCCCGCAACAGGTCCGTACGCGCTACGGGATCGGGCTCGAACACCGCGAGGTGCACGTTGCCGTCGCCCGCGTGGCCGCAGCCCGCCACCAGCCCGCCAGCACGGCCCGCGATCTCGGTCACCTCGGCCAGGAACCCGGCCATGGCCGCGCGCGGCACGACCGCATCCACGATGTCGTCGGCGCCTGCGCCTTTGGCGGCCCAGAACGCCTTCTCCCGCGCCTCGATCAGGCGGCGCGCGGCCGGGGCGGGCAGCACGTAGACGTCGGCCGCGCCGAGGCCGGCCAGCTGATCCGCGAGCACCTCCACGTCGGCGCCGAGGCGTTCCTCGCTGCGCTCCTCCACCATCACCACCAGGTAGGCGAGCGCGGCCTCGCGGATGGCCGCGGGCACGCCGAGGTCGAGGTGCTGGCTCTCGGTGATCGCGGCCATGGTGAGCATGTCGACGTATTCGAGGACCAGCGGCCCGAGGCCGCTGGCGACAATCCGCGGCACGGCGGCCGTCACCTGCTCCAGGGAGGCGAACGGGGCCAGCACGGTCGCCTGGTACGGAAGCCGGGGGTAGAGCCGGACGATGGCCTCGGTGACCAGCGCCAGGGTCCCCTCCGAGCCGACGATCAGCTGGGTAAGGTCGTATCCTGTGCTGGCCTTGACGTGCTTCCCGCCGGCCCGCAGCACTTCGCCCGAGGCCAGCACCGCCTCCACCCCCAGCACATGGTGGCGGGTCACGCCGTACTTGACCGCCCGCATCCCGCCCGCGTTCGTGGCGATGGTCCCGCCCAGGCTGGCGCTCATCTCACCGGGGAAGACCGGGTAGACCAGCCCGCGCGCGGCCGCGGCGGCGTCCAGTTGCCCGAGCGTGACGCCCGGCTGCACGACCGCGGTGTTGTTCGCGTCGTCGATTTCCAGCACCTGGTTCATCCGCTCGAACGACACCACGAGGCCCCCGGGCCGCGGGACCGCGGCGCCGGCCAGCCCGGTTCCCGAGCCGCGCGCGGTCACCGGCAGCCCATGCTCGCCCGCCACCCGCAGCACCGCGGCGACCTCGGCGGTGCTGCCCGGCCTGACCACGAATCCCGGTGCCCCGGGGGCGATGCCCAGGGTCTCGTCGTGTCCGTAGTCCGCGAGGCTGTGGTCCGCGAGACTGGCGCCCGCCGCCAGGACGTGGTCCGCGCCCACGGCCCCGGCGAGCAGCGATCGCATATCCGGCATCGCGGCCTCCGTCACTTGCTGGGCTCCGGGGTCTTGCAGGAGGCCTTCGGGTTCACGCCGAGGTAGTTGAGCGGACCCGCAATGATCGTCAGCGCGATCGTGGCGGATTTGCTGCAGCCCGTGATGGGCCGGGTGTAGTCGTGGCGCTGGGCGCCGGCGATGGCGCCGATGGCCAGCCACGCGATCAGCAGCGCTGTTCCGATCCGCATTGCTACCTCCGAAGGTCCGCGTGTCGCTGGTTGCCCAATGATCCAGCATGGCCAGATCCTCCGCCCGGCGGCGTGGCGGAATATAGGGCATTACGCAGCCGGCGCGGCGGATTCTCGAGCGGTGAACCTCGGCGAGTCCCGGCAGGGATCCTCGATCGGCCGCGGCCGCTCTGGGAAGCTTGGCCGCGATGTCTACGGATTCCGGCCCCGGCAGCCGCTCCGACCTGCCGAGCGTGGATCGCCTGCTCACCCTGTCCGACGGCGTGGTGGCGATCGCCCTCACCCTGCTTGTCCTGCAGCTGAAGGTGCCGTCGCTGGCCCAGGTCACCGATCAGAACTCGCCTTCCGAGCTCGCCGGGGAACTCGGCAACGGCTCCGGCCAGCTGGTCAGCTATGTGATCTCGTTCTACATCATCGCCCAGTTCTGGCTCGTTCACTACCGGGTGTTCCGCCAGGTCGCCGGCCAGCGGGAGGGCCTGGCCTGGTGGAACTTCGCCTTCCTGTTCACGATCACGGTCATGCCCTTCACCAGCAGCCTGCTGGGCGCGTTCCCCGGCAACCCGCTCGCGGTCGACATCTTCGCGGTGAACCTGCTGCTCGCCAGCCTGGCCACGCAGGCAACCCTGATCTTCGGCCGCAGCAAGGGCCTGGTGATCGAGCGCAGCGGACCGGAGTCGATGTTTGCCGGGCGGATGCGCCTGCTCGCCAACACGCTGGTGATCGCCCTGTCCATCGCCGCGGCGTGGGTGAGCACCGGCGCCGCCAAGTACTGCTGGCTGCTGCTGGCGCTCGCGCCGCGGGTCGCGGACCGGCTGACCGTGCGCCATGAGCGCGCGAAGAGCCGGGCCCAGGGCCGCGGCTGAGCCCTGCGCGGTTGAATACCCCGGCGCCGTGGTTAGGCTGCGGTAAGGAGGAGGCCGCCATGGAGTTCGAGCACATCCTGGTCGAGCGGTCGGGCGAGTTCGCCACCGTCACCATGAACCGGCCGCAGCGGCGCAACGCCCTGTCGCTGCCGCACATGCGCGAGCTGATCGCGGCGTTCCGCGCAATCGGGGACAGCGACGCCCTGGGCATCGTCCTGGCCGGCGCGGGCCCGGTGTTCAGCTCCGGGCACGACTTCGCCGACGTCGTCGAGGCCGGCCTGCCGGAGGTCCGCTCCCTGCTGCAGACCTGCACCGAGCTGATGCTGCTCATCCAGCAGGTGCCCCAGCCGGTGGTGGCGCGGGTGCACGGTCTGGCCACGGCGGCAGGCTGCCAGCTGGTCGCCACCGCCGATCTGGCCGTGGCCAGCGACAACGCCGGTTTCGCCGCGCCTGCTGGAGCGGGTCACGCTCGGGTCCGCGGTCAGCAAGGGCATCGGCAAGCAGGCGCTCTACGCACAGATAGATCTTGACCAGCCGAAGGCGTACGACTACGCGGTCGAGGTGATGGCCGCGACCAGCCAGCTGCCTGACGCGCGCGAGACGATGCGCGCGTTCCTCGAGAAGCGCAAGCCGCAGTGGGGCCGCGCACAGCCGTGAAGTTCGGCTACGCCTCGCCGGGGCCGATCCCGGCCGTCAGCGCGACGGCGCCGCCCAGCTCGGCCCTGAACGCGAGCAGCCTGCGGAGCTCATCACACGTCGTGTTCAAATGGCGGTCGACGGCCTTATCAATGGCGTCCGCATCCCGGAGCGATAGCGCCATGACCATTTCCTGGTGATCCCGGATCGACGCCGCGCGGAACTCAGGATCGGCATTCACAGCGAGACGCACATAGGGTTCCGACTGCAGCCGCAGACTCCGGATCAGGCTAGCCAGCTTGGCCCGGCCGCTGATGCAGAAGATGCCCATGTGGAATTTCTCGTGGACCTCGAACCACTCCCGCGAGTCATGCGCGGCCTGCAGCCGCTCGAGGTCGTCCTGCACCGCCATGATGTCGTCATCCGTCACGGCCGCAGCGGCGAACGCCGCCGCCTGCTTCTCGAGCGCGAGCCTGATCTCGTAGACCTCGATGAGGTCGGACAGCGAGGGCTGGAAGACGTACACCTGACGCCCCTTCTTCACCAGGAGACCCTCGCCGACCAGCCGCCCGATCGACTCGCGAACCGGGGTCCTGCTCATGCCGAGCCTGGCCGCCCACTCCTCTTCGCGGACCGGCGCGCCGCCCGATATCTCGCCAGAAATGATCGCTGCCCGAAGGCCCTGAGTTGCTTTGATCAGTGACGTGCCGCGACGTTCCCTGCCTTGCCCTTGCTCAGCCACGGGGCTATTTTACGCAATTGCTGCCAGATTGATCAGGACACGAGCCAGGCTGCCAGTTGCCGGTGCGCCGAGTGAGCCCGGCACAATGGATCGCTGCGCCTGTCGAGCGCCATCTAGGAAGGGCCGGAACCGTAGCGCTCAGGCGGTCAGCCGGACGTCTTCGAGTACCGCCGGCCGCGCCGGTCACCGGGCCAGGCCCGCCCGGTAAGGCGTTCGCCGGCCATCAGTGGGCGTACCGGCCCGGATCTACACATAGTCTCCATAGCCTCTTCAGGCTGCCTTCACGCCGGATTGCTCTGCTTCGTGGGTGGTGCCGAGGTCGCGGGAGGCCTCGGGGGGCCGGCCGGCGTCGGGGGGCACGGTCGGCCCCGGCGCGCCAGCCGCCGACGACGTTCCTCCCCCTGCTGGACGGCAGGAGCCGGGCGGGCGACTGTTGTCCGACTGCGTCGGCGGCTGTGTGCACCCCGCGGCGGGCTTGCCGCAGCCTGCCGCGGGGTGCCTCTCAGCCAGTACCGGAACTAGCGCAAACACCCGCCAGCGTCCGGGGCCTCCCGATCACTCGGTGCGCCGACCTGGAACGTGCGCATGATCATGGCCAGCGTGAGGTAGTAGCCTACGAGCGCGCAGAGCTCGACCAGCCCGGCGCGGCCCAGCGTTTCCTCGGCCGCCCGGTAGAGTCCGTCGGGCATGTCGCCGCCGGCCAGCAGCTCGCTGGTCACCTGAAGCACGGCCTGCTCGGCCGGATCGGCCAGAACCGGAACCCGCTGGCCGCGCAGGGCGGCGCACTCCGCCGCGGTCAGGCCGGCCTCCAGGCCAAGCCGCTCGTGGGCGTACTGCACGTACTCCGAGCCGCTGTACGCGGCCACCGCCAGGATGGCGATCTCGCGGGCCCGGGGCGCCAGGCCCGACCGGAACCGGACCGCGGTGCCGAGGGCGAGCAGCGGCGCGCCGGTCTCGGGGGCAAAGAGCATCGCGTTGAACGGCCCCTCGAGCTGCCCGCTCTCGCCGGTGAGCGGGATCAGCTGTGGCCCATGCCCCCGCGAACACTGTGCTCAAGGCCTACCGCGAGCTGGAGCACAAGGGCCTCGCGGCAGGCCGGCCCGGCCAGGGCACGTTCATCGAGGCGGCCCTGGGTCAGGTCGGGCTGCCAGAGCTGGCCGCGCTGCGGCGCTCCCTGCTCGGCTGGCTCGCCACCGCCGACGCGGCCGGGCTTGACCCGGACGGGATCGTGGCCCTGTTCACCAGCGCGCTGCGGGATTTCCGGGGGGTCCGGGGGGCCGTCCCCCCGGGTCAGCAGAGCCATGACCGCCGCGGCGCGGGCGGCGACGAGGCGGGCGCCGGGGCGGAGGGCGTGGCATGAACGTCATCGAAACCAGCGGCCTGGGCAAGCGGTACCGCCGCACCTGGGCCCTGCAGGACTGCGCGCTCGCCGTGCCCGCCGGGCACGTGGTCGCCCTGGTCGGGCCGAACGGCGCGGGCAAGACCACCCTGCTGCACATGTCGGTCGGCCTGACCGCGCCGACCGCTGGCCGCGTGACCGTGCTCGGCGGGGAGCTCGCAGGCTCTCCCGCAGCGCTCGACGGCATCGCGTTCGTGGCGCAGGACACGCCGCTGTACAAGAACCTGTCCGTGACCGACACGCTGCACCTGGCCCGCAACCTGAACCGGCGCTGGGACCAGGGCCACGCCGAGGCGCGGCTGGCCGAGCTCGGCATCCCGCTGGGCAAGAAGGCCGGCCAGCTGTCCGGCGGCCAGCAGGCCCAGCTCGCGCTGACGCTGGCGCTGGCCAGGCGGCCCCAGCTGCTCGTGCTCGACGAGCCGCTCGCGATGCTCGACCCCCTCGCCCGCCACGACTTCATGGCTGCGGTGATGGCGGCGGTGGCCGCGGACGGCGTATCGGTCGTGCTGTCCTCGCACGTGCTCGCCGAGCTCGAGCGGGTCGCCGACTATCTCATCCTGCTCTCGAACGGCCGTGTCC
>WNGL01006182.1_pt1 | contig 14159 bp, 11 predicted proteins | sample 5400591 | NCBI WGS metagenome assembly WNGL01 (sample SAMN13153377, study PRJNA577476) | soil metagenome | isolation source: 80 cm soil or saprolite under Garry oak tree replicate 1 | place: USA:California | collected 2016-06-15
CGCTTCGTACCGAGGGCAGCCCGGCGCTGCGTTCCGCGGCGTTCATGCTGATCTTGGTCAATGCTTTCAATCTCTTGCCGCTCGCGGTGCTCGACGGCGGCAAGGTGCTCCAGTTGACGTTGTTCCAGCGGAACCGACACCTGGAGGTGGCCTTCCTGGTGGTGGCCTCCATGGGGATGATGGCCGCGTCCGTGTGGCTCGACGAAGAGGTGTTGCGCTACATCGGCATCTTCACGCTGGTGACGCTGCCGATGCGCCACAAGCTGTTGCGTGCGGCTCAGGCGCTTCGGGAGCGACGGCTCTCGGTTCCGGGCGACGCCCGCGAGCTCGATGGAGAGGTGGGCCGCGAGGTCTTTCTTCACGCCTGGAAGGTGCTCCCGGAGAAGCGACGCAGTGATACGCAAGTTGCCTCGGCCATGGAGAGCCTGGTCGACCTGGTCTCGCGTACGGTCCCGTCCCCGTCGCAGACCGTGGGATTGCTCTCTGCCTGGGCCGTGGGCCTTGCTGCGGCGGCGGGCTCGGTCTGGCTCCTCAAGACCCCTTCCCTCTCGTGGCGCGAGGTCCGCGACCCCGCTGGCCGGTACAGCGTGCAGTTCCCGGGCGAGCCGAAGGTCATAAAGTCAGACGACTCCGAAGCGGCGAGACAGCAGCTTGTTTTCGAACGCGGCGCCTACGCCTTCATGGTCCTGGACATGCAAATCCCGGCTGGCATGCAGGTCGACGTGCAGGCGTGGCACCAGGAGGCAATCCCGGTTCTCGCGAAGAAGATGAATGCGCGCGTCGAGCGCAGCGTCTCCAAGGGGTTCCTCGGGAACCCCGGCTTCGAGGCGGTGATGTCCGGCAAAGGTACAGACATCAAATGTGTAGGCTTCCTTCGCCAGGACCGCCGTTACGTGCTCATGGCCTCCGTACCCAGTGGCGACACAGCGTCAGAGAAGTTCTTCGCCTCGGTAGCACTTCTGCGACCCTAGGCACCGAAGTCGAAGTACGGGCTCACCTTCCGAGGCTTCCGGATCGGCCGCGGACGCTGCCGCTCAGCTCGTGGTAGTCGCGCCGGAGTGCAGCGCACACACGGCATCGTCCCATGAAGCAGGGCGTCCCGCGTTCGGTGGATGCTCGGGTGGCGCGCCGCCGACCATGCTGTGGCGATGTTCGAGCCGAGGTTCATCCAGCACCGTGGCGTGCGCATCCTCCGGCTCGAGTACTCGAACCTCTCGCCACCCGAGCTCGCGGCCGCGGCCGACGAGGTCAGCCGGCTCGTCGCCGCGGAGCCCCTGCGATCGGTCCGCGCGCTCACCTTGCTCTACTCTCCGCTGACGGCAGCTGGGGCCGAGACGTTCAGGCGATGCACCTTCGCGAACAAGCCTCACATCCTCGCGAGCGCGATGGTGGGCTCGAGGTTCTGGAAGGTGATCGCCGCCGACGTCCAGGCACGTTATCGCGAGGAGCTCCGGCTCTTCGACGATGAGGCGAGCGCGCTCGACTGGCTCGCCTCGCAGTAGTCGGCCGATCAACCGGGCGCTGCTCCTCGATCAGCGCTCAGGAAGCGGGAACGGAGCGATCGGCGGTCGCGGGCGCCGGCGCGCTCGGCAGTGCGTCACGGCCCTGGAAGGCTCCGTCCCGGCTCGCGTCGGAGAAGAAGCGACGCGTGACGCCGGCGAAGGCTTCCGACTCAGCTTCGGTGAGCAGGTTGACCCAGACGAAGGGAAGCACCGGGAGCCACATGAAGACCTTCCGGCGGATCGGGTATTCGTAGATGCGGATCTTCCGACCGTCCAGGAACACGGTGTACTGCACGTCGTATCCCATGCTGTCGCTGTACAGCGGCAGCAATCCGAGCAGCCCCACGTCCACGTATCCGTAGACCACGGCCGGAATGGACGGCGGTATCCAGAGGGCGTTGACGTCGATGGAGACTCCGCTGCTCGTCGGGGCGTCGCCCAGCTCACTGCGCGCGAAGACCTCGTTCTGCTTCATCGCGCGCTTGATCTCGTCCACGCCGCCCATCGAGATCAACGGCATCCTGGGCTCCCGCCCGCCCGAGGCGGTGCTAGAGTGCTCGCCCGTCGCGCGGTGGCCACCCTTCACGGAGATCCCATGCCCGCCCTGCTGCCCGATGTCGACCCCGACGGCCTGCTCGAATACTCGGTCGTCTACACCGACCGCGCCCTGAACCACATGTCGAAGAAGTTCCAGGGCGTGATGCGCGACCTGTCGGCGACCTTGAAGCTGGTCTACCGCGCGCGCTCCGCGATCGTGGTGCCGGGCGGCGGCACCTTCGGCATGGAGGCGGTGGCGCGCCAGTTCGCCCAGGGCAAGCGCTGCCTGGTCATCCGCAACGGCTGGTTCAGCTACCGCTGGACGCAGATCTTCGAGATGGGCCGCATCCCCGCCGAGGCGGTCGTGCTCAAGGCGCGCCGCACCGGCGACCAGCGCCAGTCCCCGTTCGCGCCGGCGCCCATCGACGAGGTGGTGGCCACCATCCGTAGCCAGCGGCCCGACCTGGTGTTCGCGCCGCACGTCGAGACCGCTTCCGGAATGATGCTCCCCGACGACTACCTGCGCGCCATCGGCGCGGCGGTGCGCGAGGTCGGCGGCCTCTTCGTGCTCGACTGCGTCGCGTCGGGCACGGTGTGGGTCGACATGACCGTCACCGGCGTCGACGTGCTCGTCACCGCACCGCAGAAGGGCTGGAGCGGCTCCCCCTGCTGCGCGCTCGTGATGCTGGGCGACCGGGCGCGCGAGCGCATCGACGCGACCACCAGCACGAGCTTCGCCTGCGACCTGCGCAAGTGGCTGCAGATCATGGAAGCTTACGAAGGCGGCGGCCACGCCTACCACGCGACCTTGCCGACCGACGGCCTCACGAAGCTGCGCGACGTGATGTTCGAGGCCCGCGACTACGGCTTCGACAAGGTCAAGGCAGAGCAGCTCGAGCTCGGCCGCCAGGCGCGCGCGCTCCTGGCCCGCAAGGGCTTCCCGAGCGTCGCGGCGCCGGGCTTCGAGGCACCGGGCGTGATCGTCAGCTACACCCACGACCCGGGCGTGCAGAACGGCAGCAAGTTCGCCGCCGCCGGCCTGCAGACCGCCGCCGGAGTGCCCCTGCAGTGCGACGAGGGCGCGGACTTCCGCACCTTCCGCATCGGCCTGTTCGGGCTCGACAAGCTGCACGACGTCGAGCGGACCGTGCGGCTCCTCGAGCAGGCGCTGAACACCGTAGTCTAGTCGGCCTCGCAGAGCGACCCGAGCACCTTGACCAGCTCATCGAGCTGGAAGGGCTTCTCCAGGTGCGCCGCCACCGCTGGCCGCTGCCGCGTATCGCCGCTCATCCATACGACCGGGATGGACGCGAGCGCAGGGTCCTCTCGCATCGCCGCGAGCACGCCCGCGCCGTCCAGCCTGGGCATCCTGCTGTCCAGGAAGATGGCGCGCGGGTCGAGGCCTGCGCGAAGGATGTCGAGGCCCTCGGCCCCGTCGCGCGCAGTCTCGACGCGGACGCCGTGCGACTCGATGAGCTCCGAGAGCGCCTCCCGGAGCTCGTGATCGTCCTCGACGACCAGGACGAGCGGGGCGGGTGCGGGGGGCACGAACCGAACTATACACCCCCCGGCGTCGTCGGCGTTCCGCGGGTCCGCCTTATCGCGGCAAGCTGCGCTACGGCCGCGAGCAGGTCGTCGATGTCCACCGGCTTGGTCACGTGCATCTGGAAGCCGGCGGCGAGCGCGCGCTGGCGGTCCTCGACGCCGGCGAGCGCGGACAGCGCCGCAGCGGGGATCCGCCCCCCCTGCTCGGCGGGAAGGCCGCGGACCTGCGCGATGAGGCCGAACCCGTCCTGGACCGGCATCGCGAGGTCGCTCAACAACACGTCGGGCCGGAACTCCCCGAGCGCCGAGACCGCCTCGGCGGCCGAGCCCACCGCGAGCACCTTCGCTCCGGCCGCGCTCAGCACCTCGAACACGCATTCCCGCGTGCCCTCGTCGTCCTCCACGAGGAGCACCCGCAGGCCCGCGACCCTCGTGCCTGGGGTCACGGGAGTCGGCGTCGGCAGCTCGGCAGCGGGGGGGGAACGCACCAGTGGGAGCGTCACCCAGAACGTCGCACCCGTGCCCTCGCCTGCGCTGTCCGCGCCAACCCCGCCCCCGTGCAGGTCCACGATGTGCCTCACGATGGCGAGGCCGAGGCCGAGGCCGCTGTAGGTGCGCGTCGCCGAGCTGTCCGCCTGGGTGAAGCGCGTGAAGAGCTGCGGGAGGAAGTCACGCCGGATCCCGATTCCCGTGTCATGCACCGTGATCCGCCCGTCATCCCCCGAGCGCTCGAGGGACACGGACACGATGCCGCCGCGCGCCGTGAACTTGATCGCGTTCGTGAGCAGGTTCGAGACCACCTGCTGCATCCGCGCCGGATCGGCGTACACCGCGGTCAGCTCGGGCTCGATCGTCGTGCTCAGCACGACCCCCTTCAGGTCTGCGGAAGCGCGCGCCTCCTCGACGGCCCCATCCACGATCGCGCCGAGGTCGACGATGTGCTGGTCGAGGCCCAGCTTGCCGGAGACGATCCGGGACACGTCGAGCAGGTCGTCGATGAGCCGCCTCTGAAGACTGGCTGCTCGATAGATGGCGGCGCTGGCGTGTTCCACCTTCAGGTCCACGCGGGCGACGCGCCGGAGGACCTGCGCCTGCATGAGGATGGTGCTGAGCGGCGTCCGCAGCTCATGCGAGAGGGTGGCGAGGAACAGGTCCTTCGTCCGGTTCGCTCCTTCGGCGGCCGCCCGCGCGCTGCGCTCCTCCTCGAAGCGCCGCTGCTCGGTGAGGTCCTCGAAGGCCATGAGCGCCATCGGCTTTCCCCCGGGCCAGGTCGCGCGGACCGTGACGGCGAAGGTCCTGCCGTCGAGTCCGGGGCCGGCGGGCTGGATCTCGACCCGCGGGGGCAGGTGGCCGCCGGACAGGGCGTCCTCGATCGACCGGTGGAGCTCGGCGCTGTCGAACGCACCTCGAAATGACGCGAACACGTCCTCCCCGGGCCGGGCGGGCGCGCCACCTCCGAGCGCTCGCTCGAAGGCCGGGTTCGCGGAGACCACCCGCTGGCGCTGGTCGATGACGAGCAGCGGGATCTGGACGCTCTCCACGATGGCACGCGCGAAGTCGCGCGTGGTCTCCGCATCGCGGACGGCCTGCTTCAGGACGTCGACGTCGGTGAAGGAGAGGACGGTGCCGTCCATCCCGCGCTCGGCGGCATGGTAGGGCCGGATCTGCATGCGAAACCAGCGACCGACCGCGTCCCGTACTTCCCACTCGAGCGGCTTCATCCGCCGCATCACCTCCGCGATGCGGCGGTCGAGATCCGGCACGTCGAGGTTCCGCTTGATGTCGTCGATGGGCCTGCCGACGTCGGACGGGACGAAGGCGAACAACCCTCGCGCATCAGGCGTGAAGCGCCGGATCCGACGCTCGGCGTCGAGGATGACGATCGGGATGTTCGCGGCCTCCAGGATGTTCGTGAGGTCGTTCGCCACCCGGTCGAGCTGGGAGTTGCGGTCTCTCAGCTCGTCGTTGAGCGTCGTCAGCTCCTCGTTGGCGGACTGGAGCTCCTCCTTGGCGCTCTCGAGCTCCTCGTTCGTGGACTGGAGCTCCTCGTTGGCGGAGATGAGCTCCTCGTTGACCGTGGCGAACTCGTCGTCGGACGCCTGGTGCTGCTCGATCGTGGATTCCAGGTATTGCTTCGTCGCTGCGAGCTCCTCCCCGAGCCGGCGCGCCTCGCCGGCGGCCTCACCCGGATCGAGAGCGGCGGGAGGGAGGCGCCCCGCCGCCGGCACTTCCTCGTGGAAGAGCACGAGGAAGTGCTGACCGGCTCCCTCACGTCCAGCCAGCAGCGGCACCACCTCGATGGCGAGGGTCTGCGTCCGGTCTCCCCGCGTCACCTGCACCCCGTCGATGCGGACGGCGGCGCCACGATCCTTGGCCTGAGCGATCCCCTGCTGCAGATTCGCGAGCAAGCTCCCGCGCGCCATCTTGAGCAGGTTCGTCTGGGGCTGGCCCGGCGGCTGCTCCAGGAACTCACCGGTCCGGCCGCGGAAGTGGATCACCTCCAGGCGGTCGTTCACGAGGACCCCTGGCGGCGCGAACCTCGCGAGGAGGAGGTGCTCCGCCTGTCGCTGCGCGTCCGCCGCCGCGCGGGAGTAGCCCTGGCCCGGGATGGCGATCGGCGTCGGTCCAGCGCGGTGCGCGACCGTGAGCGGGAACGAGAACCTTCTCCCCTCACCCACGCGCGAGAAGATCCGGTGCTCCGGGTCGACGGTCTCGAAGAGGTCCTGGGCGCCCGTGATCGCTTCGCTGCGGCCGAGCAGGAGAAAGCCGGGGCGGTTGAGGCAGTAGTGGAACATCGAGAGGAGGCGCTGGTGCAGATCCTCTCCGAAGTAGATGAGGACGTTGCGGCAGCTGATGAGGTCGAGCTTCGCGAAGGGGGGATCGTTGGTCAGATCGTGGACGACGAAGACGCACCGTTCGCGGATGCTCTTCGCGATCCGCAGGTCCTCTCCTGCGGGCGTGAAGAAGCGCTGGAGGCGCTCCGCGCCGAGCTCCTGGACGGCGGATTCCGGGTAGAGGCCCGCCCGGGCGCGCTCGATCGCCCGCTCGCTCAGGTCGGAGCCGAAGATCTGGAAGTCGAGCTCGGCGGCCGGCTTGCCGACGTGCTCGAGCAGGCAGATCGCCAGGCTGTAGACCTCCTCGCCCGAGGAACATCCCGGCACCCAGATCCGGATCGGACCCTCGCGCTTCTGTCGGAGGAGCTCCGGAAAGGCCGTCCGCGTGAGCGCCTCGAAGACCTGCGGGTCCCGGAAGAAGCCGGTGACGTGGATGAGGAGGTCCTCCGAGAGCGCCTTCGCCTCCTCCGGATCCCTCTCGACGAAGTCACCGTACTCGCGAGCGGAGCCCATGCGGTGCAGCGCCATGCGTCGCGCGATGCGCCGGCCGACCGTGCTCGGCTTGTACCTGGAGAAATCCGCCCCCGACTGCCTGCGGACGGCGGAGAGGATCCGGACGGTCTCGTCCCGGCTCTGCACGGCCGTCTTGCTGTCGCCGTCGTCCGGCTCCACCACGTAGGGGTGGCGACTCAACCGGGTGAGCTCCACCGCGATGTGATCCGGCGGGAGGACGCGATCGACCACCCCGGCATCGGAGGCGCTCACCGGCATCCCGCTGAACTGAGCAGACATGGGATCCTGGGCGAAGGTGATGCCTCCCTCCGCCTTGATGTCCTTCAGCCCCGCGGTGCCGTCCTCGCCCGTGCCGGAGAGGACCACGCCGATCGCGCGGGAGCGCAGCTCCCGGGCGAGCGAGCGGAACAGCCCATCGATCGGGAGCCGCCGGCTTGTCGAGGGCGGGCGCGGCACGAGCCGGAGCGCCCCGTCCTCGACGAGCACCTCGGCGTTCGAGGGCATGACGAACACGTGGTTCGGGGCGATCCGCGTCACGTTCGCGATCTCGACCACCGGCATGGTGGTGAAGCGCGTGATCGTCTTCGTGAGGATGCTCGGGTGCTCCGGCGAGAGGTGCTGGACGACGATGAACGCCATCCCGGTATCGGCAGGGAGGCCGGCGAAGAGGCTCCGGAATGCGTCGAGCCCACCGGCCGACGCCCCGATGCCCACCACCGCGAACTGCGGCGAATCTTCGACCGCGCGTATCCCGGGGGGTGCGCCCGCCTCGGTCGGCGCTCGCGCGTCTCGGGCCCCCGGCCCGCCAGTCATCTGATCGTTCACGCGGCCTCGCGCCGATCCTCGTTGTGGACCGACCTAATCTTGAGGCCCCCCAAGCGGGAGTCAATGACCTAGATCTGTGTCTGCGAGACCGCGCGCTGGCAACTGGAATCGGCACGAATCGGTCATTGGACCCCAGGTCGGCACACTAGGTGTCCGGCGCCGCCGAGAGCCGCTCCACGAACCGGACCTCGGTGAACCCGAGGCCGGCCAGCAGCGCGCCGATCGCGCGCTCCGCCGACGAGCGCGCCCGCTGCCGGAGCGCCGCATCGCGCTCGACGTCCCGCTGGAAGGCGGCCCGGGCCAGCTCGAGCAGTTGCGCCGTTTCGGCGGAGTCGAGGTTCGAGCCGATGATCTCGGTGTCGGCCGGCCGCAGCTCGATCGAGGCGCGCAGCGCGGGGAGAACGAGCTCGACCGCCCGACCGGCGACCCTGACCCGGGAGGCGTCGAGGGCGCCGAGGTCGAGCCCGAGGTGCGCGTCGGCGAACACGATCGCCTTCCCCTGCGGGGTCCGGAAGGTGTGGCGGAGCCAACCGGCGACGTCGCCCCAGAGCGAGCCCGCCTCGACCGGTTCGGGCGCGAAGCTCACCTTCCGGTAGAGCGTCACGTCGAGCGCCTCGAGCCGAGCGACCTCGCGGACCCGCGTCGCGATCTGGAGGCCGTCGGGCAGGTCCGGACCGCGGCGGGTAGTCACCCGCAGGGCGAGGCCGAGCCCCGCGCCCGCAGCGAGGGCTACCACCACCAGCTTCGCGACTGTTCGCATCCCGCGATGTTACCGCGGTCGCCGGACGGCGCGCGTGGGCTCACCGCCTACCCGACCAGCCCATGGAGCAGATCGGCGCGGTCGACCAGGCCCACCAGCCTGCCCTCCCGGTCGGTCACGGCCAAGATCTTGTGATCGCCCTTCAACATCGAGGCGATGGCATCGCCGAGGAGCGTGTCCTCGGTCGCGGTCGCGACGTCGCGCGACATCAGCTCGCCGGCGCGCCGGGCGCGCGCGTGCTGCTCGGCGGCAGCGTCGGCTCCCTTCGGATGGCCGAAAGGGAGGCGGTGCACGAGCGAGCGCAGCGCGCCCGGCCGCAGCGACGGCGTGAGCCGGTCGAGCAGCTCCGCGTCGGTGACCACGCCGGCCACGCGCCGATCCGAGTCCACCACCAGCACGCGATTGAGGCGCGTCGCGACGATGGCCTGGAACACCTCAGGCAGCGGCGTGTCCGGGTGCACGGTCGGCACGTCCCTCCGCATGACACGCGCGAGCGTGGCGTCGCCGGTGAGGCCCAGCTCGCGCGGCGTCGCTTCCTTTCGCGCGCCCCCTCCGGTGGCCGCCCGGAGCAGGTCCACCCGGCTCACCATGCCCAGCAGGACACCGCGCGCGTCGACCACGGGCAAGCGCTTCAGGCGCCGGCGCGCCATGAGCTCGGCGATCACCGGCAGCCGCACGTTCGCACCCACCGTCACCGGGGCCGGCGTCATCACCTCGGCGGCGCGCCGGTCTTCGACCGCGAGCTGCTCCAGGAGCGCGCGGACCTCCGGCTTCTCCAGGCGGTTCAACAGGTCCAGGCGGACGCTGAGCCCGCCTCTCCGGACGAGGTCGCCGTTCGTGATCATCCCGACCGGCACCCCCTCCGCGACGACCGGGACGGCCCGGTACGTCTTCCCGAGCATCAGCTCCACCACCTCGCGCACGGGCGTGCCCTTCGCGACCGCGGCCACCCCGCGCGACATCACGTCGGCGGCGGTGAGCGTCCCCGGCAGCTCGCGCAGCCGCTGGCGCCGCTGCAGCACGATCTCGGTCTCGTCGAGGGTGATGAGCCCGCGCGGCAGCAATTCCTGAAGCCGCGGCAGGAGCCGCGCGACGACCTCGGGCGCGTCGATCCACTCGACGACGACCGGCAGGTGCTGCGCCGCGTCCACGAGGTGCGCCACGTGGATCTCGCCCGACGCGCCGAACCCGCTCATGCCCCGGAACACGGTCGCGCCCTGGGCGTTCTCCCGCCGCAGCCACTCGACGATGGCGGCGTCCGCGGGGCGGTGGCCGATCTTCTCGTCCTCGCCGACGTAGATCCGGACCCGCTTTGCCTTCCCCACGACGTCCATGCCGGCCCTCGTCACGCGGTGGGCTGGTCGGCGTCCGCCTCGTCGAGGACCGTCCAGTCCTGCTCTCGCGCCCACGTCCGGAGGTCGTGCCAGCCCACCTCGGGATAGGACGCGCGCAGGCCGGCCAGGTCGCAGTCGTAGCCGACGCGATCGAACCACTCCCACATTCGCGCGAAGTCGTCACTCTGCTCGCGCACGGCCGCCAGCGGCAGCTCCGCATAGTCGATCGCGCTGCGCGTCACGTGGGCGAGGACCTTCGCGATCTCCGTCCCGGTGAGCTGGTCCGAGGCGAGGTCGATGCGCCGCCCCTGGAACTCGGCTGGGCGCTCGAGCACCAGGCGGGTGAACGCCGCCAGGTCGGCGAGGGCGAGCATCTGCAGCGGGCGGTTCGCCGGCAGCGGCATGGAGAGGGTGCCGGCCCGGAGGCCATGCAGGGACGTCGGGCCGAGCAGGTTCTCCATGAAGAACGCCGGCGCGACGATCGTGCAGGGCACCCCCAGGTTCTGCACGTACCGCTCGACCTCGCGCTTGCTGTCGAAGTGCGGGATGCCGGTGTCCCGGTCCGCGCCGGCCACCGACGAGTAGACGAGCTGCTTCACCCCGGCGGACGCCGCGGCCGAGGCGCCCCGCTGCGCCTGGCGGAGCTCGGCCGCGACGCCCCCCTCGAAGGGCGTCGCCATGAGGAAGAACGCGTCGGCCCCCTCCGCGGCGCGCTGGACCGAGCCGGCATCGTCGAGGTCGCCTTCGTAGAGCTCGGCGCCGGCCGCGTGCAGGTTCGCCGCCGGCCGGGAGGCAGGCTTGCGCGTCAGGGCACGCACCCGGTGACCCTTGTCGAGCAGCAGGCGCGCGACGGCGCCGCCCTGGTGCCCGGTTGCGCCAGCCACGAGCACGGTGATGGGCTTCGGCATGGGGGCCACCTCCGGCGAGTCCACGAGGCGCTTACCGCCGGCGAACGACGGTCGCGCGCCTCTCCTGGGTGCCCAGGAAAGCGGTGTGGCCGCGTCGCCAGCGTCCAGACCATAACGCCAGTCCTTCAGCCGCGAACCATGGTGACCTCATGACTGCCGCTCGCATGCCCGCCGTCTTCCTCGGCCACGGCAACCCCATGAATGCGCTGGTGCGGAACGGCTGGACCGACGCCTGGAGCCGGCTCGCCGCGTCGCTCCCGCGGCCCCGCGCCATCCTGTCCGTGTCGGCGCACTGGTACTTGCCCGGCACGCGCGTCACCGCCAATGCCCGTCCGCCCACCCTCCACGACTTCGGCGGCTTCCCGCGCGCGCTCCACGATGTGCAGTACCCCGCGCCGGGCGACCCTGCCCTCGCCGCGGAGGTGCAGCGCCTGCTCGCGCCAGCGGCGGTCGTGCTCGACGAGAGCTGGGGCCTCGACCACGGAACCTGGTCGCTGCTGGTTCACCTCTACCCGGACGCGACCGTGCCGGTCGTCCAGCTCGCGCTCGACGAGACCGCCGCCGCGGAGGAGCACCTGCAGCTCTCCCGGCGGCTGCGGCCGCTCCGCGCCCAAGGTGTCCTCGTGCTCGGCTCCGGGAACGTCGTCCACAACTTGCACGCGTACGCCTGGGGGCGGCAGGTCATCGAGCCGTACCCTTGGGCGGTCCGCTTCGAGGCGCGGCTGCGCGCGCTCGTCGACGCCGGCGATCTCGACGCCGTGGCGGCGTACGAGGCGCTCGGCGAGGACGCGGCGCTCTCCGCGCCGACGCCCGAGCACTTCCTCCCGCTGCTGTACGTGCTCGGGCAGCACGAGCCGGGCGACGCCATCTCGTTCCCGGTGGAGGGGTTCGACGGCGGGTCGGTCTCGATGCTGGGGGTGCGGGTGGGCTGAGCCGCCTCAGCTCGTTCGGCCGCACGGTCCAGGGCGCTCCGCGAGAGGAGCGTGCGTTGTGTTCCGGGGCCGCAGCGGGTTACGACAGGGGTCCGCCATTCGGCCGCCGACGGCGCCATAGCGCCCCGAGGAGCTCATGTCCGACGAAGTCCACCTCGACTCCAACATTCCGGGCAACCCGGCTTACCACTTCACCATCGTCCCGGCAGGGTCGCCAGCGCGGGCGGGATGGGCGCGCCGCGGCGCGCTCGTGGCGGGTGCCCGCCTCGGCACCCAGTGCGTGCACGCCGGCGTTCAGCCGGACCCCGCCTACGGCGCGGTCATGCCGCCGATCTACCAGACCTCCACCTTCGCCTTCCGCGACGTCTGCACCAACGCCGGCTACGACTACACGCGGAGCGGCAACCCGACGCGCGCCGCGCTGGAGGAGGCGATCGCGGTGCTGGAGGGGGGCGGCGGCGCGACCTGCACCAGCACCGGGATGAGCGCGGTGGTGGTGGCGCTGAACCTCCTCCCCCATGGGAGCCACCTCCTCTGCACCGTCGACTGCTACGGCGGGACCTTCCGGGCGCTGGAGCACGCCAAGGCGACCTACGGCCTCGAGGTCACCTACCTCGATCTCGCCGACGTGGGCGCCGTCCGCGCGGCCTTCCGCCCGAACACGCGCATGGTCTGGATAGAGACGCCCTCGAACCCGCTCTTGCGCCTGACCGACATCCGGGCCGTGGCGGAGCTGGCCCGCGCCCGCGACGCGCTCACGGTGGTCGACAACACCTTCCTGTCCCCCGTGCTCCAGCAGCCTTTCCTGCACGGGGCCGACCTGGTGGTCCACTCCACCACGAAGTACCTGAACGGCCACAGCGACGTGGTGGGCGGGGCGGTGGTGGCGGCGCCGGGGCGGACCGCGCTCGTTCAGCGCATCCAGAGCATGAACAACCTCCTCGGTACCTCGCAGAGCCCACACGACTGCTTCCTCGTGCTGCGCGGCCTGAAGACCTTGCTCATCCGGATGAGGGCGCACGAGGCCGGCGCGCAGAAGGTGGCCGCCTTCCTGGCCGGGCATCCCGCCGTCGCCGAGGTCTTCTACCCGGGCCTCCCGACGCACCCGCAGCACGCGCTGGCGCGCTCCCAGCAGCGGGGCTTCGGCGCCATGCTGAGCTTCGAGCTGCGGGAAGGCCGCCGCGACCGCGTCGAGCACGTCCTCAAGACGCTGCGCTGGTTCACGCTCGCCGAGAGCCTGGGGGGGGTGGAGAGCCTGGTGGCGCATCCGGCGTCCATGACCCACGCCTCGATGACCCCCGAGGCGCGCCGTCGGGCCGGCATCACCGACAGCGTCATCCGCCTCTCCATCGGCATCGAGGAGCCGGAGGACCTCATCGCCGATCTCGACGAGGCGCTGCGGACACTGCCGGCCTAGCGTCGCGGAGGTGTTTTCGCTGAGCGTTCGCCGCAGTACGCCACGATCTCATCGAGCACCCGTCGGACGGCGCGGTTCGCAGCCACGACCCCGCCGTACGGGTCGTCGGAGGGCGCCTCCTCGACGGCCTCGATTTCGCGGGCCCCGAGCACGCGTCGCGACGGCACCTCGGAGAGCAGGATGCGGACCGTCAACCGCACGTGGCTCGGACGTTCCGTGAACTCCTGCTGCAGCCGCACTATCTCCGCCTCGAGCCGCAGCCCAGCAGCGACCGCGCTGCGCGCCCCCGAGACCGACGCGAACGCCCCGCTCCGCTCGAGCGCCCGCACGAGCAGCGGGGCGAGCATGCGCGCGGGCGTGTCGACCCACTCGCTGCGCGTGAAGAATTCGAGCTCGTCCGGCCTCTTCACGTACACGATGCGCGAGCCGTCGAATCCGGGCGCGGCGGTGGGCTGCGCGACGACCAAGGCGGGCCCCGGCCCTGCGACCGGCTGACCCTCGAAGACCGCCTGCAGCTCGTACCGCGTCGACGGCGTCGCCGGACCGAGGGAGACACACGCAGACAGGCCGACCGCCACCGCACAGAGAGCGCCCGGAAGCGCCGTGTGGCTCGCGCGCGCGCAGCTCATCTCACATCACTCGCCGGGTCCCCGCGGCGGCTGCTGCCCTCCGAGCAGCGCTCCCCGGTTCCGCTCGAGTTCCCGCGAGAGGCGGCCAAGCGCCGCCGTCGCCTCGGTCATCTCGGCGAGGAGCCGCTGCAGCTCGACGAGCGATTCGCCGTTGAACTGCTGGACGGCCCGGCTCGTGCCCTGCGCCGCGCCCGAGACCTCGTCGACGGCGGCGCGGGTCGCTGCGCCGACCCGGCCCACCTCGTCCGCCACCCGCTCCACGGCGTCGGCGCCGCGGCCGATCCGCGCGACCAGGCCCGGCAAGCGCGCGCTCGCCTCGGCGCCGTGGCGCAGCGACTCCGCCGCGTCGCCGATGGCCGCCTCGACGTCGCTCGACCTCCCGGCGGCCGCGTGGACGAGCTGCTGAACGTCGGCGATGGTCCC
>WNGL01007215.1_pt1 | contig 14158 bp, 14 predicted proteins | sample 5400591 | NCBI WGS metagenome assembly WNGL01 (sample SAMN13153377, study PRJNA577476) | soil metagenome | isolation source: 80 cm soil or saprolite under Garry oak tree replicate 1 | place: USA:California | collected 2016-06-15
CTGAGCGAAGCGAAGCATCTGTCAGCCCCTCGAGAAGACCCTTCGCTTCGCTCAGGGTGACACTCGAGGAGGCAGACCGACCCGAAGCTCGCACTCAAGCCCTGTCATGCTGAGCGAAGCGAAGCATCTGTCAGCCCCTCGAGAAGACCCTTCGCTTCGCTCAGGGTGACACTCGAGGAGGCAGACCGACCCGAAGCTCGCACTCAAGCCCTGTCATGCTGAGCGAAGCGAAGCATCTGTCGGCCCCTCGAGAAGACCCTTCGCTGAGGATGACACGGTTAAGCAACGCAAGGGGGATGCGTCTCACCGTCGACATGAACCTTCACACCATAAGGGCTACACCATTCGGTATAACGTCTGGTACTTACTAAGTTAATGTGCATTATCGGCTCCCACACCTTTGCCATCGCCGTCGTTGTGAGAACACGACGAACAGGCCAGGCGTAACGATGAGGAGCATAGTATCTGTGTTGAGCGGCTGTGATTGGCCAGCAGGGAGTGCAGACGTTGCGCCAGATTGGTGGACATCTGCAAAGACAGAGGAGACATTTGGTAGGAAGCCATCATTGTCCTCTCTGAGAGGCCAGTAGACGAGTGCGGCGCGTCCAATAATGTTCTGACGTGGTACAAAGCCCCATTCTCGCGAGTCGGAGCTTCCTGCCCGGTTATCTCCCAGCACAAAGTAGTCGTCAGGAGGCACTACAACATTCTTGATCTGTTTACCGAGCGTGGGGTTCCCCTGACGCTTTGGATCAACATAGAACTCTTTCAAAGTCACACCATCGACGATCACGACTGTATCATCGATGGTGATGATATCTCCAGGGATGCCAATAATGCGTTTGATGTAATCTTGTGAGGGTTGGGGAGGTGCCTGGAAGACAATCACGTCACCACGAGCGGGTGGATGGAAAATGTAGGACCACTTGTCAACCAGAACCAGTTCTTTGTTGTGCAGGCTGGGCTCCATACTCATCCCATCCACATAAAAATTCTGCACAGCAAAGCGGATGACCAGGAACATGAGCAATGTGAGAACGATGGTCTCAATCACCTCACGTACCAGTCGGTAGCGCTTCTCGAAATCAAGTTCTGGATTCAAGTATGTTCCTCCCTGGACATATGTATTGAGGTACTGCCCTCGATTTTTGACAGAACCTATGTATTACTTTTGGTTTGAACTCTATTACTCTATCAGATGCTATCGGCAGAAGGCAATTCCTAAGACAAGTGTACCATGTTGTACCATGGTTTCTTCTATCTCTGGGTAGTCCTTTAGGACTTTTTCCGTACTATGGCATGAAATAGAAGCTATATGAATTGGTGTTCTATATATTAGGAGCGCTAGTGCAAAAACAAGAGAGTGCTTCGGGAATGGGGGTACAGGGGGCGAAGCCCGCTGCCGGGGCGCGGGGTGTCCCCGCCTTTCTCCTTTCCCCAAAAGGTGGGATGATGATGCGCTAGTTAGCAGGGCTTGTCCAAAGTCGAGGTGCAGAGCTACAGCCCTGCACCTCGACTTTGGACAAGCCCTGGTACTGTTAGTTACCTGCATTGACGTCTCAAGGCGTCAGTGGTATAGTAGTCATATGTTGAACGTTTGTTTGCATTGAAAAGCTGCTGGATGCTCCATTTTTCGGTCGTCAAAATTCATCAATCAGGTCATGGGTGGTCTATTGTATGCCCCAAGATAAAATTATAATCCGTGGTGCCCGCGAACATAATCTGAAAAATATCGATCTCACCATACCGCGTGATAAGCTGGTGGTCATCACGGGCCTTTCTGGTTCTGGAAAGAGTAGCCTGGCTTTTGATACCATCTTTGCCGAGGGCCAGCGCCGCTATATCGAGTCCTTATCGGCCTATGCTCGCCAGTTCCTCGACAAGATGGAGAAGCCCGATGTTGACCATATCGATGGTCTCTCGCCTGCTATCTCTATTGACCAGAAGGGAACCACGCACAATCCGCGCTCAACAGTAGGAACAGTCACAGAGATTTATGACTATTTGCGCCTGCTGTATGCCCGCGTGGGCCATCCACACTGTCCAAAGTGTGGGCGAGAGGTGAGCCAGCAGACAGTCCAGCAGATTGTCGATGCTGTCCTCAGTCTGCCGGAAGGATCGCGTATTACGCTGCTTGCACCCCTCGTTCAGGGACGCAAGGGCGAATACAAGAATATCTTTGAGGAGATGCGCCGCGCCGGATATGTGCGTGTGCGTGTCGACGGCAAGATTTTCGATCTAAGCGATGAGATTGACCTGGATAAGCAGAAAAAGCACACTATTGAAGTTGTGGTTGACCGCCTCGTGATCCGCAAGAGGCAGAGACCATCCAATACAGGTTCTCAATTTCTTGCGCCCTCCTCGATTCCATCCAAACTCTATGATGTACCAGGTGGACGTGATGAATTGAGTCCATATAAGCGAGTCGCAGAACGTCCAGCCCTCTATGATGTCAACGCTGATAGAGGGACAGAAATAACACAGACAACCGGGCTAAACGAGGATGGTCTCGGAGGAGTAGAAGAGGCTCCTGCTCAGCAGGAGGAGGTGGATTTCGCATTTCGGCAGCGTCTCTCCGATTCATTGGAGACAACGTTGAAGCTTGGGAATGGGGTGGTACTGGTCTCGATTGTTGATGGAGAAGAGATACTTTTCTCCGAGAACTTTGCCTGTGTCTACTGTGGTATCAGCCTGCCGGAAATTGCTCCACGTACCTTCAGCTTCAACAGTCCACACGGTGCCTGTCCGACCTGTACAGGTCTGGGCACCCAGCAAGAGATCGATGCTGAGCTGGTTGTCACTCATCCTGAGCTGAGCTTGCTCGAAGGTGCTATCGCCCCATGGAGCAAGGTCGTCAATGGAAGCCAGTGGCACGCCTCGATTTTGGAGGCCCTGGCCAGGAAGTACAACTTTAGCCTGAATACTCCCTGGCGCGACCTGACTGAAGAGCAGCGCCAGAAGGTGCTCTATGGCACACCTGAGCCGCTGACCATTCGCTACACACCTCAGCATGGGCATACGCGCGGCTATACGATTACTTTTGAGGGAGTTATTCCCAACCTTGAGCGGCGCTACAAGCAGACCGAGAGCGAGGGGATACGTGAGGAGATCGAAATCTACATGTCGGCGCGGATTTGCCCGGACTGCAAGGGTGCCCGATTGAAGCCGGAGACACTGGCGGTTACCGTTGGCGGGCGAAACATTGTGCAGGTCACACGTCTCTCAATCATCCTGGCTCAGCGCTTTTTCCAGGAGTTAGAGAGTACCGATGGCGCATTCGTTGGGAATGGACAAAACAAAAAGAAAAACGGTGCCCTGGTGGCGGGTACCGAGGATTCCCATTCCCCTGGCGACCCGCTCGCGAAGCTTGATCCTTCCGAGCCACTGGTCAAAGTGACCTTGACTGAACGTGAGCGGTTTATTGCGCGGCAGGTGCTCAAAGAGATTCGCGCACGTCTGCAATTCCTGGTGGACGTTGGCCTGGATTATCTTACCCTGGATCGGGCAGCCGCCAGTCTCTCTGGTGGGGAAGCTCAACGCATACGCCTGGCAACCCAGATCGGGTCGGGTCTGATGGGTGTGCTCTATATTCTGGATGAACCGAGCATTGGCCTCCACCAGCGCGATAATGCACGCCTGATTAAGACACTGACACGCCTGCGTGACCTTGGGAATACCTTGTTAGTGGTGGAGCATGATCAAGATACAATGCGGGCTGCCGATCACATTATCGACATTGGTCCAGGTGCTGGTGAGCATGGTGGTAGAGTGGTAGCCGAGGGAACTTTCGCGGAGATTGTTGCCAATCCCAATTCACTGACAGGTGATTACCTGGCAAGACGGCGACGAATCGAGTTGCCCCTACAACGACGCCCTGGCAATGGGCGTTCCCTGGTGATCAAAGGCGCACGAGAAAACAACCTGAAGGATGTCACCGTTGAGATTCCGCTGGGGAAGTTTGTGGTGGTCACAGGCGTCTCTGGCTCTGGGAAGAGTACCCTTATCACCGATATCCTCTACCGAAAGCTGGCCCATGCCTTTTACCGTGCCCATGAGAAGCCAGGGGCGCACGATAGTATTGAGGGCACAGAGTACCTGGATAAAGTGATCGATATCGACCAGTCTCCGATTGGGCGGACACCGCGCTCGAATCCTGCAACTTATACCAACGCCTTCACTGGTATCCGTGAACTGTTCGCACAGGTGCCGGAGGCGCGTCTGCGAGGGTATCAACCGGGGCGCTTCTCATTCAACGTCAAGGGTGGACGATGTGAAGCCTGCAAGGGTGAAGGGATTGTCAAGATCGAGATGAACTTCCTGCCCGATGTGTATGTGCCATGCGAGGTGTGTAAAGGGAAGCGATACAACCGGGAAGCCCTGGAGATTCACTACAAGGGCAAGAGCATTGCCGATGTGCTGGATATGACGGTGGAGGAGGCGATGGGCTTCTTTGCGAATGTCCCCTCGATCTACAACAAAATGAAGACCCTGAACGATGTCGGTTTAGGCTATATGCGCCTGGGTCAACCAGCCACGACACTCTCCGGTGGCGAAGCACAGCGTGTCAAGTTGTCGACAGAACTTTCCAAGCGGGCCACAGGTCGTACAATGTACCTCCTGGATGAACCAACGACCGGGCTGCACTTTGCTGACGTGGATCGATTGCTCCAGGTATTACAGCGTCTCGTTGATGCTGGGAACACGATTGTTGTAATCGAGCACAATCTGGAAGTCATCAAGTGCGCAGATTGGATTATCGACCTTGGGCCAGAGGGTGGCGATGCTGGTGGCTTCGTGATTGCCGAGGGCACACCAGAAGAGGTTGCCGAAAACGAAGAGTCGTTTACGGGACATTTCCTCAGGCGGATGTTTGGCGAGGAAGCGACGATCGCACAGGCTCGTCTGGCAAACCAGGTGGCGGTTGGTCAGGCGGGGTAGAACCCACTTCGTATTCTGAGGGAGCGTTGCGCCTATCACCACCCTCAGCTATCTCGGGAGTGCTGCCGTTATTACCCTGGGGAACTGTAGGTTCTGGCTCAGGCCCTCCCAGCTTGATAGGTGCACCCCTCTGGCGTTGGCGACGGTCCATCCAGATAACCAGTGCGAACATCGTGAAGCCGACCAACCCGATGCCGACGAATTTGTAACCTCGATGAAGCGGTAAGGCCAGTGAGCCGAAGATGAATGTCAATGCATAGAACAGGTAGCAGATCCGTTTGACGCTCAGACCTGTCGCCATCAAACGATAGTGTAGATGAGTTTTATCATAATGTAGCGGGTGTTGACCCCGACGAATCCGGTTGATTGCTACCACGGCCACATCCAGAATAGGTATGCCGAGCAGCATCAGAGCGAGTGCTAACTTCGCCCCACCCATAATTGAAAGTACAGCCAGCCCTAATCCCAGGAACATTGCACCACTATCACCCATGAAAATCTTTGCTGGATTCCAGTTATGTGGCAGAAAGCCCAGCACCGCGCCTGTGAAAATGGCTGAGAGGATAGCGATACTATACTGCTGAAGCGTCAGGCTGATAATCGTAATGAAGAGTGCAGTAATTGCTACAACGCCCGCCGCTAGACCATCCAAACCATCGATGAGATTAACTGTGTTCATCATACCAACCGTCCAGAACCAGGTGAACAGGATGGCTGGAATGGCGGCAAAAGTGATATCCTGGTTCTGAACGAACAGGAAGAGGGTAGGCTCGCGGTACCAGGGCAAATTCGGGTCGAAGATCTCCTTCCCAAAGGGATTGTTGAAGGTAAACAGGAGCACGCCCTGGAACACTCCATTGTACGGGCCAAGAATAATGATAACGGCTATTGTCTGAGCGATGAGTTTGGGCAAAGGCTTAAGCCCGTACACATCATCATAGGCATGTACCAGCACGATCAGTAACCCGGCGGCGAGAAGCAACCAGTAAATAATGATTTCGTTGGGGCTGGAGTTAGGACCTGGTGCATAAAAGAACAGGGAAGTGATAACGAAGGCCAGGAACATTGCCACACCACCCAGGCGGGGCACAGCTTTTATATGCACTCTACGTGCGGCAGGGCGGTCAAGCCAGCCGACTTTACGACAGAAGGCAGCAACAGCGAAAGTCAGCAAATAGGCAAGCAGAAATGCGCATATGCCACCAATCACCAGTGTCATGATTACATCTGAAAATTCAGTGGGAGCGAGTTGTAAAGGTGCGACCTGCGGTTGGCTCATCTGTGAGAACTCATGGACAGCTCGGATAGTGCTGATGAAGGTGCTTGCCAAAGTCATTAAACGTCTCCCTGCCAGGCTATGGTCTTGTAGTTTGTCCTCTTACTATTAGAACGAACAAACCTCAGGAATGTGGTACTGATTATAGGCTTCTGTTCCAGAAAACACAAATACCTGGTCTATCCAGTTGAAAGTAACTCTAACAGTCTTGCCGTCACGAGTGCAGAGCGCCTTGCCATTTCTGGATAGATCGCTTGCTTGCGTTCTAACGTCAAAACTTCCAACAGATCATTATTTGACAGACAGCGAATGATAGCGAAAGGCAGGCCATGGCGTGCTGCAATCTGGCCAACTGCTGCACTCTCCATATCCTCAGCCAGGGAGCCGAATCTCTCACGAATACGAGCAAAAGTGGACTCGTCCCGGCAGTAGGTATCGGCGGAAGCTACCACTCCACTCAGGATACAAGCAGGACGCTCCTGCTGGTTAGGAGGAGCGACAATACTCAGAGCATGCCGCTCGACCAGTACCTGCGCTGCCTGTAAGGCCAGGGTCACGAGAGCCGGGTCGCAGGGAAGATGGGAGAAGCGCTGTGTGACGCGCTGGTGATAAACCTCTGCTGCCTCATCGTCCCAACGAATACCAAAAGCTGACTCCAGGATACCACCTGTCTGAAGATACCCGTTGAAAGGAGCACAGACATGCGTGGCAACGATAATGTCGCCTGGGAGTGCATCAGGAGTATGTGCGCCTGCAATCCCATAATTGAGAAGTACCTCCGGCTGCTCATAGAGAACTAACGCTTCAGTTGCTGCGCCTGCATTCACCATCCCTGGTCCTGAATGGATGGTAGAGATGAATAGTTCTCCCAGAGGGATGCGATGAATCCGCCAGATACTGCGCTCCACAAGCTCTGCCTTACACTCTACCATTTGCTCCAACAAATCTAATAGTGGCCCTTGTTCTGGTGCAGTAGGAACGATAATACCGACATGTTTATAGCTTTTCATTCATATTTCTCCACATGAGTCATCCTGAACTTTGAGAGCAAAGGTTCCAAAAGCGGGAGTGCAGAGGGCAGCCGCCCTCTGCCGGGCACCCTGCCTGGGGGCGCGCCACCCTGCCTGGGGGGCAGGTAATAGGGGGATGATGAAGCGCAGGTAATAGGGGTGTCCCCGAAACACTCTTTTTCCCTTTTTTGTGCGCCGCCGCAGGCGGCGCGAAGGGGAGAAGAAGCAGGGGATACCCCTGCAACCCCAGCAAAGGGCGGCCAGCCCTTTGCAATCCCGCTTGGAGACCGTTTCAGTAACAAGTACATCTGTTCTTAAAATTCGGGAGGACTCACGCCCTAGACTCTGATCTGTACTACACGATCCCATCCGGCGTAATCCTTTGTAAATGTTACAACTGCCGACGGCCATAGTTCATGTAACAAGGATGCGAGCGGTTCTCGCTGTTGATAACCAAGTTCCAGCAGCAGTACTCCTCTCTCTCTCAATTTCTGCGATTGCTGTACCTCCACCAGGAAACGCTGCACCAGGTCGAGTCCGCGAGGACCACTGAAGAGAGCGAGATGTGGCTCATATGCCTGCACATCAGGCGCTAACAGGTGCATTTCCTCGCTGCCTACATAGGGTAGGTTGGCGGTAATGATATCAACGGCTTCTGGCAGAGGAGCCAGGAGATCACCCAGGAGTAGGCGCACCCGGTGCTCGACATGGTGATGCTGGCAGTTGATGCGTGCCGCTTCCAGGGCATCGGCAGAGATATCAGTGGCATACAGATAGGGAAGTCCTGGCTCGTGAACAGCCAGAGCAACTGGGATTGCGCCACTGCCGGTGCCTATATCAGCTACAATGGGAGTTTGTCCAGCATCGAACATATATTGAATGACTTTGCGGGCGGCATCGACCAGGAGTTCGGTCTCTGGTCGGGGAATCAGGACACGGCGATCCACGAGAAAATCCAGGCCGTAGAACTCTTTATGGCCGACCAGGTAGGCTACAGGCTCACCCTGGCTGCGTCGCTCGACGAGCATACGATATTGCTGCTCCTGTTCAGGGGAGAGCACACGTTCAGGATGGGCATAGAGGGTTGATCGCTCGACATCGAGCACATGACTCAGCAGTACTTGAGCATCCAGCTGTGCACTTTCCTGCCCTGCCTGTGCCAGGTCTTTCGTCCCCCGGGTTAGTGCCTCCCTGACCGTGGTCATGGACTCCTCTCTTACAGGGGCTGGCGTCCCGCAAAACCAGCATTAAGGTGATGCCAGAAGTTAATGCGCTCCTCGCCCAGATGCCAACAAAGATAGATTTCACGGCCATTGCGCAGGCTCAGGAAATCAATCAACCCGGTATCAGGTTCTTTCAGCTCACAGCCAAAATCACTCAGTTCGTTGATTAGTCCCTGTAGAGTCTGAAGGTGCGTTGCCAATGCTCTCTGTACCTGCATCATCTGTTCATGTAGGGAATGCCCGTTGCTGTGAGCCTGTGCACGGAGCATTCCGAGTTCCTCTTCACTCTGCTGAATGGCTTTCCGGGTTTCCTGAATCTTCAGAAGAACAACCGTTATCTCTGGTAACAGTGCTTCAGCCTCTTCACGGGTGAAGTAGTGAGCCATGATTGTCTCTCCCTTGTATACAGTGACTTCGCCAGGGCACCCCTGGATTTATGGTGTGGGTGTTACGGCGGGCGTTGGTGTGCCACCTGATATTGGCGTCCCGGTGGGCGTTGGTGTAGTACTGAGATTGATGCTCAGGTCATCGAAGCTGGTGAAGTTCACTACAGTACCTCCAGTATTCAAGTAATCACCCTGGATTATATCACCAGGTTGCACAAGCGGTAGTTTCGGTGAAAGTGTCAGATTTGCGGTGAAAATCACATTTTGTCCTTGAATCTGAATGTAGTAAATGGTATTGCTCCCCTGCTGGACTGCTGAGATGCGCAATACCTTCCCCATCACTGTCTGTTTCTTCCCTCCAGTCGGTACTTTACCAGCATTCCCTTGTTGTGTCAGCCATTGTTGGTAATCGTCCAGCGCCTGAGAGAGCGTTGGTTCAAATTGTACGTTGCTGCCGTTCAGATTCCGGGCATCTACAATACCCACCGCCTGGAAAATGTCGCCGCTATCTGTATTTTGCACAAAGATGGCGACCCAGGTGGGCGTATTGTATATCTGGTACAACTGAATACTCGCCACCTTGTAGCCACGAATATTGGCACGTGTCGATTGTATGGTGTTCTGAACGTTACTGCCGATACCTATCCCTGAGAGTGGATAGAAGTGAGCTTCATTCTTATGGGTATCGAAGAGGATGACGCCTGTGCTGGAGTTGTCGTTCAGGGATGAGGAGGTCATGGGTATCAGCCAGACAGGTTGATCGATGTTGTTATAGAGGAGTTCTGGATCGCTTGCCGGCTTCTGCTGTCCCATGCCAGAGGGGTTAAACCAGGGAGCAGCATGATACAAGCCCCACCACGTCAGGTAATCGGTGACGGTATCGGCGGGCATAACACGATCTACCCAGGCTGGCACATCCTGTGGCTTATATTTTGTAATGGCACCTGTGTGAGCATCTACAATGAGCACTTCGCTCAAGACATCGCCGATATAGCCGCGTGTTGGCTGCATCAGCGAAATTGTCCAGTATGGGTGAAAGTTATCATCGAGTTCCAGCGTTGGATCAACCAGGCGACCATAGGTATAACCGCTCAGGTACACATGACGCAGCAGATCCTGGTTGAGAAGCGCTCCCGGAAGGTAGGCAAGCGCTGCACTGGATTCGGTGTGTAACTGGGGCACCGCTTGAGGGTCTTCCGCGTCTACCACAACGAAGCCCGGTGTTGTTGGACTGGCCAGGTTGGCAAAGATGTTATTGTACGAGAGAGGGCCAACGTAGTAGAGGTGATGGTTGATAGACTGCAAGGTATAGCTGCCAGGGTCGATACTGTAGGTCGAACCCAGGTTCAGTCCATTAGAGCCAAGCACCTGTTGCCCTTTGTAGGCAGCAACGCTCTGGCTAACCAGGACAACGTTGCTGGGATCGGTCGGTGGCAATGTGCTGGCTGTCGGTTCCATCTTCACATTGGGGATGGCGGCAAGGGCTTTTGCATTGCTATCGAACCAGGTAGTGAAGACAACGATCAGGCCACTCACTACGAGACCAATCACACCAGCGAATATCAGGCCAAAGATACCTGCTGCAATCGCTCCCCGTGAGGCGTTCGCCGGAATCGTGGTAGCGGAGCTACTTGTTGAACGGGTGCGTCCCTGACTTGCAGCGGAGGCTTCCTCCAGTACACTGAGGGCCGGGCGAGCAAAAGCAAACAGATTTGCGATACTACTAATCACCAGGGGCCAAAGTAGCCATTGCCAGCCCCCGAACGGACCGGTCAATGCAGGTTCAGACACGTAAAGAATTGCCAGGCAGATGACGAAGTTCAGAACAAAGTACCAGGCGAACCATCTGAAGAATCTCCGGGTATCAAATGCTTCGCGGCGACCAAAACCGAGTCGCCCTATGGTAAGAATCGCCATCACGATAAGTGTGCCAATCAGTGCTAGCAGGACGATAATCATGGTAAGTCCCTCCTCAGTTATGTCGAAGCCTCATGACCGGAAGCTCTCAGGCTTCGGTACGGTGCTTAATGTCTCATGCATTTCGTAGCTTCATTCGCAAGCATCCGTAAAAGGATGCATTTCGTAAGAAATGAGAGCGGAATAATCTCCCTCTATTGTAGTGTTCTAGGGGGTAGTTGCGCAACACTTTATACGGTACAATACAGAATACACTATGAAACTGGTAGGCTTTCTGCCTTAGAAGTCTGTAACGTTTTACGGGTCTTGTAATACTATAGAGCATCATCCCAGTATGTTTATGATGAGACATCTATGGGCATCATGTATGGATGAAAAGGAGCAAAAGATTTATGCAATGGTTTAGTAAAAAATCTGCACCACAAGCGGAAGTAGAGAAGCGACCCGACGGTCGTGACCGTCTTCCGGCTGGACAATACCTGACGAAAAAATGGCCTGTATTGAGCTATGAGCGCACACCCAAGGGACTTCCGGCTGACTGGAGATTAAAAATTATTGGGCTGGTTGAGAACCCTTTTGAACTGACCTGGGAAGAATTTCTGGCTCTGCCACGGACAACGCTTACGGCAGATTTCCACTGCGTAACCACCTGGAGCCGCTATGATAATACATGGGAGGGTGTGCACATCCGTGAAATCTTGCAACGGGCCAAACCTTTACCAAAGGCAAAATATGTGATGGCACATTCCTGGACAGGCTACACCACCAATATGCCTCTGGCCGATCTCGATGACGATGATGTGCTGATTGCCATTAAGCATGATGGACAGGACCTGGAACCTGACCACGGTGGGCCTGTACGCCTGATTGTGCCAAAGCTCTACGCTTATAAGAGCGCGAAGTGGTTTGATGGCCTTGAGTTTATGGAGCGCGACCGACCCGGCTTCTGGGAGCAGCGCGGCTACCACAACCACGCTAATCCATGGGAAGAGGAGCGGTACTGGTAAGCAATTCAATCAAGTTGTAGGGGCGCAAAGATGCACATTGACAAACTCCCGCGGCCAGACCGTAGGCGCCGATTTATCACCGCGCACCGCCGATTGATCGGCCAGTCGCTGTCCGATTCTTTTATCAATACCCATCATTGCGCCCTATACCAGTGAAGAACTTAAATATGCCTGAATTGGAACCTCCTGAAGAAGAGATTGATAACAATCTCGAAACCGACTCAGATGAACGTATTCTGACCAGCGATGAAAACAAAGCACGTGCAAACTATTTCTTTGCAGCCTTATGTTTTCTCTTCGCTGTGATCTGCCTGAGCATCCTCATCAATAACTACCTCAACGTTCTTGCCAGTTCGCTACTGCTACTCGGCATCGCCATTTTTGGCCTGATGGGCATCCTGTTTGTATGGCAGAAGAGTTTCCTGAATCACACCGTTAACTCCTGGATGCATACTCAGAAGGAAGAAACTGAGGGAGTCGGGGTGGAGGTAGAGGAGCAGGAAAACGAGGCTGAGGATGTTGCGGTGGGGATGGAGGAACAGCAAGAGGCGGAGCTTGACGAAGATGAAGATGAAGATGAGGTGGAAGAGGAACTAATTTCGTTCAAGTTGTTGGTTGAGCAGGCGCTCTCCTCAATTCCACCAGAGTTCCAGCAGATGATGGAAAACCTGGTGATTCTGGTGGAGAGCGAGCCGGGCGAAGAATTGCTGAAGCGGATGGATGTTGAAGAAGGTCATACACTCTTTGGTTTGTATGAAGGCGCTCCGTTAACTGCCTGGGGACGTGGCGGAGCCAGGCTACCAGAGCGCATTACCATTTTCCAACACCCCATCGAAGCCTATTGCCGGAAGAACCCGGATCGCATCCGTGACCAGGTAAGAAGAACTGTGCTGCACGAGGTTGCGCATCATTTTGGTATTGATCATGAGGAGATGCCTATCTGGATTAAATGATATTACATATATTGCCATGTATACGCACTGTACTCCCTCATCCAAGCAGCCTCAACCTCCTCAAAAGTATGTTCATCCTGACTCTTCCAGTGCAATATCCCCATTGATCCTGCCTCAAGAAGCATTCCTGGATCACTCTTATCCCAATGGAGATCGGCCAATTTGCAAGAGTAGGTCATACTGTTGTTATCAGTACCTGTGGTATAATGAATTTTCATTTTCAAGATCGGTAATGATATACTCTTTGGCGAAGAAGTCCTTCTGACGCCGAAAGGAGTGTGCCATGTGCCAGTTGATCAAAGAACAACATCGCTTGAAGCTGGACCTGAGCGAGCCGGAACGGGAACGGCTCACTTTAGAGGAAGCCCTGCGACATCATCCGCATGCCGATGTGCGAGAACGCGCCGCCGCCTTGCTGAAAGTGGCCGAGGGCAGATCCCCCCATTGGGTGGCGCGCCATGGGCTGCTGCGGCCTCGCGCTCCCGATAGTGTCTACCAGTGGCTCCACTTCTATGTCACCCAAGGACTGGCAGGCCTGCTGCATCGTCGGCATGGCGGGGCCCATCGGAGTTGTCTTTGACTGCCGCCAGCCTCTCGTCGAGCGCTTGTGTTTCCCTCCGGAGCCAGGCGGGGAGAAGGAAGGAACGGTCGCCAAGAGTCGCTGGACGCTCTCACGCATCGCGGACCGCTTCGACTTCTTCAAGGGCAAAAGCCTCTCCGGGGTCTGGTACGCGCTGCGCCGTTGTGGCATTCGACTCCGCCACGGTCGTCCCCAAATGTACCGCCCTGACGGGGCCTCCCGCCAGAAAGTCGAGCGCTTGTTGGCCGCTCTGAGAGATGCCCGTCAGTCTCCTCGCCAGATCGTGGTGCTGTTCTTGGATGAGATGAGCTATGAGAGCTGGCCTCAAGCCGCCTGCGACTGGGGGGAGCAGGCTCCCGCTCCTCCTCCCTTGGCCAAGCGCAAGCCCGCTCGCTTTCGCCGCCGCCGCATCATCGGAGCACTCAATGCCACCACCGGGCGCGTCTATTACCACGATGCGCCCCATATCAGTGGTCCGGTGGCCGCCGCCTTTCTCAAGCTTCTGGCCCGCGCCTATCGCTGGGCCCGCACCATCTACATTGTCTGGGATAACTGGCCCGTGCATCACAGTGAGCCTGTGCTGCTGGCCCTGGCGCAGCACGCGCGCCTGCAGGTCATCAGCTTGCCCACCTACGCGCCCTGGCTCAACCCGATTGAGAAGCTCTGGCGCAAGTTCCGGCAGGAGCTGGATTATCTCCACCGCCTGGCCGACGCCTGGGAGTCCTTCCAGCAGCGGGTGCATCAGTTCTTTGATCAGTTTGCTGCTCGCTCTCCTTCCTTGTTGCGCTATGTGGGCTTGTCCGGCAACGGACTGTTAGCCTCTGCCTTACATGATCCCTGATTACCGGTCTTGAAAGTGAAATTTCAT
>WNGL01025191.1_pt1 | contig 14157 bp, 14 predicted proteins | sample 5400591 | NCBI WGS metagenome assembly WNGL01 (sample SAMN13153377, study PRJNA577476) | soil metagenome | isolation source: 80 cm soil or saprolite under Garry oak tree replicate 1 | place: USA:California | collected 2016-06-15
GCCAGCTAGCATGATTAATTTTCGCTAAACAATTCGCAGGGCGCAATGATATTCTGCACGAAGAAGTGTGCCATTTCTGGACTGCATTACCCGCGCATCTGCATCGCAAGTCGTGGACGCAGGCGTAGCGCACTCAAATACACAGCCCCGCAATTGTCGTAATTGTAATTTCCGCGGGTAGCTCGTCATTGCGAGCCAACGGGTCGCGCGAATGCGACGCCTAAAAATCAAGCTTGGATTGAATCGCCTCTATGCCTGCCTTGGCGCAGGCTTCGTCGGCATCTCCCCCGGGCGCTCCTGACACGCCGATCGCGCCGACCAGCGAACCGCCTGACTCGACAACCAGTCCTCCACCAATAATGACCGCGCCCGGCAGATTGCGAATACCTGCCTGCATCATGCCGGGCTGACTGATGGCGAACAGATTGCTCGTGCTGCTGCGGAACGTCGCCGCCGTCCATGCCTTACCCGAGGCAGTTGCGGGCGTGTGAGGCCCGGCGTAGCGGTCGCGCAGAACGACCTGGATTACGCCGAAGCGGTCGACCACCGCTATTGCCACCTGGTATCCGCGTTGCTGACAATTCGCGAGTGCGGCTTGGGCCAACTCAAGAGCGATTTCTGGAGCCAGCGATTTGTAGCTCACGAGCGATTCTTGCGCGCGTATTTGCACCGAACCCAAGACAGCATAAGCGGCCAGTGCGCTCACAAAAAATCGAAGGACCATGATGAACTCTCGTTTGCATTCAGAGCAGTGCGACTGCAAGCCATTATCATAGCCGACGACAAGGCCATCGTTCTTTTACGCCACGATTTCGGTCACAGATGGCCGTTGAGAGCACCGCCTTTATCTCGCATTGCACGCAGCGCCGTCCAACATGGTGGCTTAATCCTGTTGCATCTGTGCCGTGTTCGGACTAAAAATCTCGTCGGGGACATGCAGACTCCCCATCAGACGCTCGCCGTCCAAGCTCTGCGCAATACTCGCTGTGTCGAGGAAATTGCGCATGGACGGAGTTCTCCACTTGGCCTCTCCAGATTTGGCCTCTCCAGATCCTCCAATCGGACGCAATACGCCGCTTCCGGTGGAGGCTGCCTGCGTTTCCGAGCAGGCAGACGATCAAACGCTGCTGCGGGTCGATTCGATCAATAAGCAATATGCCGATCAGGTGGTGCTCGCGAATGTCGCCTTCGACATCCAGGCAGGCGAGATCGTCGGCATCATTGGTCCAAACGGCGCCGGCAAGACAACCGTGCTTGAGGTCCTCGCGGGCATTCTGCCCGCGGAAACCAGCGACGTTCATTGGCTCGGAAGGCCGTTGCCGCCGTCGCGTCGGCGAGAAGCCATGTTCTACCTACCGGACGGCGTGCGGCCTTATCAGGACCAACCCGTTACCCGGGTTTTATCGTTCTTTGCAGATGTCTATCGAAAATCGGCCGACGAGATCACCAACACGATCCAAGCGGTAGGTTTGACGCCGGTCCTTCACAAGCGCGTCCATTCGCTGTCGAAAGGTTACGGCCGAAGGCTCTTGTTGGCGTTGGGACTGCTCACGCCGCACCCTCTGCTTCTCATGGACGAACCATTCGACGGCTTCGACCTCCGGCAGACTCGCGACATCGTCGGCGTCTTGCGCGGGGAAGCCGCCATGGGCCGTACATTTGTCCTTGCGATTCATCAGTTGCTGGACGCCGAGCGGGTTTGTGACCGCTTCATTCTGCTTGCCGATGGCCGCGTTCGCGGCGCCGGAACGCTGAATGATCTCCGCGCGCGAACGGGGCTCACCTCTGGAACTCTGGAGGATATCTTTCTTGCGCTCACATGAGACATTCCGCGTCCAGGACGCTCCTCTGAGGCCGCTGCTAGTCAAGGAACTGTGGGAGATCCTCAGTGGCCGTGCGCTGTGGACCATGCTGCTGCTGATGTGCCCATTGATTGGATACAGCTTCTTCCAGGCTATTTCGCTATATGGCGAGGCAAGCGCGGCCGGGCTGCAGTCGCCGGTGCTTGCAGCCAGTCTGTCGCCGTTGGACGGGGTCTTGGTACCTACCCTCGGGGCCTCCTATGTCGCGGTCACGCTCCTGTTTCCTTTTGTCGCGATTCGCGTGCTCGGCCAGGAAAAAGAGTCGGGCGCACTGCGTCTTCTGGTCCAGCTGCCCTATCGCTCTTCCACCTTGATTGCGGCCAAGCTCGCCGCGGTGCTTGCCGCGTGGGTGCTTTCAAGCATCCCCGCGTTCTCGGCGCTGGCCATATGGCGAATGCTGGATGGGCACTTGTCCGCTCCGGAAACCTTGAACCTTCTTTTCGGGCACCTGCTCTACGGGTTGCTCGTCGGTGCCATCGCGTTGTTTGCAGCTTCAGTGTCGGAAAGTGCTGCAACCGCCGCGATCGTGACGCTCGCCTTCACCATTGGTTCGTGGGTGCTGGATTTTACCGTGGCCGGACATCCCGGCCTTCTCGATTGGATAGCCCGTTTGTCGCTCACTCAGGTATTGCGTACATTCGAGCAAGGTCTGTTATCGGCGGGTCTTGTGGTGGGTATCGGCACGGCCGTGTGCGGCTTCTCCGCTCTGGCAACCATTTGGATGCCGCCGGGAGTTCACGTCCGCACTAAGCTGTTTCGCTCGCTAGTGTGCGTCCTTGCAGCGGCGATCGTTTTCGGCCTGGCGACGCAGATCAGATTCTCGGTTGATGTCACCGAGGATCAACGCAACTCGTTTCCCGTCGCCGACCAGCGGGTGCTCGCTAAACTGGCGGAGCCGCTGGTCGTGACGATTCATCTGGCGGCGGAAGACCCCCGATATGCAGATCTGCAGCGCAACGTGCTGGCGAAGTTGGAACGTGTGCTGCCGAATCTGTCCACCCGTCTGGCCGGCGGACGGCAAAACCTCGCAGCCAGTGCAAATGAGGACCGCTACGGCGAGATCGAATATACCTACGGGGGTCGATCAGACATCAGCCGCTCGACCAGTCCGCGCGAGATTCTCCCGCTGCTATACGGGCTCGCAGGGGTCAATCCCCCTGCACCCGCCCCGGGAAGCGATTATCCGGGCTATCCGTTGATCGCCGGCGGACAGCTCGCTCTACTTTGGTTTTTCTGCGGACTTCCGCTCTGCATCGCTATCGCGTGGTGGCGGAGCCGCCGTCTCCCAGCCAATCACAACAAGCTCACGAAGGAGGCACAGCCATGAACATCAGCAAAAGCGTCAGAGCCATCGCGGTCTCGGCTCTCGGCTTCACATCGTTGGTACTGCCTGTCGCGGCACAGCAGCCGACAAAGATCGACTTCTCCAATGAGACGGTTGGAGCGGAGCCCAAATCGCTCGTGGCCGTCGTCGGCGTCTGGCGGATCGAAAGCGAAGCCGGGAAAAACGTCCTGGCTGTCGACGGAAGGCAATGGAAAGAGGGACAGTCCTCCGCCGGAGTCGCAGATAAGGCAAGAGCACTTTACGGCGAGCGCTATGCAGAGTTTCTCGATCGAGTTCAGGCCTATGCGTACTACCCCTACACCGTCGCCAAGGATGTAGAAGATTTCCGAAATGGCGAAATCACCGTGCGCTTCGAAGGATTGTCGGGTCGCATCGATCAGGGTGCCGGCATATTGTTCAATCTGAAGCCAAACGGCGACTACCTCGCCCTTCGTGCGAACTGCCTCGAAAACAATTTGGTTCTCTGGAAATTCGAAAAGGGAAAGCGGTCATCGGTTTCCTGGGTTCGTAATGTGCCCGCCGCCAGTAAGCAATGGCACGACCTTAAGGTCCGGATTACCGGCACCAAGGTCCAAGGTTATGTCGATGGAAAGCTCTACCTTGAGCACACGCTCTCCGAATCCGTATCCGGCCGCATCGGTCTGTGGTCAAAAGCGGACAGCTACATGCATTTCTCGGACTACACCGTGACTTCGTCCAATTGATCGAACACAGCACCAGCGGCCCCACCGCCGCAGAGCAAGGTGAACTGACCGTACCCGGCAAGTGCGATCTTGGAGGACATCGACATGTCGCTAGTGGCAGCAGGCACCATTGAGATACCCGATTCACCTGGTACAGCGTTTGACCATGGCGCTTTCGAACCCGAAAGCCGCCGCGTTTTCATTGCGCACATGGCTCGCCGCTGGCGCGGGATACGACTTCATTGCGAAGGCCGCAACGAGCTTGCGTATTGCTTTTCAGGGATAACTTTCCTCAGACGAAATAGAACGGACGCTTTGGGGAAACCTTCGGTGTTTCGTGCGTTTGTGCGGAGGGGAATAATAGGAGGATAGCTCATGCGAACCTCAATTCTCGCCATAATTGTCGCTTTTGGAACCACGATCGCCGTGCCAGCACTGGCCCAACCTAGCCAACAAAAGCAGGATGATGCAGGTATCAAGACCCACGACTCGAGTACGAGCAGCGGGACCCAGGACTCCGGAATTGCCGGAGATGTGACCGTGCGTGAACAAGCACAAAAGCCGGCCTCTACGACGGGTACGACCAGTGGGACCCAGGATTCCGGAATCTCCGGAGATGTGACCGTGCGCGAACAAGAACAAAAGCCGGCCTCTACGACGGGTACGACCAAATCCCGCCAGTAAACGGCGCGCGGGCCGGAAAGTATAGGTCTTACAGGTAACTGCAAAGCCAGCCGGTGCTTTGTGGAAGGACCGTGTGCGACGTCAGGGTGCGCGCGCCTTGGGATGAGGCGAAAGCGTTGCAGCGGCCATGATCTGATAGCGCGATGAAGACCGTTGCTCGCGGAGCGGACAAGGCAGACCAGGTGGCAGCCTGAGTGGCACGACCACATGCGCCGGAACCACCCTGCCGAGCGTGGGTTGATTATGCGGAGCCATCCTAGGCCCTGGCATACTCGGGAGAATGCATCATGAGCTGGCGGTTCGCGGCTTCTACGGTCGCCTGTTTCCTCGCTATCACGTTACCGGCGCTAGCGCAGCCAAGCACAACGCCGTCGACGCGCCCACCCACAGACCAAGGCACCACTGGCTCCTCGCAAATCAGTGCAGCCGAGCAGGAGTTAATCTGGAAGCTGGAGAAGGCGGGGTATACCCAGGTGCGGGACCTCAAATCAACCGCCGAAGGGATTGTCGCGAAGGCGATGAAGGACGGAAAAGAGGTATCTCTTGTCGTCGATAGCAGCGGTACCTTCCGGGAGCGGTAAGGGAGTGCGACCGCCCCGCGATTGAGATTATTATTTCGAACCAAACATCTTCCGGAGACGGCGCGCGTCATCAGCCGCCTCGGCTAAGAGCCAATCGCGAAATGTCATGATCTTCGGCTTCGTCGAAGCCGCCTTCGGACAGACGATCCAGTAGGTCTTGGACAGTTTCAAAGACCGATCGAACGGCTTTGCGAGGCGACCGTTAATCAGGTCCCAGGCTGCAAGCGTGGTGCGCGCAAGCGCAACACCCTGACCGTCGACGGCAGCATCTATCAGCATGCTTGCGCGGTTCAGAACCAGACCGTGAGACGTTTCGGGCACGGCAACACCGGTGGCATCGAGCCACTGCGACCAGGCTTTGCTGTCGTCGAGATGCAGCAACGGCGATTTCAGCAGGTCGGACGGTTTGGCGATGCGGTTACGCCCGGACATCAGCCTGGGGCTGCAAACCGGAAAAAGCTGCTCGTGGCAAAGGCGGACGGCGTCAAGTCCGTTCCAATTGCCGTCGCCGTGCCTAACCGCAACGTCGACCTCCTCCCGAACGAAGTCGACATGATGCATCGTTGCGGAAACCCGCAGATCGATGCCGGGGTGGGCCTCGGCAAACCGTCCGAGTCGATATACCAGCCACTTGGCCGCAAAATCCGGCGATGTGCTAACGGTGAGAACGCCCGAGTTTTGGCGCTGCAGAACACGCTCGGTGCCGGCGGCAATCCGATCGAGCGCGTCGCGTACCACGTTTAGATATTCGCGACCGGCATCTGTGATAACCAGCCGCTGGCGTTCGCGATTGAATAGCTTGATGCCGAGCGTGGCCTCCAGTGCTTTGACCTGATGGCTAACGGCTCCCTGGGTGACACACAGCTCTTCGGCCGCTCGCGTGAAGCTTTCGCTCCGCGCCGCAGCCTCGAACGCCCTCAGGGCGTTCAGTGGTGGCAATTGGCGGGGCATCGCCGACCTTCATGAGAAAAACTAAGGCAAGGTAGAGAATTGATGCTTTGCTGACAAGGCGTTCCTGGCTTTATCAGGTTGACTCCTTGGCTGTGCCGATGCCCAGCCAGCAAAATGGAGCATTCGGAATGTCGCAATCATCTGTAATGGAAGCGCCTCGGGCCGGTGCGGCGGTCCGGACCGGTCGAAACGTGCTCTCGACATGGGTTCGCAGCATAGAAAGCTGGTTAATTCGCCGGCAAGGGTGGCAGGATTTGAATTCGCTCGACGATCGCCTGCTGGAAGATATTGGAGTTTCGCGTGAAGACGTGCTTGGGAAAGCCGCGAAGCCATTCTGGCACCCTGGCCTGCGGTAATCTGGCCAAGCTTCGCCATGCGAAGCGCAATTCCCTCAGCCCTTGTCCTCGTTCAGCAGCGCCTTTCGCACCAGCTTGAACTCCTCCAGCGACGCCTTGTCGGCCCTCGGGAATTTCAGGTCGAGCTTTTCCAGCGCGCCAACGATGGCGGAGCCGATCACCACGCGCGCGAACCATTTATGGTCCGCCGGCACGACGTGCCACGGCGCCAGCGCCGTCGAGGTGTGCCTGACGATGTCCTGATACACCGCCATGTATCTCGTCCACAGCGCGCGCTCGGTGATGTCGCCCATCGAAAATTTCCAGTTCTTCGACGGCTCATCCAATCTCTCGAGAAAGCGTTCGCGCTGTTCCTGCTTCGAGACGTTGAGAAAGAATTTCAGGATCACCGTGCCGTTGCGCGCGAGGTAGCGCTCGAACGCGGCAATGTCCTCGAACCGCTCCTGCCAGATGTTCTTGCTGATCAGCTTCGGGGGAATCTTCTCGTTGGCAAGAATTTCCGGATGCACCCGCGTCACCAGGCATTCTTCATAATAGGAGCGGTTGAAGATGCCGATGCGGCCACGCTGCGGCAGCGCAATCGTGCTGCGCCACAGGAAATCATGATCGAGTTCGTGGGAGGTCGGTTGCTTGAACGAATGCACGTCGCAACCCTGCGGATTGACGCCCTCGAAGATGCTCTTGATCGCGCTGTCCTTACCCGACGCGTCCATGCCCTGAAAGATCAGGAGCACCGACCAGCGGTCCTGCGCGTAGAGTTTTTCCTGAAAATCGTTCAGCCGTTTGCGGTTGGCTTCGAGAATCTTTTCGGCCTTCTCCTTGTCGAGACCGCCTTTCTCGTCGGTCTTGTGCGACTTGAGCTGAAACTTGCCCGACCCGTCGTAACGGAACGGCGCCACGAAGGGTTTCAGCTCGGCCGCGAGAGATGGCGAAGACTTCTTGCTCATGACAGGCGATACCTTTGTTAAGCCATTGCGATCTGACGCAGGTCGGCGGCCAACTCGTCCACCCGCTGCGGCGCAGCGTCCCACGCAAACATGAACCGGGCCCCTCCTCCGATGAAGGTGTAGAATTGCCAGCCCCGATCGCGGAGCGCCGCGATCCTGACGTCCGACATACGAACGAAGACGGCATTGGCTTGAACGGGAAACATGATTTCCAACCCGGGCAAGCCGGCAATCTGCTGCACGAGGCGTGTTGCGCAGGCGTTGGCATGCTCGGCGTTGCGCAGCCAGGTTCCGGTTCCGAGCATGCCAACCCAGGGCGCGGACAGAAAGCGCATCTTCGATGCCAGCTGCCCTGCCTGCTTGCATCGATAATCGAAATCCTCCGCAAGCTTCCGGTTGAAAAACAGGATGGCTTCGCCGGCGGCCATGCCATTCTTGGTTCCGCCAAAGCAGAGAACATCAATGCCGGCGCGCCAGGTCATATCGGCCGGGCTGCATCGGAGGCTGGCGCAAGCATTGGCAAAGCGGGCGCCATCCATGTGAAGACTGAGACCAAGTTCCCGGCAGACCGCCGAGATGGCTCGCAATTCGTCGAGACCATAAACTTGTCCGGTCTCGGTCGGCTGCGTGACCGTCACCACCCGGGGCTTGGGAAAATGGATGTCGCTTCGGTTGGTCGCGATGGCGCGGATCGCATCGGGCGTCAGCTTGCCGTCAGCCGATTGCGCCACCAACAGCTTCGAACCGTTGGAGAAGAACTCCGGGGCACCGCACTCGTCGGTCTCGACGTGCGCGACGTCCGAACAGATCACGCTGTGGTAGGACTGGCACAGCGACGCCAAAGCGAGTGAATTGGCTGCCGTGCCATTGAAGGCGACCCCGGTTTGCCTCGGCCATGGCCGCCCACGCCTCCGGGCAAATTCCAGAATAATTGTCGCTTGCGAATTGTTGGGGCTCGCTTGTCATTCCGCACCGCCTCTCGGTCCATCAGTTCTTCGTCGCTGGCACTCCTAGAGCGAGATAACTTTTCTTCGAATCGTCATCCCGCTCTAGCTTTTTGTTTGAGCATGATCTCCGGGCAAACGCTTCGCGTTTGTCCCGAGGGAAAACCGGTACCCGCTTTTCCGGATCATGCGCTAGGCATATCAGGATGGTGCGGACAACTGCGCTTCGACAAAGGCGGTGACAAAACGCGGCATCGCCGAGGTGAGATCCGACGACGCGCGCACGAGGTGGATGGCGGCAAACTCGGGCTGAGATTGCCGGGCGAGATTGGCCTCAATCCTGGCCTGCAGCGCTTCGCCCGAACCATCGACTTCCAATATCTGGATCATCGCAATCGCAGAACCCGAGACAACGCAATCCCAGTGCGCGCCGGGCCGATAATCCTTCGATGTGAGACCGGTTTCCTCCTCGACTTCGCGGCCGACGCTGCCTGGCATATCGACCGCGCCACCGCTGACATCATTGAGGTCAGGCGTTCCCGATGGAAAGTAGATGCGCCCGCCATTCGCGGTATGCTGGCTCATTTCGCCCAGCACGAATGCGCCGTCGGAGCAGCGCAGCGCGCCCATCCCGAAGCCGTTGAACACGCCCTTGTCAGGAAAACCCCAGTCGCGCCACGCCAGGAAGCTCGCGAAATCGATATCGAAATAACTGGCGCTGAATCGGTTGCCGGTGAAAACCGGTTTGCGCGCCAGCAGGATGGGCCCGTTCCACATTTTTGGCTTTTCACGCTGCTTGACGGCGAAATGCGCCGCGATGTCGGCGCGCCGCTCGTCGGCGAACGGCCACGACCACGGCTGAAACTTCAGATCAAGCTGCGTGACGCGATGAATGACCGGCAGCGTCATGCCATTTTACTTCGCATTCATCCCCGTGGTCTTCTTGGCCTGGTCGACATATTTGTTGGTCCAGGTCTTGCTGACATCGATATTGGCCTTGGCGACTTCGGGCGAACCCTCGCTGAACACCGCGAGCACGGCATCGGCGCCCTTCGGATCCATCTTGCCGGTCTCGGAATACATCGGGATCGTGTTCTTGAGCGCCGCGAGATAAAGCTCCTTGTTCTTGCCGACGGTTTCAGCAGGCATTTTCGCCATGATCTCCTCCGGCGAATGCGTGTGAATCCATGTCAGCGTATTCACGATCGCATTGGTCAGGGCCTGCGCCTCCTTCTCATGCGAGGCGACCCACGCCGTCGTAGAGTAGAGCGCGCCACCCGGATATTCGCCGCCGAACACATCAAGCGTATCCTTCTGGGTCCGTGTATCGCTGAGAATGCGCAGGTCGGGATGGCTGCCTTGCAGGACGGTGACGGACGGATCGAGCATGACCGCTGCGTCGATCTGGCCCTGGTCCATCGCCGCGACCGCGGTCGCGCCGAGACCGACGCCGATGACGGAAGCGCCGGTTGGATCGATGCCGTTCTTCTTCAGCAAATATTTGAGAAAGAAATCGGTCGAGGAACCCGGCGCACTGACGCCGACTTTCTTGCCGGCCAGATCCTTGATCGATTTGATTTCGCTGGTGTGCGAGGGCGACACCACCAGCACCAGCCCCGGATACCGGTCGTAAACGACGAAGGACTGCAGCTCCTGCTTCTTGGCAGCGAGATTGACGCAGTGGTCGAAATAGCCGGAAACCACGTCGGCGCTGCCGCCGAGCACGGCCTTGAGCGCGTCGGAGCCGCCCTTCAGGTCGACCAGTTCGACCGCAAGCCCCGCCTTGTCGAATTCGCCGAGCTCTCTTGCCAGCACGGTCGGCAGATAGCACAGGCAGGCACCGCCCCCGACCGCGATGGTGATCTTGCTTTGCGCGGCCGCCAGATCGGACATCAGAAGCAGCGCCAAAAGCGCCCCGGCAAGCCGGCCAAACATCGTCTTCATGGTTTCCTCCGCCGCACCTGTTCAGTTGGGCGCACGATAGAGCAGCACGCGCCTCTTGAGAAGGTGGCTTGGTCCGGATCCGCCCGCGAGGCTCGTCATTGCGAGCCAACGGGTCGCGCGAATGCGCCCCCGATGACAGGCTCCGCGAAGCAATCCATCTCGCCGCAAAGAAAGAATGGATTGCTTCGCTACGCTCGCAATGACGTCCAAACGCGCGTTCGGCCGTCAGGGACGCGGAAGCGGCACGATCTGAGACCTTGGCAGTTACCAATCGAAATGGGCTCGATAAGCCTGTCACGGACCCGGGCCAACTGTATCCGGGTCCTGCCTCATTCTTTTGGAATGTGAGCAGTCTTGAGCAGCGAGTTCGTCTGCGGCGCGGCATGATCACTTGATCACCGTCCCGCCATCGGTCTCCATCGGTGACTGAGAGTGTTGCGCTCCTGATGCAGCCGGACAATCCGAACGCATCATGCTGCGGCGAAGCCGATGCATACTGGGCCGATGAAATCCACGTCAGAGGCGGGAAAACCTTCGCGACCATCACCGATGACCGGCCTGACGCGCCGCTGAAGCGGCCTCACGTCGCCGTCGGAACGGGAATCGAAATCCCGAACCATAAACTGAAGTGGGATCGATCGAATCCGACCGGTCACACCGTCATCTTTTTGAGCCGCGTCGGGTACGTCTTTTGCATCCTGCAGGGTTCGGGGATTTGAGACGACCACGCGACCAAGACTTTAAGCCCGCTATCGGCTCCCAGGCTTATAGAACCCGTCCTGCGACCAAGTTGCGTAGCCCGGATGGAGTAAAACGCTAGCCCCGCCCATCTGCCGCGGCCGGCCGCCACACCAACAGCCGCCGTTCGACCATCGTCACCGCCACATCGATCAGGATGACGAAGACGGACAACACAAACATGCCCGCGAACACGCCGGCGATGTCGAACACGCCTTCGGCCTGCTGGATCAGATAGCCGAGCCCCGCCGCCGAGCCGAGATATTCGCCGACCACGGCGCCGACCACCGCGAAGCCGACCGAGGTATGCAGCGAGGAGAACATCCACGACAGCGCCGACGGCCAGTAAACGTGCCGCGTCAACTGGCGCTCGTTCATGCCGAGCATGCGGCCATTATCCAGCACGGTGGTGCTGACCTCCTTGACGCCCTGATAGACGTTGAAGAACACGATGAAGAACACCAGCGTGACGCCGAGCGCGACCTTCGACCAGATGCCGAGGCCGAGCCACAGCGTGAAAATCGGAGCAAGAACGACCCGCGGCAGCGCGTTGGCCATCTTCACATAGGGATCGAATATTGCGGCGACCCGGGGCTGGCGCGCGAACCAGAAGCCGACGGCGACCCCGGCAATCGAGCCGATCGCAAAAGCAAGGATCGACTCCCACAGCGTGATCGCCAGATGCTTCCAGATCACGCCGGTTGAGAACCAGTCGACGATCTGGCTGCCGACGTCGACCGGGTTGGAAAAGAAGAACGGCGGCAGCAGCATACGGCCGAAGATCGGCACCGTGGCGAGCAACTGCCACAGCCCCAGCACGACGACGGCGACCAGCAATTGACAGACCAGAAGCGTCAGACGGGACATCGCGACCACCTATCTCCGGGTCGTCCCGGCGAACGCCGGGACCCATAACCCCCGGCGTTCATTGTTGCGGAAGGTCTCTACGCCATCGTCCAAACGATAAGGCGCGGAGTATGGGTCCCGGCGTTCCGCCGGGACGACGTGAGAAAGCTTGCTCCCGCAAGGGAAGGAGCGCGCGCTTACGGTTTTGAGAACGTCCCGATCAGGCCGGTCGCGCCCTTGGCGTGGCCATCGAGCGCCTTGATGACTTCGTCGCGTGTCATGCCTTCCTTCAGGGCCGTCGGCTCCAGATCGGTCGCGATCAGCGTGAAGGTGTAATGATGGGGCGCGCCGGGCGGCGTGCACGGTCCGAAGTAGTTCGACAGCTGCATCAGGCTCTTGCCGCCGACATATTTGTCGCTCGGCTTGGAGACCTCACCTTCGTCGAAACCGGTGACCGAAGCCGGAATGCCGTAAGCCACCCAGTGGCTGACACCTCCGGGCGGACGACCCTCCGGATCGAACATCAGGATCGCGTAGCTCTTGGTGCCCTCCGGCGGGTTCGCCCAGGACAGCGCCGGCGATACGTTCTCACCGACACAATTCGGATTGGCCTTGTTATTGCCGGCATTCTTCACTGCCAACCGCTCGCCGTCCTTGAAGCTGGGCGAAGACAGCGTGAACGCGCCTTGCGCAAGGGCATCGTGCGCCCCGCACGAGGATGCCAGCGCCAGCGTGCCGGCAAGGATCGAACCGCGTGAAAACAGACCTGAAAACATAAACGCCTCCCAGTTGGATTGTCAGTGATGCCCGAATGTGACCTCCGCCGCATCGAGATCAAGGCAAGTCACCCGTCAAGGCAAATCACCCGCCTCCCGATTGCGCGTAACCCTTCAACACCTCAGCCTTGAGAACACTCCATATCTCATGATGAAGCGAGTGAAATTCTTTTTGCAGGCGGACCTCAAAAATGTCGCGCGGGCGCGGCAGCGGCACCCGCCAGTCGCCGATGATGCGCGCGCTGGGGCCCGCCGACATGATCACGACGCGGTCGGCGAGCGCGATCGCTTCCTCGAGATCGTGGGTGACGAACAGCACCGCCTTGCGGTCGGCGTTCCACAATTCCAGCAGCAGATTGCCCATGATCTGCCGGGTCTGGGCATCGAGCGGCCCGAACGGCTCGTCCATCAGCAGGATCTTGGGATCGCGGATCAGCACTTGCGCGAGGCCAACGCGCTTGCGCTGTCCGCCCGACAGCATATGCGGATAGCGATTGCCGAACCCGCCGAGACCCACGGCATTGAGCCAGCCCTGCGCCCGTTCCAGCGCGAGACCGCGCGGCGCGCCGGATATCTCCAGCCCAATGGCGACGTTGTCGATCGCGGTCTTCCAGGGAAACAGCGCATCGGCCTGAAACAGATAACCGGCCTGCCGGTTGAGGCCGACAAGCGAAGCATCGAAGATTCGTACCGTCCCCGATACCGGCTTGAGCAGCCCGGCGGCGACATTGAGCAGGGTCGATTTTCCGCATCCGGTGGGCCCGACGATGGCGACGAACTCGCCATGCTCGATCCTGAGCGTTGCCTTTTCGACCGCGGTGTAGACGCGGTCACCGGCCAGGCGGAATGCCACCGTCGCGTCGTCCAGCGCGACCGCCGTCGACTTTGTCGTGGCCACCCGCATTCCCTCCAAGTCTGGAACATGCATTAGCGCCTGCGAAGGATAAGTTCAACGCGGCGCCGCGACGTGGTAGTGATCCTTCACCCTCCCCTGCAGGGGAGGGTAAGAGCCGCAAGCACGAGGCTGGACTGAATGCCAACCCCACCCCTGATCGCATTTGCGCATGTCGGCAAGAGCTTCGACGGCGGCCAGGGCGCGAAACCTGTTGTGGCCGTGAACGACGTCTCGCTCGACGTCGCCGAGGGCGAATTGCTCGCCATCGTCGGCGGCTCCGGCTCCGGCAAGACCACCCTGCTTCGGCTCGCGAACCGGCTGATCGAGGCCGATAGCGGCAGCATCACGATCGACGGCGAGGACGTGCGCAAGATCGATCCGATTCCGCTGCGCCGCCGCATCGGTTACGTATTCCAGAGCGGCGGGCTGTTCCCGCATATGAGCGTCGCCGACAATATCGGCATCACGCCACGACTGCTCGGCCTATCGGCGGCCGAGATCGCATCGCGGGTGGATGAGCTGCTCGACCTGGTGCGGCTCGATCGTAACCAGCATCGCGGCCGCTTGCCGCATGAACTGTCGGGCGGGCAGCGCCAGCGCGTCGG
>WNGL01013693.1_pt1 | contig 14156 bp, 11 predicted proteins | sample 5400591 | NCBI WGS metagenome assembly WNGL01 (sample SAMN13153377, study PRJNA577476) | soil metagenome | isolation source: 80 cm soil or saprolite under Garry oak tree replicate 1 | place: USA:California | collected 2016-06-15
TGCTCCACCGCTGATATAGGTCGTTGAAGAGGCATAGGCTCCTGTATCAAAGGGTGTGAAATCAGTGTCAGAAGAGTGCATAATGATATCTTCAACACGCACCCCCAGAACCTCGGCGGCAATTTGCGCAATCACAGTATCTGACCCTGTACCGATATCCGTAGCCCCTACCAGGACATTGAACGAACCATCATCATTAAGCTTGATACTGGCACCGCCCATGTCTAGACCAGGAATAGCTGTACCGTGCATAGCAAGCGCTACACCGACGCCTCGTTTAAAACGTCCAGTTCCACCTTTTCCACGTTTCTCCTTCCAGCCCAATCTCTCCTCAACTATGCGTAAACATTCCGGCAAACCACAACTTTCAATAACCTGTGTATAGCCCTCTTTACCTTCGCCTAGGGCCTTCGCCAACGGGTTTTCGTCGCCAACTTTAATCCAGTTCTTTCGCCGGAACTCTAACGCATCCATGCCTATCTGATTAGCTATTTCGTCCATGTGGCTTTCCAAAGCGAAAAAGCCCTGAGGGACACCATAGCCACGAAAAGCGCCAGGAGGTGGTAGATTTGTATAGACAACTTCTGCTTCAAATCGAATATTTTGACACGGATAAATTGGGAGTGGCTTCGATCCAGTATTGCTTTGAACAGTTAAAGAATGCGTACCGTAAGCTCCTGTGTTAGCGAGTATAGTCATCGAATTGGCTATGATAGTGCCATCACGCTTTACACCGGTTTTCATGTGAAGAATTTGTGGATGACGTGAACGACTGCTGCGGAACTCTTCCGCACGAGAAAACTCCAATTTCACCGGCCTATCAGTAGCAATAGTCAGCAGTGAGCAAATATCTTCTAGTAGAACCTCTTGTTTTACACCGAATCCGCCGCCAATTCGCGGTTTGATGACGTGAATGCGACGAGGGGGTAATCCTATGACAGGAGCAATAATCCTGCGCACATGATAAGGCACCTGTGTACTAGTTCTTACTACAAGACGATCATCTTCATCCCAATAAGTAATCACTATGTGATTTTCAATTGGAGTTTGCTGTACCTGTGGGACAATATACTCTCCCTCGACGACCAGGTCTGACTCGGCAAAACCGCGCTCTACATCACCTACTTCTGCTTGCAGATGTGCTGCAATGTTACGTGATGCATCATGAATGTGGTATGACTCTGGCTCTGGATGTAATCGAGGGGCATCAAGTTCCATTGCTTTGCGTGGATCAAATAGTGCTGGTAAAGTTTCGTATTCGACATCAATGAGCTTTAAAGCTTGCTCAGCAATTTCCGGCGTCGCAGCAGCAATTGCCGCAACACGATCGCCAACAAAGCGTACTCGATAATCGAGGCAGTATTGGTCATGTGGGCCTGGTTCTGGCCATGATTGTCCAGCAGTTGTATATGGGATCCTTGGAACATCTTTATACGTCAATACTGCATGCACTCCAGGCAAAGCTCTTGCTCGAGATACATCAATATTACGAATGATAGCATGTGCATGAGGACTGGTGAGTAGGCGTCCGTGTAACAAGCCACGCAATTCAATATCATCAACAAAAGCTGGCTTTCCTGTAACCAGCTTAACAGCATCTACCTTGCGCTCGGCTTTGCCAACAACATTCAGATCAGTGGAAACACGAGTGCCCACAAGTGTTGCTGTTCCTCCACCTGACGATCCATCGTCTTGGGAGGATTGGTCTTTTTCTCCACTAACACCAGCGGAACCGCTATCATTTCCCTGGACGCTTGCCCCATGATCTGGATACTCAAGTGGGGAGCGTCCAGGGTCCCAAGGTTGGAAGTTCCCACCAGAATCAGGAAGACTAATCGGTGACATCTTTTCACCACGTAAAATTGCAGCAGCACGTTGTATAGCCTGAACAGGCTTGACATATCCTGTACAGCGGCATAAATTGCCCGAAAGCGCATCACGTATCTCATCTTCTGCTGGATTGGGATTGCGCTTAAGTAATGCATGTGCAGAGAGTACCATCCCAGGAGTACAGAACCCACACTGAATAGCACCAGTATCAATAAAGGCTTCTTGTAAAGGATGCAAATTTCTCGCAGAACCCAGGCTTTCAACGGTGGTCAACGTACACCCCCCTACCTGAGCAGCGAGTGCGACACAGCTAGGCCGAGGCATACCATCAACTAATACAGTACAAGCTCCGCATTCCCCCGTCTCGCAACCATGCTTGACACTATAATAACCTTCTTGTCGCAACACAGTCATCAATGATTCATTAGACGCAACATCCAGGCTCTTTATCATCCCATTGATTCTCAATTCAAGTTCCATATCTATTGCCTCTCCTTAGATGAAACCATATTACGCCAACGTGAGATAGTAGCAGCTTCCTCAAGTACACGAAATGCCAGGTTCATGCCACTTACCCTCCGATATGCAGCACTTGCACGAAAATCTTCCGGTGGCGAAAAGTCCGCCATGCCCATTTGAATCGCTGCAATAATTTGTTGAGTATCAAGGGCAGTGTTTGCGTCTCCTGAGGTAGCAACAGCTCCTCCTTCAAGTAGTTTCTCAACAGCTTCAATACGAATTGGCTCCATATTTACTCCACCTAAAGCCAAACGCACTTGCCTGTAAACACCATCATTCACCTCTACGAAAGCTGCCGCATTTATTAGTGCTACATCCGTAGGAGTGCGTCCGACACGCATGAAAGATGCAGCACAACCATAGGCAAACCGGGGAACTATCACTTCAATAATGAGTTCGTTTGGTTTGCGCTCCATGGCAATAGATCTACTAGGAACACGTCGCTCCTGTTTGCCTTTAAATGTAACGTCAGGCAGCGCGAGACCAGGACGATCGGTAGTACCTCCACTCAGATTTACTTGTGACTTTGAGCCAGAGCGCAACACGACCTCGGCATCCATTACCGCTAACACAGTCAACAAGTCAGCCTGTGAAGCGGCTCCTGCTGCTAGCGTTCCGCCAAGAGTGGCGCTATTGCGAATCAAGCGCGAAAACGACGAGGCGATTGACGAGCGCGCTAGTATCCCCGTAGTAAGGTCTTTGAGCAGTGGAGAATCACCCATTGTTTGTAGTGTGGCCATCGCGCCAATATGAATTCCTTTTGCATCTTCAGTGATATACGCAAGTTCGAGATCGCGCAAATCAACCACAGCCTGGATATTGTCATCCTCTAGCCCAAGCAGATAGGTTCCTCCTGCCAACGGCACAGTTTTGGTATCTGTACGCGCTAACAACAGAAGTGCATCATCAATGTCTTCCACCCAGTGATATTCCAAAAGATTCAATAACATTGTCTTCATCCTTGCAGTGGTATCAACTTGAACGTTTCAACATCAATGAGTCCCTGGTCAGTTAGCTTAAGAGACGGAATAACCGACAGCGAAAGGAAGCTAAGTGCCATGCAGGGATGTTGCAAGCTGCAACCAAGCTCGGCGGCGGCGGCATCCAGCGCATGTAGTTGCTTCACCAATTCATTGGCAGGTAACGGGGAGACTAGACCACCATATGGTAACGGAACTTTGGCACGAACTTCTCCATTCACCACACAGGCAAAACCACCACCTATCTCTTCTAGAACCCGTGCCGCCCGCAAAATATCACTGTTGCTCACTCCCACGATCACCAAATTGTGAGCATCATGGGCAACACTGGAAGCCAGGGCGCCTTTGTTCAAACCAAACCCCTTAACTATCCCCAGACCTACCTTACCACTGGCATGGTGCCGTTCGATCACCACAAGCTTGAGCAAATCACGTTCAGGATCCGCTACAATTTCTCCGTCTTTAATAGATGCCTCTTCCTGTAGATGCTTTGTCGTAATTTGCCCTGGTTCGATCCCAATCACTTCTATCAACCCCGGTTTCCCAGGTATGCGCAAATCATTTTCGTCTATGTTTCCGATGTGTACAGTATCAGTCACACCTGTAAATGTAACTGCAGGCGCATCAACTAGCAGTCTGTCAGCTTGAGCAACCAGTTTACCTTCCTTGTATACCGACTCGACTTTGAACGTGTTAAGATCATCCAATACTACAAGATCAGCAACAAAATTGGGAGCAACTGCGCCACGATCATACAAGCGAAAATATTGTGCAGTATTATAGCTTGCGAGGCGAATTGCCTCAACCGGGTCAAGTCCCATTTCGATTGCTCGGCGCACCATCGAGTCGATATGTCCTCGCGTCGTTAAATCTTGTGGATCACGATCATCAGTGACAAAGAAGACGCGCGGTGGGTGTAACTCTTTGACAAGTGGGAGTAACGTATCGAGATTGCGTGCTGCTGACCCCTCGCGGATCATGAGCCACATACCCTGGCGAATACGCTGACGAGCCTCTTCAAATGTTGAGCATTCATGGTCAGACATCACACCGGATATGGCATACGCGCACAAATCTCGTCCATTAAGTCCGGGAGCATGACCATCTACGACGAGGCCATGCTTCTGAGTGGCAACAATCTTCGCAAGCAATTGCTCATCTCCTTGCAATATGCCCGGCATGTTCATCATTTCGGCCAGACCAAGCACTTGCTTTTCATCTAAAAGTGGCAGGAGATCGTCAGCTATCAGAACACGATACGGGCTTTCAAAAGAGGAAGCAGGAACACAGGATGAGATCAACACATAAGCGGAAAGTGGTAGTCCACGACCGGATTCGAGAACATAGCGTATGCCAGCTACACCCATGACATTGGCAAACTCATGCGGGTCGAGCATAACACTGGTAACCCCGCGCGGTGTGACGATTTTGGCAAACTCTGAAAGCACAAGCATGGTGCTTTCGATATGCATATGACCATCGATTAGCCCGGGAGCCAACCAACGTCCTTGCAAATCGCGCTCCTTAAGCCCTCGATAGCCCTCACCTGGGGCACTTACACCAACCACAAATCCATCAGCAATAGCAACATCAGCCGGATAACATTCGCCGCTACACACATTCACGAGCTGAGCATTAAGTAATACAAGATCTGCAGGGATCGCTCCACGCGCAATCTGAATGCGACGTTGAAGTTCGTACATAAAATATACATCCTCCGGTCTAAAATAGTACAATGACTCCTGATGCTTTTGCTGGACATCCTATCAGAATCTCAGTTTATAGTCGAGCGTTGGCGAGGCTTTTTTCTTAAAGAATGACGTTGTTCTTAAGTATACATTTTCAAGACAGATATATGGAACGCTTTTCCATTGAGTGGGATTGCGTAACACGAATCTAATAACTAAAGAATCATCATATAACAAAAGGAAGACAACATGACAACACCACATCATACAATGACACCAGCCGAACGTGTGCAAGCAGCACTGGTAGGAGAAATTGTAGACCGTGTCCCATTCTGCTTCTGGCACCACTTTAAACCCGAAGGATCAGGAACACGTATGGCCGAACTCACAATGGAATTTTTCCGTAAGAAATTCGATCTGGACATTGTAAAAATCATGCCAGACTTGCCTTATCCCGCACCTGAACAAACCATCACAGATGCCAATCAATGGAGCGGCTTACCAGGCTTGGGACTGGATACATCCATGTTTCAACAGCAACTTATCTGTATTCGTACACTGCGAGCTCAACTGGGAAAGGACTTTCCCCTGATTCTCACCATATTTAGTCCACTCACGCAAATCTTCCGCTTCGTCGGCAAAACGCAAGCAATTGCACACGCCCGTGAGAACCCTCTGGCCTTTGAGCAAGGCCTGACCACCCTGGCCACCAATCTACGTTTGCTAGCTAGTGCAGCTATTGAGGCTGGTGCAAGCGGTATCTTTTTCTCCTGCATGGGTGCAACTAACATCGACTTCACGCCTTTGGAATATGCACGCTTCGGTCGACCATACGATCTACAGGTACTTGAAGGTATGAAAGCTGGCTGGCTTAACATCTTACATGTGCATGCCGATCCCACTCAAGAGGACGATGAAATCTACTTCGAAAACTTCATTGACTATCCAGTACAAGTGATGAGCTGGAGTGATCGGCTCACTGGGCCAAGCCTGAGCGAAGCTCTAACTTTGACCGATAAATGCCTCATGGGTGGTTTAGCTGAACGTGGTCCATTAACACACGGTGGAGAAACAGAAATAGAAAACGAAATCATGGCGGCTGTAACTCAGACCAAAGGAAGAAGGTTGATCCTGGCCAATGGCTGTTCAGTGCCCGATGATACACCCGAAGAGTGGTTGCATATTGCACGCAAACTGGTTGATCAGCTCCTGTGATGTTATTATGTTTAAAGTTCAACTTTTCCCCTCCCCTCACGTACATGTAATAAATTATAAGCAATTCATATTTCTTATGAGGGGAACAGGAAAGGCATATGGAAGAGCCAACTGCCACTAGCAACAACCCGATTAGCACTCAAAGAACAACCGCTAAACTTCCTTCGGAAGACACAACAAATCATTCAAATATCTATCATAGCACTGATAGTGATAAAGACCAGCCAGCCAAGCCGAATAATAGTCTGCAACTTATCATTATTGAAGGCTTCCAGGTTGGACGTGGAGTGGCACGAATTGACCCGGCCGATATGACGCGTTTGGGATGTCAGCCTGGCGATATAGTTATGATCACTGGTGCTCGCACTACTGCTGCTAAAGTTGTTCCTACAGCTCTCATTGATCGAGGTCAACAGATCATCCAGATGGATAGTCAGGTAAGGCAAAATAGCGCTTCAGGTCTTGGTGAGCGCGTTGCCGTTCATAAAGCGAAAGTGAAGGATGCAGAGAAGATCGCGTTACTCCCTCTTTCTGGAGGAGCACCAATACAGGTGAGCGACCTGCAATATATCTCACGTTATTTAATAGGACTTCCTGTCGTAATTGGTGACCTTCTGCGTGTTGGCACACCAGGTACAGCACCCCGTGAATTTCTGATCATTGGAACCACTCCTACTACTCCCAGTTATACAGTACACAAGCGTAATTCTGATACACTCGAAGAACTAATCCCTCCTACACTCCCTCAATCCGTAAATGATACCGAGGCGGTACTTGTGCAGAAGGGAACCATTGTACGTGCACAGGCACGTGGAGCAACTAAACCTGGAGGACTGGGACGAGTAAGCTATGAAGATATCGGCGGACTTGGCAAAGAACTACAACGTATCCGCGAAATGATTGAACTACCATTGAAATACCCGGCGGTCTTTGATCGCCTGGGCGTTGAACCACCAAAAGGAGTACTTCTATATGGTCCTCCTGGTACAGGAAAAACGCTTATCGCTCGCGTCGTGGCATCTGAAACCAATGCAGCCTTTTTTGTAATCAACGGGCCTGAAATCTTGAACAAGCTTTATGGCGAAAGCGAGTCACGCTTGCGCTCAGTGTTCCAGGAAGCACAGCGAAAAGCTCCCAGCATCATTTTTATTGACGAGTTGGATGCCCTTGCTCCCAAACGCTCAGAAACCAATGGTGAGCTAGAACGACGCATTGTTGGGCAATTACTAGCATTAATGGACGGCATAGCCTCGCGAGGGCAAGTCTTGCTAATAGGAGCCACGAACCAACCTAACTCACTTGATCCTGCGCTTCGCCGTCCTGGTCGCTTTGATCGCGAAATATCCTTACATGTACCTGATTTACGTGGGCGCGCGGAGATTTTAGGAATTCATTGTCGAGATGCCGCCCTGGCCGCCGATATTGATTTTGCCCGCCTTGCACAGCTTACACCTGGTTTTGTTGGCGCTGATTTGGAGGCACTCTGTCGCGAAGCTGCCATGATTGCTCTTCGCCGCGTTCTACCTCACATCGATTACGAACGTGGTTATATCCCATACGAAACACTGGTAAACCTTATCATAACTATGGCTGATTTTCAGGCAGCTTTGCGTGAAATCGAACCATCAACAACTCGCGAAGTCTATGTTGAGGTCAGCGAAACTTCCTGGGATGATATCGGGGGGCTGACGAAGGCCAAAGCCACTCTTACAGAGGGGGTAGAATGGCCTATACGCTTTCCTGAGCTTTATGAAAGTGCAAAAATTGAGGCTCCACGCGGTGTCCTGCTTTCAGGACCTCCCGGAACGGGTAAAACTCTTCTGGCTCGCGCTCTAGCGAATCAATGTGAAGCAAGTTTCATTTCGATTAAAGGACCAGAGTTACTTTCAAAATGGATTGGAGAATCAGAAAAAGGCATACGAGAGGTCTTCCGTCGAGCGAAACAGGCAGCGCCATGTATTGTGTTTTTCGATGAAATTGACGCTATAGCTGCTAGACGCGGCATCGAGATCGATGGACACGCCGTTGATCGTGTTATAGCGCAATTGTTAACAGAGATGGACGGCATTGAAGGACGTACAGGAGTAATCGTGGTGGCAGCCACCAATCGCTCAGATTTAATCGACACTGCGCTTTTGCGCCCTGGCCGCTTTGATCTTGTGATCGAACTAGATTATCCTGATCAAAGCGAACGCTCTACAATCTTTGGGATACATACCAAAGACAGACCTGTTGATCCCGAAATTTCGATAGAAGAATTGGCCCGTCTCACCGAAGGACGCAATGGTGCAGATATTGAAGCAATCTGCCGCCGAGCCTCCCTTCTTGCCATGCGCGAATGGATTGCTCCAAGGTTGAATATGCAACATGTAGAGGTCATTGAAGCAACCGAAGATGATTTTTCATCTACAGTTAGCGCTTCCACTGCAGACTCGATGACTTCCCCTGAAGCTCACTTACAACAAATACAGAGTACTTTGACTAGCGCACTACACGTACAATTCCAGATTCGGAGAAACCACTTTCTCCAGGCCATTGATGAGCAAAATGTTCGCTATACGGCGCAAACAGCAGTTGAGCAGGCTCGATCGCGCAAAGAAACTGGACGACAGCGTTTAATTGAAATGGCAGCAGATTTAAATACTAATGAGAAACCCCGCCTTCGAGGTTTTCGGCTATGGTTGGCACGCTTATTCGGTTTAGTCCCATAGGACATACGAGTAAAGCTCAATTGGGTTGCTTCACATCTAGCGGAACAAATGCTTACATTCACGTCTCGCTATGTATTCACATCAACGCTCAAAAGTATATATGTGGAAACGAATTACTTGCATACAAACACACCTATATACGCAAACATCCGTAATACTTGAAAAGTTACTGATTGGCTACCCACTTACAAATTATAATTAACATATGGTATAATAATGAAAAAGAGAATTCATTAAAGCAGTGAAGGGAGTGGCAATGATGCATGTGCCCAATATGTCTGACAACTCCTCTTCAGCATACAATGAAAAAGTTGTAGAATCCTACTTGAAGGCCATACAACTCATTGATGATCGCGTTACCCCTTTTTTAGGGAAAACTACCACTCGTGTTTTAGTACAAGGTGCCGCTAAACGGGTATCGAAAGACTACCCCTTCCTACATTTCTTAGAAAAGATGCCTTATACCGAAGTAGTTCCAGCAGTCATTACAGAACAATGGAGCTCTTTTTCACCTGAGGAACTTACTGAGGGTTTGCAGGCATTATTGCACGAGTGCTTTGTAGGTTTGAGAGAGCTGACCGGGGAATTGATTGGCCCACCGCTCCTCGACGAGGTAACTCGTCAACTGGAGCAGATGCCCTAGCGAAACGAAATGGAGAGCAACGTGCAACCACAGTCGCATGCAACGGAAAGCGCGTACCGCTCCTTCATAGCACAAAACGATGATGGGGATCATTTAACAGCTCTTCGTAAGCAAATGGAACAACTCAATACCATTGGTAAACGCTTTGTGGCGGCAAATGACCGTTTTCAAGTACATCGTGCATTACTTGCCACCCTTCAGGAACTATACAGCTTTTCCGCCTGCTCCATCTTATTAAAAGGCGATCCTTTCGAACTTTCCATCATCCCACGATATCCCATCACCAGTGCTTTTTTACAAGCAATGATCCAAAGTATAGCCAGAGCCGCAAGCGTCGTTGATTTTCCAGGTGTGTCAGCTCAAGAATTAGCGGTGGTTGCTGATTTAGATGCCCCTGACGATTTAGCCTCTCCCTCACACGAAATTCCTTCGGTAGCAACTAAGATCGGCGATTTTCTCAATATACCCTTGACGGTTGAAAGCCGTATTATTGGTATATTGAGCCTCTTTGATGAACATGAGGGAACCTTTGATACTGACTTGCTCCAACTTACTACCATGATTGCAGATTATGCCGCCGTTGCGTTGGAAAATGTTCGTCTGCGTGAACGCCAGAGAGCGCTCTGGGAAGAAGCCGAACATGAACGTTACCGTCTAGAACTCATTATTAGTAGTATGGCTGAGGGATTGCTCATCACCAATGCATATGGTGTAATAACTTCTCTAAATAGTTCAGCTCAACATTTATTTTCACTGGCTGAAGTGAATTTACAACAGAAGCCTCTTACTTCACTCCGCCAATTGGCAGCTACTACAAAGGTCAATTGGCTCCTCGACTTTGCAGAAATTGTAGACCAGGCCCTGGCCGGAAATGTAGTTATGCACAAAGAACTAACTGCTGGCACAAATAGCGAAACTGTCCCTTTGACACTTAGTATAAGTGCCGCGCCTCTTCACGATGCAAACCAAAATATAACACGGCCAATTGGTGTAGTGACAGTACTCAATGATATTACCTCTATCAAACAAATAGAGAAACTGAAAGACGAGTTTGTATCCATCGTATCTCATGAACTTCGTACTCCACTCACTGCAATAAAAGGTTATACGCAACATCTCATTCGTCGAATTGAGCGCCGTCTACGTGAGGCACGTCAAAAACAAGAAAGTACCAGCCCCATGGTAGAACTTCCGGAGAGCTACGATCTTCGGAGTTTAAACATCATACAAAGTGAAACTGAACACCTGGAACGGCTCGTAAGTGATCTGCTCGATCTTTCACGTGTCCAATGGGGAGAATTGGATCTCCAATATTCCAGTTTTTACCTTGCCGATGTGTTGACCGAGTGTGTACGTTTAGCACAGATAAGTGCCGAACAACATGCAATTTATCTCGATATCCACACGCAAGATAGCAGAATCGTTGCAGATCAACTACGTGTAGGACAAGTCTTTGGTAATGTTCTGGATAATGCAATCAAATTCTCTTCTCCTGGCAAGCAAGTGACAGTAAAGCTACAGGAAAAAGATGACGAATACTTGATCAGGGTTATTGATCAGGGTATTGGAGTAAGCCCAGAATCTTTTGACCACATCTTTGAGCGATTCTACCGCATTCGTAATATTGCTAATCGTCAATACACAGGAATTGGTTTGGGGTTGTTTGTTGCAAAGGCAATCGTTGAAGCTCATGGAGGGCGTATCGGCTTTTCCAGCAATCAGGATAGTGGTAGCACATTCTACTTTACTTTACCGCGTATGCCACGCACCAGCAAACTACAAATGTGAAACCTTATTACTAAATGACTGCAGTAAATCGGTCGGGTTAGAGCCGAAATGCACGCGCAAGTAAGTAAGGCCAAATGGGGTGAAATGAATTGAAGCCCAACTTGCGCGTAAGAGTTGAATGCTGCGTAAGATACGAGCTTCACCCCACAGAGGATAACGCAAATCACGCAGAGCGTCTAAAAAATCTACAGTACTTGTGATCAAAACCCCAATAGTAATCACTAGTATTTCAACTAAAGGATTACCTGGCAAAGCAAGCGGGCTTGGTAGAGCGCTAAATAGTCCCAGATAAAGAACAAAAGCTGATACTACTGCTGGAAAGAGAGCATTGAATAAAATAAACACTGGTGACGGTTCGGACAAATATAATGTTGACACCCCCAGTGGCCCAACAGCCCAACCAAGTAGTGGATCATTTCTATACACTCTCACAAGTATTCTCGCACACTCGACCAGGATAATCCAAATTAACAAATAAGTAACCAGCCTCGGGATACTCGTAACATATAAACTGGCAATAGTGCCTGGCATGCTTACTCTCCTTGAACTCGTGTACGGACGAGCAATACTTTCCTCACCATATATTATAAGCTATTTTACGCATTCGGCAATAGTTACTCACTCCAGCCTGCTGCTCCAACTAACGGAACAAAAATACACCCACCTAAAGAGAGCTTTTCCGGTCCCCATGGTGCACGATGAATTACAAACAATTCCTGGCGTTCTTGTCCCCCTACAGGTATCACCATTTTTCCCCAAAGTTCAAGCTGTCTATATAAATGTTCAGATACTTCAGGCGCTGCTGCAGTAACCATAATGCGATCATATGGTGCCTTATCTGGCCATCCTAACGAACCATCACCGACTAATACCGAAATGTTTGAACATCCCAGCTTCTCCAAACGTTTTAAAGCCAGGCAAGCAAGTTGCTGAATACGTTCGACACTATAAACGTAACCAGCCAGACGTGCCAGAATGGCTGTTTGGTAGCCAGAGCCAGTACCAATCTCAAGTATTCGCTCATTCCCATGTAATTGTAGCGCCTGTGTCATAGTGGCAACTATCAACGGCTGTGAAATTGTCTGTCCCATACCAATGCTAAGAGCTCGATCTTCATACGCTATTTTATATTGAGTTTCATGAAGAAACATCTCACGAGGAGTGTCTGCTACTGCAGCTAACACACGTTCATCAGTGATCCCATTCTTGTGAAGAGATTCTATAAGATGTTGTCGTTGCTTCTCCATGTCATGAGCCATATTTGTCTCCCCAAATAAACGAGGATGAGAGGAAAAATTCGCATTATGAATTTGTTAGAAAATCAATAACGGTACAGGGATCTTTCTTTCAAGTGTAGAATGTGAAACTCAGATAGTCAAGCAGGATTATGGATGCTTATCGATGGATTCTGTGTAGTCCATGTGATTTCATGCCTGTTTGCATTAGAGCAGGGATCATCTGGTGAAGATGTTTGTCGCCCTTCACACTTTTATATAAAGTATCTTGAAGGTTATAATGGGCGCTACTGGTTTCGAACCAGTGACCTCTTCGATGAGGTAGGAGACCGGCGCGGTATTCCTCTGGGGAACCCGTTTCCAATCTCCTCCTCCCGACATACGGAAGCAGACCTCTTGGCTGTGTTTGCTATAGTATGAACTGGGAGAGGCACTCGAAGAGTCGCTCTCTTCGGGAAGAGGCCGCAGACCCCTACCCTTCCCGTGGGAACAGATCCCTGCCGGTTCGCGTCATCGCTATGAGTTAATCCGTGAAAGCACGCAGCGGAAAAACAAGCTCATCTCCATCTGTGATGAGCTGTTCCCAGAGATGACCCAGGTGCTCAAAGACCCGACGCTCCCAACAGCACTCGCCATCCGGGAGAAATTTCCGACGCCTGCTGCCATCGCTACAGCGACGCTCTCTGCCCTTGCCGAACTGAGGATCAAACATAGTTATCCTTCCAATGCTCAACTGATGCAGCTGCAGCAACTGGCAGCCCAAAGTATTGGCACCAAGGATCTCGTGCGACAACGTGGCTTGGTGTTAGAACAAGCACAACTCATTCGAGAACTGCGGCTCCTCCAGGAACATATCCAGCAACTGGATAGAGAGATCAGTCAGCTCGTTGAGCGATCCCGCGAGGGACAAATTCTCACCTCCATTCCAGGGATTGGCATCATTCAGGCAGCAGCGATCATGGCGGCAATCGGGACGATCTTGAACTTTGAACGAGCTTCAGAGCTCAAATCCTACTGTGGGTGGGCTCCAGTGAGCGAAATTTCTAGAACGACACTCGACCGGGTACAATTGACGCATGGCGGAACGAGAACCATGAAACAGATGCTCTTTCTCTGTGTCGCCCATGCCATTCAACTTGACTGTGAGTGGGCCAAGCTCTATGAACGACTGGTCCCGAAGAAGTGCATGTACGACGAAAGAAAGCGGGCCTATCGCGGCAAACTGAAGGTTATAGGTCGCATCGCCGGTCAGCTGATCGAGATGGTCTATGCTCTCCTGAAGCAAGACGCGGAGATATTGAGTCAGATTCCACACGGGCAGGAGCCACCACCTCAGATCCTCTACGATCCTGAGATCCACAAACGCCACCGCAATGGGGAATATCGTCCGATCAAACATGTTCCGCGCCACCGGAAGGTGATTCGTCTTCCCGAGCGGCTCTCTTGAAAGCGAGAAGAGCTGCAGACCTGGAGATCGAGGGGGGAGAGGCGAGCAGGCAGGCTCATCAAGCATCCTTGAGAGCTTGAGGCTTCATTGCAGTGCTGGC
>WNGL01006189.1_pt1 | contig 14153 bp, 13 predicted proteins | sample 5400591 | NCBI WGS metagenome assembly WNGL01 (sample SAMN13153377, study PRJNA577476) | soil metagenome | isolation source: 80 cm soil or saprolite under Garry oak tree replicate 1 | place: USA:California | collected 2016-06-15
CCTGGCGCGAGAAGCAGGCCGCTATGCGGGCCGCGGCGTGGTGGGTTTCGACCTGGCGGGAGACGAGATCCGCTACCCGGCAGGGCCCCAGCGGCCGGCGTTCGAGGCGGCCCGCGCGGCCGGTCTGCGATTGACGTGCCACGCAGGTGAAGCGGGCGATCCGAAGAACGTCGAAGACGCGCTCGACCTGGGCGTCGAGCGCGTCGCCCACGGGGTGATCGGCGCCCGGGAGCCGCGCGTCGTCGAGCGCATCGGGTCAGAGGGCGTCGTCCTCGACTTGTGCCCGACGGCCAACTGGAAGTGCAAGGCCGTGCCTGCCCTGGCGGAGCACCCGCTGCCTCGCCTGGTGCGGGCCGGCGTGAGCTGCACCATCAGCACCGACTCACGCACGGTCGCCGGCACGACGCTCAGCCGTGAGTTCGAGCTTGCCGCCGGGATGGGGATGACCGAGGCCGAGCTTCGCGCGTGCAACGAGACCGCGTACGCGGCGAGGTTCGGCTAGGAGACCGGCCGCAGCCACCCGGCAACGCGCGCAGGGGCATAGCGCTTGGTGAGGAAATCCACGGTCTCGCGGTCCGCGACCGCTACTGCAATGAACAGACTGCCCTGGCACACGTAGAAGCTGAGGAGCTGAATGTTGTGCGCCTTCAGCAGAGCGTCATCGGACAGGATCGATTGAGCCCATGGCGGCGGATTCGGCACCGCCGCGTCGCCCTGGTCCTGCGCACATTGCGGCGTTGGCGTCGCGTCTTTTGACGACGACGCCGCCGTTGGTGGGCTCCTCAGGTTGAGCACACCGTGTTCCCACACGCCTACGAGACGGACAAGACCCGTCTCCACAACCCCATTCGTGTACGTGTGAGCGCCTGGCGCCGACGCGAGGTCGAGACCGACCACCTGCGCGCCACCGCAGCCGATCGGCGGGTAGGGCAGCGGCTCGAACGCGCACGCGTTGACAGTCTTTCCTGGCACTGCCATGACCGTGGCGGTCACCCTATAAAGCGGTCCGGCAGCCGGGCCAATCGCCGGGGTGGCGCAAGAAGCGCCTGCCACGAGAATCGCCAGAAGGAACCAGCGCATCCGAGTCGCCATGACTCTCTGGCTGATCCTAGGCGCTAGCCGCCGGTTCCGAACAGCCGGTCGCCGAAGTCACCGAGGCCGGGAACGATGTAGGCCTTGCTGTTCAGCCCCTCGTCGAGGGCCGCGGCGTAGATCTGCACCTCCGGGTGGCGTTCCTCGACCACCTTCACGCCCTCCGGCGCCGCCACCACGCAGATGAACCGCGGCTCGACGCCGCCGGCCTCCTTGATGAGGTCCAGCGCCTGCGCGGCCGAGCCACCCGTGGCGAGCATGGGGTCGAGCAGCAGCGGCACCTTGCCCTCGAGCTTGGGCAGCTTGTTGTAGTAGATCCGCGCGACCGCGGTCTCTTCGTCGCGCTCGAGCCCGATGTAGCCGACCGACACACGCGGCAGCAGCTCCAGCACCGGCGCCAGAAGGCCGAGCCCGGCGCGCAGCACCGGGATGGCGACGACCTCGGTGGCCACCATCAACGCGTCCGCTTCGCGCAGCGGCGTCTCCACCGTGCCGCGGCGCACCGGCAGGTCCGCCGTGGCCTCGTAGAGCAGCATCGTGATCACGTTGCGCGCGAGAACGCGGAACTCTTCAGGGTCGGTGCGCTTGTCGCGCAGCCCCGCAAGGCTGTCGGCAACCAGCGGATGACGGCTAACGGTTAGCGGCATCTCTGTCCTTCGCGATCAATCGCCGCAGCGCGTCCACGGCCACCTTGAGCATCCGGTCCATGTATGAGGGATCGAGGTGATGGATCTCGCCAGCGCCAAGCTCGTCGACGCACAGGTTGATCGTGCCCGCACGCAGCTTGCGCAGCCGCGACACGATGAACAGCGTCGACGACTCCATGTCGTTGCTGAGGATGCCTGCGCGCGACCACATGTCGAGCTCCTCGCGCAGGTGGCGCGGGCGCGGCATGCGCTCGGGCATGAGGTCCGAGTAAAGCGCGTCGACCGATCGGATCACACCGACGTGGTATGGCACCGCGGCCGCGCTCGCAGCCTCGACCAGAGCGTTGACCACGTCCAGCGAGGCGATCGCGGGGTACTCGGGCGGAATGTATCCGTTGGGCGTGCCTTCGCTGCGCACCGAGCCGATCGCGATGACGAGGTCGCCCATCTTGATCTCGGGCTGCGCCGCCCCGCATGTGCCCACGCGCAGGAATGTGTGCACCCCGAGCTCGGCAAGCTCTTCGACACCGATGGCGACCGATGGGCCGCCAATCCCGGATGAGATCGCCGACACCGGCACGCCGTCGAGGCTGCCGGTGAACGTGCGGTACTCGCGGCTGAACGCGACCTCTTTCGCACCGTCCAGGTACCTGGCGATTGCGGGCACGCGACCGGGGTCGCCCGGCACGAGCACGTAATTGCCCACATCGCCCTTCGCAACGCCGACGTGGTACTTCTTCTCGTTCGTCACAGCCATCGGTCGGACAGTTTAGGTCGTGCCGTGCTTGTCGACCCGGGCCAGCACGTGGGGCGGACGCTGCACCTCATGTGCCACGAGCTTCCACGCCTGGAGCAGGCGAGGCTTCACCTTTTCGACGAGGTCGGCCGAGCGCGCATGCACGACGACCAGGGGTTCGCCGGCCGCGACGCGCGCACCAACAGGCGCCTGGATCACCAGGCCCGCAGCAGGGTCGACCGTGTCCTCCTTCCTGTGCCGGCCGGCGCCGAGATCGAGGGAGGCAAGCCCGACCGCGAGCGCGTCGATGGATTCGACGTAGCCGTCGCTGGACGCAGCCAGAGCAATCTGCACCGGCGCCACGGGCAGACCCGCGTCGAGGTTGCCGCCCTGCGCCTCCAGCATGCGCACGAACATCTCCCGCCCGGCCCCTGACCTCATCGCGTCGGCGGGATCCTTGTCGACCTCGGCGAGCTTGCACATCTCGCGCGCGACCGTGAGCGACACCTCGATCAGCTCCTCGTCGCCCTTGCCCGCCAGCGCGTCGAGTGCCTCCTGCACCTCGAGGGCGTTGCCGATCGACCGGCCGAGCGGATTGTTCATTGCGGTCACCAGCGCGACCGTGTGACGGCCTGCGCCCTCGCCGAGCTGCACCATCTCCTTCGACAGGGCCTCGGCCGACGGCACGTCGGGCATGAACGCGCCCCGCCCGAATTTCACGTCGAGCACGATCGCGTCAGCGCCGGCGGCGATCTTCTTCGACATCACGCTCGACGCGATCAAGGGAATCGAAGGCACGGTCGCCGTCACGTCGCGCAGCGCGTACAGAGCTTTGTCCGCGGGGACCATGTGCGGCGACTGCGCCGCCACCGCGATCCCGACCTCGCTCACCTGCCTGATGAATCGAGCGGGCTCGAGGTCGACGGTCAGGCCTGGAACCGACTCGAGCTTGTCAAGCGTGCCGCCCGTGTGCGCCAGTGCGCGGCCGCTCAGCTTGGGCACCTTCACGCCGCACGCAGCGGCCAGCGGGGCGGCGATCAGCGTCACCTTGTCACCCACTCCGCCGGTCGAGTGCTTGTCGACCTTGATGCCTTCGATCGCGCTCAGGTCGAGCACCTCACCGCTGCGCACCATCGCCTGGGTGAGCGTGAGCGTCTCGATGCGCGTCATGCCCCGGATGCACACGGCCATCAGCCATGCGGCCATCTGGTAGTCGGGGACGTCGCCAAGAAGGTACGCGCCGAGCAGCCAGTCGATCTCGTCGGATGGATGCTCGCCGCCGTCGCGCTTGCGGCTGATTACTTCGAGAGCGTTCAGCTCATGAGCCCTTCTTGTACGGCCTCCCGACCGCGGCCGGCGCGATCGCGCGGCCCATTGCGCCGGCGACAACGACGATCGTCAGCACGTACGGCAGCATGCCCAGGAACTGGAGCGGCACGCCGACGTGGAAGACGCTTTGCATCCGGCTTCCGATCTGGTCCGATCCCGAGAAAAGAAGTGAGGCCGCAAAGGCTCCGAGCGGAGTCCACTTCCCAAAGATCATGGCGGCCAGCCCGATGTAGCCACGGCCCCCGGTCATGTTGGGCAAGAAGTTTCCGATCTGCTGCAGGCTGAAGTAGGCGCCTGCGAGGCCTGCCAATGCGCCGCTGGCTATGACGTTCACGTATCTCACGAAGTAGACGTTGATGCCCGCAGTCTCCGCAGCGCGCGGATTCTCGCCGCACGCCCGAGTGCGCAGGCCCCACACCGTCCGGAACAAGATGAAGTGGACGACGACGATCAGAATCAGCATTGCGTAGGTCACGAACTGGTTCTGGAAGAAGATGGGTCCGATGACAGGGATCGCTGAAAGCACCGGGATGTCCCAGTGCGGCAGCGTGCCTGGACCCGCGCTGGTCGCGCTCTCCAGGTAAGTGCGGTAGAAAACGCCCGTGATCCCCACCGCGAGGATGTTGATCACCATCCCGCTCACGATCTGATCGACCAAAAAGCTGATCGACAGCGCCGCGTGCAGGCTGGCGATGATCATCCCGGACAGCATGGCCGCCCCTACGCCTACCCACAGGTTGTGCGTGAAGAAGGCGACCGTGTAGCCGATGAAAGCGCCGGTCAGCATGATGCCCTCGAGCGCGATGTTCACCACGCCGGAACGCTCGCACATCATGCCGCCGAGGGCGGCCAGCGTCAGCGGCGTGGCCGTGATGAGCGTGATGCTGAGCAGGCTCACGGGGTCGAGCTGGTGGAGGAAGTCGGTCATGAGACGGGCGTGTCGACCTCGCGCTGAGTGATGGCGACGGTCTCAGCCGGGGCACGTCGAAGTCGAAGCAGGAAGGCGACGATCGATGGCGCAGCCACGAAGATGATGACGAAGGCCTGGACGATCGAGATGAGGTCCGCGGAGACCTGCGTCTCCAGCTGCATAAAGCTCGCGCCGTTATGGAGCGCACCGAAAAGGAAGGCGGCCGGCAGCACGCCCCACGGATTGCTGCGCGCCAGCAAGGCGACAGCGATGGCGTCGAAGCCATAGCCCGCCGCCACGGTGTCGGTCATGTGAAAGTTCACTCCGAGCACCTGCACGATGCCGGCCAGGCCGGCTAGCGCGCCGGAAAGCGCCATCGTGAGCACGATCGTCCAGCCGACCGAGATGCCGGCGGTGCGGGCGGCGCCCTGATTGAAGCCGACGGCTCGGAGTCGGAACCCGATCGTGGTCCGCTCGATAAGGAACCACACGGCCGGCACCATGAGCAGCGCGAGGATGAAACCAAGATGGAGGCGGCTCCCGCTCAAGATAATCGGTAGCACCGCGCTGGGGTCGGCGTCCGGCGTGCGCGGAGTGGAAACGTTGGGAGCGAGCATCAGGCCCGGCGTATCGACCAGGTAGCTCGCGACCAGGAACGAGACGTAGTTCAGCATGATCGTGGTGATTACCTCATGCGCCCCGAATCGCGCCTTGAGGGCTCCCGCGATCGACGCCCATACGGCGCCGCCAGCCATGCCGCCGAGCAGTCCGAGGGGGATCTCAATCACCGCCGGCAGGCCATGGATGCTGTACGCGACGAAGACGCCGGTAAGCGAACCGATGTAGAACTGCCCCTCAGCGCCGATATTGAACAAACCAGCCCGGAAACCCAGTGCAACCGCAAGGCCGAGCAAGACGTAAGGCGTTGTGCTCACCAGCGTCTCGGCGAAGGCGTTGTGGTTGGTGAACGCGCCCTGGAACAGCGCCAGGTAAGCCTGGGCCGGGTCGGCGCCGGCCGCCAAGATCGCGATCGCTCCAACCAGAAAACCGCTCACCACGGACACCAGGGGCACCAGAACTGCAGAAAAGGCCCACCGCAGCGCCCTTCGCGACATCAGGCGGCGCCGGCCATCAGCAACCCGACGCGCTCGCGATCGGCGTCATTGGCGTCGAGGACCGCGACCAGCTTGCCTCGATATATGACAGCTACCCGGTCGGAGAGCGAGAGCACCTCATCGAGCTCGGAGGAGACCAGGAGTACGGCGAGCCCGTTGTCGCGCTCGCTCACGAGCTGGCGGTGGATGAACTCGATCGAGCCTACATCGACGCCTCTCGTCGGCTGGCCCGCGATCAGTAGCTTGGGCAAAGTCCCAAGCTCGCGGGCCACGACCAGCTTCTGCTGGTTGCCGCCTGAGAGCGAGCTGACCGGCTGGTCCGGGTTCTGAACCCGGATGTCGAACGTCTTGATGAGCCTCTGTGCGTACGAGCGGATCGCGTCGAACTGGCGGATGAACCAGCGCGCGTATGGGGGATGGTCATGATCGTCAAGCACCAAGTTGTCGGCAACTGAAAGCTCGAGGACGACTCCCATGCGATGGCGGTCGGGCGGAATGAGGCCGAGCCCAGAGCGCAGGCGCTCGTGCGTGGTCGTGTGGCTGATGTCGGCGCCCTCGACTTTCACAGTGCCGCTTCGGATGGGGCGCAGACCCATCAGCGCCTCCATAAGCTCGTTCTGGCCGTTGCCCTCCACGCCTGCTACGCCGACGATCTCGCCGGCTCGGACGTCCAGGCTGACGTTGTCGACGGCCACGTGGTGGCGGTCGTCCATGACCACCAGGTCCTGGATGGAGAGGATGCCCTTGCCCGGTTTCGCCGGCTTCTTGTCGACGCGAAGCAAGACCGGGCGGCCGACCATCATCCGGGCCAGGTCGGAGGGCGTGGCCTCTTTCGGAGACGTCGTGGCCACGACCTTACCGCGGCGCATCACGGTGATCGCGTCGGCGATCTCCATGACCTCGGCGAGCTTGTGGGTGATGAAGATCACGGCTTTGCCCTCGGAGATCAGCGCGCGCACAACGTCGAAGAGGCCTCGGATCTCCTGCGGCGTCAGCACGGCCGTGGGCTCGTCCAGGATCAGCAGGCGGGCACCGCGATAGAGCGCCTTCAAGATCTCGACGCGTTGCTGAAGGCCCACGGATAGGTCGGCGATCCGCTCGCGTGGATTCACCTCGAGGCCGAACCGCCGGGACAGCTCGTCGACCTTGCGGTTTGCCTCGTCGAGGTCGACGACGCCGCCGTGGGCGATCTCGTTGCCCAGCACTATGTTCTCGGCCACGGTTAGAGGCGGGATGAGCATGAAGTGCTGGTGGACCATGCCGATGCCGAGCTTGATGGCGTCGAGCGGCCCCCTGATCTGGACCGGCTGACCGTCGAACGCGATCTCGCCCGAATCCGGGCGGACGAGGCCATAGACGACATTCATCAGGGTCGACTTGCCGGCGCCGTTCTCCCCTAACAGAGCGTGGACCTGGCCCCACTCGACGGCCAGGTCCACGCCATCGTTGGCCCTCAACTCTCCGAAGGTCTTGACTATCCCTCGGAGCTGCAGGGCCGGACTGCCGGCGTTTACGAAGTAACCCCCGTGGTGATCGCGCCCGACTTCAGCTTGGCCTGGATGTCCTGCATCTTGGCCTTGACGTCGGCTGAGACCTGCGAGTCGAAGTTGTGGAAAGGTGCCAGACCGATGCCGTCGTTGGAGATGTCGAACGTGGTGATGCCGGACTTGAAGCTGCCCTGAACCATGCCCGTAATCGCTGTCTTGACCGCCAGGTCAAGGTGCTTCTCGGCGCTGGTGATCAGGCAGCTGTCGACGTCTGGATAGGACAGGAACTGGTCAACGTCGACGCCGATGCACATCTTGTTGGCTTCTTTCGCGGCCAGAAGGCCACCGTTGCCCGTGTTGCCGCCGACGCCGAAGATGATGTCGGCGCCCTGGCCGATGAACGTCACTGCCTGCTGCTTTCCCCAGTCGGGGTCATTGAAGTCCTTGGCGCCGCTTTCTGGCTGGTAGATCTTCAAGACCTTGATCTTGGGGTTGGTGTACTTGGCGCCATTCTCGTAGCCCTGGACGTAGTGGACGACCGGCGGCACGGTCTGAAGACCGGCCACAGCACCGATGACGTTGGTCTTGGTCATGAGACCGGCCAGCGCCCCAGCGAGGAACCCAGGCTGGTCTTCCTTGAACAGCAGGCCCAGCAGGTTGGAGGGCGTTGTCTTGTCGGCAAAGTCGGCGAAGTCGACCATCACGAACTTGATGCTCGGGTTGTCCTTGGCGGCCTTGATGGTGGCATCACCGAGCTTGAATCCGACCGTGACGATCATGTCGTACTTCTGGTCAACGAACTGGCCGATGTTCTTCGGGTAGTCATCCTCGGTGCTCGACTCAATCGCTCGTCCCTGGACGCAAAGGGAGGCGTCTGCCTGGGCGTCCTGCACGCCCTTGAAGCTGTCGAAGTTGAACGATTTGTCGGACAGCTTGCCGACGTCGGTCACAAGTCCGACCTTCCAAGTCTTGCTGCAGTTGGAGCCGGCGGTCGACGTCGATCCGCAGGCCATCGTGAAAGTGGCGGCGGCAACCAGAGCCGCCATTGCGACCACACCCTTGAATCGAATCATCCCGTGTCCTCCAGAATCCTCCTGCCCGTTGTGTGCGGGGCTAGGCGGAGTCTAAGCCAACGGGGCAGGGAGGAAAACTGCCAAATCTAGCCGCCCGCTTCGTGCTTCAGCGTGCCCAGCAGCGGCCCCAGGTCCCGGATGGTCTGGAGGCGGCGCCAGCCGTTCGCCGGCAAGGACGCCTCGTCGACGTGCTCGTGGCGCCACGTCACGTGGTACGGGATGTGCACCGCCGTGCCGCCCATCTCGACCACCGGCACGATATCTGACCGGAGCGAGTTGCCCACCATGACGAACTCGTGTGGAGCGATCCCGCGCCGCACGAGCACGGACCGGTAGGAGTCCTCGCGCTTGTCGCTCAGGATCTCCACTCCGCTGAACAGCTCGGCCAGCCCGGACCGGGCGAGCTTGCTCTCCTGGTCGAAGAGGTCGCCCTTCGTGATCAGCAGCAGCTCGTACCGTTTGGCCATCTCCCGGAGTGTCTCGGTAACGCCTTCCAGGAGCTCGGTCGGCTCCTGCAGCATCCGTTTCCCCCAGCCGAGGATCACCTCGAGGTCGCTCGCGGGGATTCGGCTATCGGTGATCGAGATCGCGGTCTCGAGCATCGACAGCGTGAACGACTTGATGCCATAGCCGTAGAGGCTGAGGTTTGCCATCTCGGTGGCGAAGAGGCGGGCGTCGACGTCGACGTCGGGCACATGGCGCTGCAGCAGCTGGCGGAACTCGGTCTGGGTGAGCTGGAAGTGCGTCTCGTTGTGCCACAACGTGTCGTCCCCGTCGAACGCCACTACCTTGATGGGCATCGCGCCGTTCAGCCTACGAGGTCAGGCGATCGATCTCCGCAAGCTCGCCCTGGCTGAAATCGAGCCTGTCGAGCGCTGCGAGGTTCTCGTCGAGCTGCTTGACGGTGCTCACGCCGTTGACGGCCGAGGTCATGCGCGGGTCGCGCAGCACCCACGCGAGCGCCGTCTGCGCCAGCGACTGACCGCGCCGGCGCGCGATGTCGCGCAGCGGCGCCACCCTCTTGACGTTCCGCTGCACGGTCTCTTCGTCCAGCGAGTAGTGCAGCGTGGCGCGCGAGCCCGCGGGCACTCCGTCTGCGTAGCGGTCGGTGAGCTGGCCCTGCGCGAGCGGCGAGAACGCGATGCAACCCACGCCCTCCTCGTACAGCGCATCGAGCAAAGCGGGCTCGATCCAGCGGTTGAGCATCGAGTAGACGGGCTGGTGGATCAGCAGGTGGACGCCCATCGCGCTGAGGATCTTTACGGCCTCGTGGGTCTCCCTCGGCTGGTACTGCGAGATCCCGACGTACAGCGCCTTGCCCTGATGCACTGCGGTCGCCAGCGCCCCCATCGTCTCCTCGAGCGGGGTCTCGGGATCGGGACGGTGGTGATAGAAGATGTCGACGTAGTCGAGGCCCATGCGCTCGAGGCTCTGGTCGAGGCTCGCCAGCAGGTACTTGCGCGATCCCCAGTCGCCGTACGGACCTGGCCACATGTCCCAACCGGCCTTGGTCGAGATGACGAGCTCGTCGCGATGGCCGGCGAGGTCGGTGCGCAGCATGTGTCCGAAGTTGGTCTCGGCCGAGCCGTAGGGCGGGCCGTAGTTGTTGGCCAGGTCGAAATGCGTGACGCCCTGCTCGAATGCGCGACGGATGATGGCGCGGTTCTCTTCAGTCGGTTCGTCGCCGCCGAATCTCTGCCACAGCCCGACGGAAAGCGCCGGCAGAAGCAGCCCGCTGCGCCCGCAGCGGCGATAGATCATGGAAGAAATTATCGTGGCCGGGAGGCGTTCGCCTCCCGGCCGCATCTATTACGCGGCGGGCTTTCCCGCCAGGTACGCGGAGCTCGACACCACCGAGCACGCGAACGTGATGCCTGTGTCCACCTCGCGGATTCCGCCCGAGGCCCATTTCTTCTGGAGCTGGTCGAGGGTCGTGATATGTGTCACGGCACCAGTGCTGGTGAAGAGCTCGACATACACACGCCACGGCACGTTGAAGTCGCCAGTCCGAGGCATGCCGACCAGGTGGTCATGGCCCGGGACCAGGTTCGGGTCGCTGCCATAAACGAGACCCTCGACCGAGGTCGCCACACCGGCGATGACTCCGCCGTGGTCGGGGCAGTTTCCTGGCACGCCCATGCAGTTGAAGGTTCCAGGTGTGCCGGGGGGATAGACGATCAGGTACAGCGGGGCCACTGCGTTGTGATTGACGGTGTTGATCGGGTTGTCCGCCCCCAACGGAGCTAGCCGGTTGGGGGTGAGCAGGTAGACGATGCTGCCGTCGAAGTCGTTGTAGGCGGGCTCGATCGTGGCGTTGCCAAGGGCTCGCTCTCCGCTCGCCAAAGTGTCCGCTCCGACGATGCTCGGCATCAGCCCGAGCGACCCGAGCGCTAGAACCAACAGGCCGCGGCGCAGCGCTCTCATCGGTAGAAGTACGGGTCGAGAATGCTGACCTGGGTGATCCTGTCGACGGGCAGCGAGTTCTTGCCGGCAACCTTGCGGATCGCCTCCGGGGTCGGTCCGTCGTAGATGCAGAAGGTCTTGCCCTTGTCCTCGGTCACGTACGAGTGAACCCACGTCACGCCCTCGTCAGAGTTGCGGCCGACGACCGTCAGGCAGGTCGCCGCACCATCCGCGTTGATCGGGATGTGCAGCCCGACCGGGAACGTCCTCTCCACCATGTACCTGGGCATTGCTGTGCCTCCGCTGAACTGAAATTTCGCTCTTCGCGATGGATTCCAGCCTGGCGGCGGCGTCGCGGCGCGGCATCGGGGGACAACCCCCAAATTGGGCGCTCGCGCCATCCATCTTTGTCTGAAGCGCTTGCTGAGCGGCCGCGTTCAGGCGCAGGATCTAGGCCCACCTATGGCGCAGACCACCGCTCCCCCGAAGCTCCTGGAGCGATTCGCCGAGCTGACGCTGCTCGCGAAGCAGCTCGAATTCGTCCGCGATCAATCGTCGGGTCGTCTCGGTGTGGTCGGCGGCGAGGCCGGCGTCGGCAAGACCACGCTCGTGCGCGCGTTCTGCGGCCAGACGCGGGGCCTTCGTGTGCTGTGGGGCGCGTGCGACCCGCTGTTCACGCCGCGACCGCTTGGGCCCTTCGTCGACATTGCCGCTACCACCGGAGGCGAGCTGGCGCGGCTGGCCGCCACCTGGGCGCGGCCGTACGACGTCGCGTCGGCAATGATCGACGAGCTCCGCGGAGGTTCGCCCACGATCATCGTGCTCGAGGACATGCAGTGGGCCGATGAGGCCACCCTCGACGCGGTGCGACTGCTGACCCGCCGCATCGAGAGCGCGCCCGGGCTGGTGATCCTCACCTACCGTGACGACGAGCTGAGCTCCACCCATCCCCTGCGCTTCTTGTTGGGCGAGCTACCGCGTCAGGACTCGGTCTTCCGCCTCAGGGTCCAGCGCCTGTCGGCCGGCGCCGTGGCAACCCTCGCTCGACCGGCGGGGGTCGACGCCGACGAGCTCTACCGCAAGACCGCCGGCAATCCATTCTTCGTGACCGAGGTCCTGGCTTCCTCCGACGAGGAGATCCCATCCACCATCCGCGATGCGGTGCTCGCGCGCGCTGCACGCATGTCGGCGGATGCGCGCGCACTGCTCGATGCCGTCGCCATCGCCCCGCCGCAGGCGCACGTGTGGATGCTCGAAGCGGTCGCGAGCGACAAGGTGCACGCGCTGGGCGAATGCCTCGGCTCTGGCATGCTGGCCAGGCAGAACGGGTCGGTCGCCTTCCATCACGAGCTCGCCCGGCTCGCGATCGTCGAGTCGATCGCGCCGGACAGGGCGCTTACCCTGCACCGCCGAACCCTGAGCGCGCTGGCGTCGCCGCCCACCGGGGCGCCGGACCCCGCCCGGCTCGCGCACCACGCCGAGGCCGCCCAGGACTCCGACGCCCAGCTGCGGTATGCGCGGCTGGCCGGGGAGCGCGCGTCCTCCGTCGGCGCCCATCGCGAAGCCGCGGCGCAGTTCCAGCGGGCGCTGCGGGTCGCAGACTCGCTGCCGGAGCGGCAACGCGCCGACCTCCTGACCCTGCTCGCCCAGGAGATGCTGCACGTCAACCGCGCCGACCGCGCGATCGTCGCTCAGGAGCAGGCGAACGACCTGTTTGAACAGGCGGGGGACGTGGTGGGGTTCGCGGACGGGTTGCGCCGCCTCTCCCGGCTGTACATCTGCGGAGGCCGAGGGGCCGACGCGGGCGACCCGATCCGCAAAGCCGTCGAGCTCCTCGAGGCTCTACCGGAGTCGCGCGAGCTGGCACTCGCGTACTCGGGCCTTGTCATGTTCCACGTGAATCACGATGGGACGATCGAGGACAGCCGGCGCGCGCTGGAGCTGGCGGAGCGGTTCCAGGACGACGAAACCCTGCTGCATACGCTGAACTCGGTCGGCTCCCATGAGCTTCTCCGCGGCATCCCGGGAGGCAAGGAGAAGGTCCTGCGCAGCCTCGACATCGCAGCGGAGCTGGGCATGGACGAGCACGTCGGCCGCGCCTACATCAACCTGACGTACTGCCTCACGCAGGTACGTGAGTACGACGGCTTCATGGAGCTGGCTGCCCGAGGCATCGACTTCAGCCTCGAGCACGGCCTCGAGCTGTGGCGCATGTGGATCATGACCAGCCTGTCGCTGGCGCTGCTGGACCAGGGGGACTGGTCGCGAGCCGCCGAGGTCGCCGATGCGGTGCTGCACGGCGAGATGGGGCAGCTGCCTCGAGTCTCCGCGCTGCCGGTCATGGCGTTGATCCGCGCGCGACGCGGCGACCCCGAGGTCTGGCCGCTGCTGGACGAAGCCGCGTTGATGGCGGAGCGCGAGGGCGAGATGCAGTACGAGATTCCGGTCGCCGTCGCCCGAGCCGAGGTGGCATGGCTCGAGGGCAGGCCGAATGCGATTCGGGAAGAGACCGAAGAGTCGTTCGCCAAGGCTGTGCGGATGGGCGCCTGGCACAGGCTTGGCGAGCTCACCTGCTGGCGGCGTCGCGCCGGCCTGCGCGACGAGGTCCATCCACGCCTCCCCGAGCGCTACCGCGCGGAGCTCGAGGGCGACCACGCCAGGTCCGCCGAGCTCTGGAGCGCGCTCGGCTGCGACTACGACGCGGCGCTGGCGCTGGCCGGCTCCGACGACGAAGAGCTGCTGCGCCGCTCGCTCACGACGCTGCAGCGCCTTGGCGCCAGGGCCACCGCGGCGGTGGTGGCGCGGAAGCTCCGCGCGCTCGGCGCGCAGGGCATCGCCCGCGGTCCACGCCCGGCGACCCAGCGCAACCCGGCGCAGCTGACCGAGCGTGAGGTGGAGGTTCTGGAGCTCGTCGGCGCCGGCATGCGCAACGCAGACATTGCACGCAAGCTGTTTCTGACGACGAAGACGGTCGACCACCACGTCTCGTCGATCCTGCGCAAGCTCGGCGTGGAGTCGCGCAGCCAGGCGGCCGCGGAAGCCGCGAGACTAGGCCTGAAGTCCGGTTAGCGGGCGGCTAAGCGGCGTGCGGGCTACGCGGGGTGCTGCGGTTGTTCCAGTAGCTCGGCGATCGAACCTTCGAACTTCGCCAGGCGCTTGTGGACCTCGATCACCTCGTCCGAGCTGACGGGCTGGAGGGGGTCGACGTCGTTCTGATGGACTGTCCATTCCACCCCGCACTCGCACCTGTGGAACAGGTAGCGGTCACCGTGCGAGCGGTAGATGTAGACGGACGCGTCTCTCAGCCTACGGCCACAGGCGCACTTGGTTTTCTTCTCTGGTTCTGGCTTCGACGGTTGCA
>WNGL01006197.1_pt1 | contig 14149 bp, 15 predicted proteins | sample 5400591 | NCBI WGS metagenome assembly WNGL01 (sample SAMN13153377, study PRJNA577476) | soil metagenome | isolation source: 80 cm soil or saprolite under Garry oak tree replicate 1 | place: USA:California | collected 2016-06-15
CCGAGCGGGACGGGCCTTTCGCATTTCGCCAAGGCGCATCCCAGTCGCTACTTCGACGTCGGCATTGCGGAAGAGCACGCCGCGCTTTTCGCCTGTGGATTGGCGACGCAGGGCCTGACGCCCTTTCTCACTATCTATTCCACGTTTTTCCAGCGCGCTTACGACATGGCGATTCACGACATGGCGATTCAAAAACTAAACGTCAGGCTGTGCATGGACCGCGCTGGATTAAGCGGCGACGATGGCCCGACGCATCATGGATTGTTCGACATTGGTTATCTGCGCCACATCCCGAATTGGGTGCACATGCAGCCGAAGAACGAAGACGAATTCGTCGACATGCTCTGGACAATGGCGCACTACAACTCCGGTCCAATCGCCGTCCGCTACCCGCGCGGCCCCGGGACGGGTGCGCAAATCAAACCGGAGCTGAAACTTCTTGAGATTGGCAAGGCGGAAGTCGTGCAACACGGCCGCGATGTGGCCATCTTTGGATTGGGCAACATGTTTGAAGTTGCCGAAGAAGCCGCGCGCAAACTGGAAGAGAAAGGAATTTCCGTTGCGCTGATCAATCCGCGCTGGATCAAGCCGATGGACACCGGCACGCTCGAATTTTTCGCTCGCAGCGTCGAAGTCGTCTGCACGATCGAAGATCATGTTTTGCATAACGGGTTTGGCTGCGCGGTGATGGAACATCTGCACTCGCAAATGATCAATACGCCCGTGGTGCGAATCGGTTGGCCCGATCAATTCATCGAGCATGGCGCCGTTCCAATCCTGCGCAAAAAACACGGCATCACCGCTGACGCATTAGTCGAAAAGGTTTTGCCTCTTCTCCGCAAAAAATCCAGTCTTCGACCCTCAGTTGCCTGAGTTTGGCTCTCCAACGTAGGCACAAAACCGAGAAAACAGTGTCGCGTCTGCTAGTCGCACTAGATGACGTATTAAACTATACAAAGGAACTCGGTTAAAGTCTCGACTCGCACTAATCGGAGTGAACGATGGGCATTGCTGAACGTGATTACATGCGGCGAGACGACCGAGCGCCGCAGATCAAGTGGGGGCATGTACTGTTCCTTCTAGTCGGCGCAATCCTCCTGATCGCATTCGGCGTGCAATATTGTTCAAGCACGGCCAAGAAGGACCGTGAGCTTACGAAAGGCTCTCTGGTCCTAAATGTTAACGAAGCGACAGCTGCGGAATTGCAAACGTTGCCTGGCGTTGGGTCCCGCGCGCGCGGATTATTCACTATCGGCCGTATCAGTCCGTGGATGGGCTTTTCGAAAAGCGCGCGTTGCCAAAGACCGTCGTTGATGCAAATCGCACCTTGTTGAAGACAACCGGCAAGAACGAGCGAACAGCGCGCCACCATTGATCAAAAAGCGAAGGGCGCCTTCGTTTCCGAAAACGCCCTTCATATTTCGATGGCGGTAAGCCGAATTCTGTCGGCGTGATTGCTCACGCGGATGATCATTTATCTCACCCGGATTTCTCCGAGAGTCCGATGAAGTTTCGGCGGTCATAGACCGCCGCTACAGCATCGTGATGCGACGATACCCGAGGATTTTTAGCGGACCGGCTGCCCTTCCTCTGTTTTGTCTTGCACCACATGGGGTTCTTCCTGCCTCGCGAATTGCTCCGCGAGCGGTGAGCTCTTACCTCGCCTTTTCACCCTTGCCTGTGCCTTTGTTGCCAAAGAACCGGCGGTGTCTTTTCTGTGACACTCTCCGTCACCGCAATTTTACAACCGCGGCGCCCGCGTCTTTTACGCGGCATGTCGCCGTATGGTGTTCGGACTTTCCTCCAGCAAGCGTTGCCGCTTACCAGCGATCATCTGCCATCGGCGAGGAATTTAGCACAACTGAGAAAAGAAGAAAACAGAACCGCGGATTACGCGGATCAACACGGATAAATCGAACTAGGATTTACGTCTGCGTAATCTGCGGTGAAAAGTTGTTCACGTCCCTTAAAATGGTGGCGGCAGGGTCAGAAAGAAAATCGTAATCATAACGAGGCTGATCACGAGTTTGGCGATCATTGCGCCGAGACTTCCCAGTAAACTCCCCCAGCCTGCGCGTCCGGCATCGATCATTCTTTTCCCCGCAACAAATTCTCCAAGCACCGCGCCGATCACCGGTCCAATAAACAATCCGGCAATTCCGAAAAAGATGCCAATGAGCGCGCCGACGATCGCGCCGAACAATCCCCATTTCGTCGCTCCAAAATATCTTGCGCCAAAGTAACCACTCACAAAATCGAGGGCGTAGGTCGCGAGGGTCAGCAGCACAAGAACGGCAATGGTCCTCCAGCCAATGCTTTTCTCAGGACCAAGCATAATGCGATGAAGGATCGCGCCAGCCAGAATGATAACTGTTCCCGGAACCAAGGGCAGCACCGTGCCGATAAGGCCGACGGCGAACAGCACTACCGTGACGAACCACCAGAAGAGTTCCATGCAGGCCAGGAATCGTAATCCAAGATTTGTGAATCGAGAAACGTGAGCCAGCCGTCTAACGATCCACGGTTTAACGAATCTCGTTTCACGATCTCCTTTGACCGCTCAAATCTCGATCTTATACTGAAAGTCCCCCTGTTGAACGCAACCCGGAGGATTCATTATGCCACTAGCAGTAGGAACCAAAGCACTAGACTTCACACTATCGACCAAGACCGCCGACGGACCAAAGCAGATCAAACTGAGCGATAATTTCGGAAAGAAAAACACGTTGCTCCTTTTCTTTCCCATGGCGTTCACCGGCACCTGCACGACAGAAATGTGTGAAGTCAGCCAGGGGCTGAACGCTTACACGGATCTAAACGCCGCCGTTTACGGAATCAGCGGCGACAATCCATTCGCACAGGAAGCCTGGGCACAAAAAGAAAAGATTACCGTGCCGCTCCTGAGCGACTACGAACACAAAGTCGCAAAAGCTTATGACGTGATGTACGACTCATTCCTGCCGCAATTAAATCTCGGAATGGCCGGGGTCCCGAAACGCTCCGCCTTCGTCATCGATAAGAACGGTGTGATCCAATATGCCGAGAGCAACGATGACGCAAAGCAGCTGCCCAGCTTCGACAAGATCAAGGTAAAATTGGCAGAGCTGAAATGAGTCGGATTCACCACGAAGGTCACGAAGAGTACGAGGATTGTTTCCCTTCGTGTGCTTCCTGTTCTTCCTGGTACGAAGATGAATGACGAATTCAAGACGCTGAAGAAATTCGACGCGGGCAAAGGCCGCGAAGGTTTTCTCTATTCGCTGCCAGCTCTGGAAGAACAGGGCATCGGAAAGATTTCGCGGCTGCCGATAAGCATTCGGATCGTGCTCGAATCGGTATTGCGTAACTGCGACGGCAAAAAAGTCCGGCGCAAAGATGTCGAGATGCTGGCGAATTGGAATGCAAGATCGTCCGCCAATGAGGAAATCCCGTTCGTCGTCGCGCGCATCGTCCTCCAGGATTTCACGGGCGTGCCGCTCATTGTCGATCTTGCCGCGATGCGCAGCGCAGTAAAACGGCTCGGTGGCGATCCGAAAATCATCGAGCCGCTCGTGCCGGTTGATCTGGTGGTAGATCATTCCGTGCAAGTCGATTTCTTCGGTTCAGCGAATGCCTTACGATTGAATTTGGAAATGGAGTTCAAGCGCAATCGCGAGCGCTATCAGTTTCTGAAATGGGGACAGCAAGCTTTCAAGACTTTCCAACTCATCCCGCCGGGTATCGGCATCGTTCACCAAGTAAATCTCGAGTATCTCGCCAAGGGAGTATTGAGCCAGAAGTCAGAGGTCGGACGTCAGAAGTCGGAAATATTCTTCCCCGACACGCTGGTGGGCACTGATTCGCATACGACAATGATCAATGGGCTCGGCGTGGTGGGCTGGGGCGTGGGCGGTATTGAAGCGGAAGCGGGAATGCTTGGGCAACCGGTTTATTTTCTCACGCCGGAAGTGATGGGCGTGCACATGAGCGGCCAACTGCGCGAAGGCGTGACTGCCACCGATCTGGTGCTTCACATCACGCATTTGCTGCGCGCGCAAAAAGTCGTCGGCAAATTTGTCGAGTTTTATGGTGAGGGCGCAGCATCGCTGCCGGTTCCCGACCGCGCGACGATTGGGAACATGTCGCCCGAGTACGGCGCCACCATGGGCTACTTTCCGATTGATCAGGAGTCGGTGGATTATTTGCGTGCTACAGGACGTAGTGAGGAGCAATGCCGCGCGTTCGAAAATTATTTTCGCGCCCAGAAAATGTTTGGGATGCCGCGGAAAGGCGAAATCGATTACAGCGTCGATATCGAACTTAACCTGGCAGAGGTGCAACCCAGCGTCGCCGGACCAAAGAGGCCGCAAGACCGGATCAGTTTGCCGGAACTTGGGAAGACATTTTGCGAGTTGCTCGAGAAGCCAGTGAGAGATGGCGGCTACGGCAAAAAACACGTCGATCTTCGTGAAAAACATCTCGTGGAATTGAACGGCAGCGCGCCGCGGAATGGCGAGATGGCTTCGAGCGATACAAAAGAAGATCAGGGAATCAATCCCGGTGACGAGCTCAATAAGATCGAGATGATCGCGAACCGGCCGACACCCGATTCCGGAAGAGAAATTGAAGCCGAATCCAGCGAAGTCTTCGCGCGTGGGCAAAGTCGCATTGGTCATGGCAGCGTCCTGATCGCAGCGATTACCAGCTGCACGAATACCAGCAATCCCAGCGTGATGATTGCGGCCGGTTTGCTTGCGAAAAAAGCGGTCGAACGCGGGTTGCATGTCGATCCGGCGGTGAAAACTTCGCTCGCACCCGGTTCGCGCATTGTTTCCGATTATCTGGAAAAAACCGGATTACAGAAATACCTCGACGAACTCGGGTTTAATCTCGTTGGCTACGGTTGCACGACTTGCATCGGCAATTCCGGACCGCTCCATCCGAAAATCGAAAAGGCAATCCACGAATTTGATCTGGTTGCTGCCTCGGTGCTTTCGGGGAACCGCAACTTCGAAGCGCGCGTGCATCAAAACATCAAAGCCAATTTTCTGATGTCGCCCCCTCTGGTGGTCGCCTTCGCGTTGGCTGGTCGAGTAGATATCGATCTTTCGCGCGAACCGCTCGGGAGAGACAGGCATGGGGAGGAAACCTTTCTACGCGACCTCTGGCCGAATCTCAGTGAAATCCGGCATACGATGCAATCTGCGCTCGCGCCGGAAACGTTCCGAAAACTTTATCGCGATTTCGCCGATCAAAATCCCAAGTGGAACGAAATCCCCTCGAGCACGGGCGACATTTATGAGTGGGACGAGAAGAGCGATTACATTCACGAACCGCCTTTTTTCGAGAACTTCTCGATGGAGCCTGGACATATCGAGGAAATACGCGGCGCGCGCGCACTTGGGATTTTCGGCGATTCGGTCACAACCGATCACATTTCGCCGGCCGGTGCGATCAAGGCGACGTCGCCGGCGGGACAATATCTGGTTTCGCGCGGGATCGAGCATGCCGATTTTAACAGTTACGGCAGCCGGCGAGGGAACGATCTGGTGATGACACGCGGCACATTTGCCAATGTGCGGATCAAGAATTTGATGGTGCCCGGAACGGAAGGCGGGGTGACAGTGTATCAACCGAGCGGCGAGCAAATGTCGATCTTCGACGCGGCGATGAAGTATACGGAAACGAAAACTCCGTTGGTTATTCTGGCTGGCCACGAGTACGGCACCGGTTCGTCGCGCGACTGGGCAGCGAAAGGAACGCGGTTATTGGGCGTGAAAGCGGTGGTCGCCGCGAGTTTCGAGCGGATTCATCGCTCGAATCTTGTTGGTATGGGTGTCCTGCCATTGCAATTTCCGGATGGGACAAATGCGCAATCGCTTGGACTGGACGGTTCGGAAATCTTTTCGATCATCGGGTTGTCGAATGCAATCAAGCCGGGGCAAACCGTAACGCTGGAGATCGAAGACAAAGATCGGCAAAAACGCTCGGTGCCAGTGAAGCTGCGGATCGACACGCCGATAGAGATCGACTATTACCGACACGGCGGGATTCTGCCGTTCGTGCTGCGGCAGTTGCTCGCCGGGAAATAAGTTTTTGCTCCAGCGGCGATTCTAGCTGCCGCTCTGGATGAGGCTACTGAAATTGCGCCAGCCACTTTGGCACAGGCCGAGCAACAAATCGTGCCGTCCCACGCTGATACTCAGCAATTTTCCGAAACGGCATGCTCAGATCGGAATTGTCGTAAATTAATACGAGCGGAAGTTGATTGATCGCTGCCTTGAGATTCGCCAGCGTCCGCGCGAATCGGCTTGCCACTTTCTCGGGAGGAACATCATGCCCGCCTTGCGAGACACGCATCGCTACGCGCTCAGCGGAGACAGCGGCGTCGGCAACCCCGATGTAGCAGAGCACCACTGCGTACCCGGAATCAGCCGCATTTTTCAGGAAGGTCACTTTGTCGCCGACCGGATCGGAGAAGACCGTCTCGAATACGAAGTTCTCCCGTTGTCTGAACAGTTCAAGGCGGAGAGCATTCGCCACGGCTGCTGCCTCATACGCATCAATGTCCATTTCCGATCCGATATCGTCAGCATTGATGAACCGGAGGCCGCTCGACCGCAGGTGCGCATTGTAAAACGTCGTTTTGCCGGCACCGTTCGGCCCCGCGAGCGCGACAATAATTGGCCGCGCATCCAGGATCGGATGCATTTACTTCTTAGCCCGGCGGCGAAGCGTCTGGAACTGGCGGTTCACGAATCGGCCAGCTGTGCGGGTGCCGTCTTTGTCGATGCGAACAAGGTGACCGCCTTCCTGTTCGTAGTGCGGGAACGGTCGAGTGCGCAGGTATTTTGAGACACGCTGCCGTCCAGCAGGCGCGTCCACGTCTTCCAAACAAGCAGAAAGCGGCTTGTGTTCACCGGCCTTCTGGAGCGCGAGAACCTCCGGCGTTCGCAAGAGAGGTTCGATTGCGCGACCAAGCGCGGCCCAAAACTCAATTTGCCCGGCGATAGATCGCTTGGCAGCATCTGCAACCAAGCGCGCATCGAGTACCAGGTTGTCTGACAATTTCACCGGTTGACTCATGCCCTTAAAAGTAGCGAAATGCTACCACCTCGTCAACTTTCGGTGTTTTCGGCTCGCTCGGTCGCAGATTTGTGCTCCGGCAGTTGGCGATGAGCAGACACGAATTGCATCTAATTCACACCAAATAGGCCCTAACTTCTGCGATAGCGCCAGCTACTTCTTCTGACCGCGTCCAGCAATGGCGATGAATCCAGCTCCGCCATCTCCGCTCGGGTGAAGGGGAAAACGTCCGTCGGAACTGAAAAGCCACGGGGAAGAAAATCTGGAATCCGGTCGCGCGGCGGTTTTTTGGCGCTGGCGAGAATGATGAAGACATCCAGATCGCTTCCCGGCGCATACGTATCGTCCGCGAACGAACCGAAGACCACGATCTCCTCCACTGCGGGATTTGTCGCCAGCAATTGGGCGGCATAATCGTCCATGCAGCGGCGAACGCGCGCCGCATCAACCGATTTGATTTCGACAGAATCCAAGGATCGCCTCCGCATGTGCGATTGCCTCATCGGCGTCTTTTTGCGAGTAAAAATCGACCGGCGCGCCGCGCTCGAACCCGTTTAGGTACCGGGTAGGAATGTAATGTCTGTCGAGCACTCGCGCGCGGTCCATCAATTCAGCATCGGGCTTGCTTTGTGGCGGCAGGGCGTCCATGAGCGCGATCAAAACATGGCCCCATGCCTCCCTGGTGCAGATGCTGAAATAGCGCTTTGATTGCTTTGTCGGCGGCTTGCTGGCAGGCGAAAGGGACCATTCATAATTACCGGTGTCGCGGGCGGTGCGGGCCAGCCCCAAATCGGCATCGGCTTGTCGAAACCTCGCGAAGGCAGTCCGGGTGACGAATACGCCGGCCAGGGTCAGGAGCAACAGCGCCGACACGAGCCAAGGCTGCTTGTGTATTCAGGGACTGAATACTCATGGGGTTCCTTTCGGTTGTTGTTTTGTCATCATAGATCAAGCAATTCCGTCTAGAGAAGCAAAAAATCGCTGCCGGTGAAATTACGCATCGATACGCCCATCGAGATCGATATTTACAAGGACGACGGGATTCTGCCGTTTGTGCTGCCGCAGAGACGCTGGCGGCTGACACAGCCGCCCTACAATATTTCTCGCCTCCAGATCTCGATCGGCGAACCATCGGCAATGAACGCGGAGCGCGGCGGCTGACTTAACGTTTCAGCGAACTGTTCGCCATAAAGAGCCGTGACGTCTGCGTCGAATTTGAAGTTGGTCGCGTTCCAGATTTTCCAGCGCGGATGTTCCACTCGATATTCGCTACATCCGTTGCGCACACAGGTGTAACCCCAATAATGCTCGGTAATGAATTCGGCATGTGAACCGGCTGGGATTGGTTGGGCTTCGCCGGTTCCAGTCATGTTGAGCGATTCCCATTTTCTCCCGCGTCGCCAGGAATACTCTACGTTTAAACACAGATCGACGTGCTCGACGTCGTGCTTCATCGGAAGAGCGACATAGTTTTCCCCGTAAAATGCGCGGGCGACCAGCGCGATGGCGCGTCGCGGCACAAGCTCGCGAATAAAGACGACACCGCGCCGCCACGTGTCAGCCGATTTTTTCCGAACGTAGAAGCGCAAGTTCACTTCTTCGAAATTCCGATGCAGCGGAATTGGAAGCCCGAGCAGGCGCGTCTCGAGAAAGAGAAAGCCAACAATACTCACAAACGTTTGGTTATTTTCGTAATCGATCTCGGTTCCTGGCGGAACAAGCGGTCGGATCAGACGCGGATCGACGACGTAATTCAGCATCGCGAGATAGCGCCAATTGGCTGTAAGAAATGGTCTCACGCTGAAAATTGAATCATGCGGCGGTCGCAGACCGCCGCTACAGGGTTAGTTATCAACCGGGCGGACGCGAAAGCGGACGGCGATTCTTTCAGGCCCTGGAACAGGAGGAAGATCTGCGCGTTGCGTGGCCAGTATCCAGTCGGACCAGGTTTCGGACATTCCGATGACGGCGGTGATTACGCCAATTGCGAAAGCGCGAAGAAATCGCATTTAGAGAGCGGGGCTTGTCTGCTCCGAATTAACGCAACAATTCGATACTGATCTTGTTGTCACTGCAACAATTTCTCAAGTGACGGATCGGGCTGGGTGCCGAGCGCAGTGGCTCTGGCGTAGTGTCGTTTGGCTAATTCTTTCGAAGCGGGGCGCGTCGTGGCGAGAATGACCGCCAGATTAAAATGGGCGTCTGCGTAATCAGGATTGTTTGCGATAGCCTGAAGTATTTCCTTTTCGGCTTCTTGAAGTCGCCCTTTCTGGCTCGCGGTAACACCCAGATAATTGCGAGCGGTAGCGCTCTTCGGATTAATCTCGACTGCCTGAGTCAACTCGGTAAGGGCGTCGTCGAACTTGGATTGCCGATAATAAACAATTCCAAGCGTTGTATGCAAAAACTCATTATTGGACGAAATCGTCAGAGCCTTTTTCAGGGTCGATTCCGCTGAGCGAAACTTGCCGTTATGAAGGTAAACCACGCCAAGGTTTGAAAGCGCGTAAAGGTTTTTTGGGCTCTTGGCCAGGATTTGCTGATATTGATTTTCGGCCGCCCGATATTTGCCCTGATCCAAACTCTCTTTCGCCGCCCGTGCAATATTGAGCAAATCATCTGGCACTTCCGGTTTAAAGTCACCCGGTCCGGTGGCGTCGCTCGACCTATCCGTTGGCGTCTCTCCGCTGTCACGAGCCGATCCTTCCTTGGCGCCTGGGTCCACCATCTTATCGGGATTTGGCGAGGATTTTTTGGCGAAAATAAAGCTCGCCTTCAATATGCCGGGGTTCTGATCGGAAACGGAGATGACTGGCTGGCGCAGCAGGGCGAGCTCGTCGCTGCTCAATTTTGTGATTGGCTGTGCAAGGAATTCGATCTGCTTGTTCAACGCGTCCGATCTAATCTTCAATTTATCCAACTCCGCCAGCATCCGCTCCTTTGCCTGATAACGACGCGCTTCCTCCTGGCGTTCGCGTACAATGATATTTCGCAGGAGGTCGTTTTCCTTAGCCAGCTGTGCCGTGTCCTCGCTGTTTCCGACGGTGAGCTTCGAGTTCTGAAGCTGGATGTTGGTTTCATCCAGTAGAACGTGAAGCTCGGCGACGCGGGCCGCGAAATATTGATTTTGCTTCTGAGTTTCGGCCAGTTGCCGCTGAAGTTCTGCCACCTGCCGTTTTACCCCGGCAAGTTCATCCGCGTTTTTTGGCGCATCCTTGCCAAATTCACGCACTTTTTCCTCCGCATTTGCCAGCTTTTGTTTCAAATCGCTGTTCTCGGCGAGGAGCGCCTGGAGCCGTTGTTCCGCTTCCTTCATCCCCTGCAATTGAGCGAGCGCTTCGTCGCGTTCCTGTGAAAGAGCAGAGATTTGCCTGCTTGCCTCGGCGAATTTTGTGTTGGTCTCCTCCCTTTGCTTTTCCGCCGTCACGCGTGCCTCTTCTGCGGCCGCAACGGCGTCTTTCAGATGGGCGACCTCTGCACGTAATTGTTGCTCTTCCTTCGCGCCATTGTCTCGCGATGCCTGGAGCGCTTTCAACGAATCCTCAACTTGTGCGAGTTGATCACGAGCCTGGCGCTCTGATTTCCTCGATTTCTCGATTTGGTTTTGTGCTTGCTCGAGCTTGGAAGCTGTGTCCTTCAGCCGCGCGTTTACGAGTTCTTTTTCCTTTCGCGCGGTCTCCAGATCGCTGCGCGATTTTTCAAGTGCATCTTGCAGTTGATCGACCTTGCCGCGCAATTTTTTTGTTGCTTCCTTAATCGCGGCATCGCTCGAGTCTTGGGCAATCGTTCCGGTTCCTTGCGGCGCAACGGCTTCGGGCCCGGGTTCAGACCAGCCTCCCTCAGTCTCGGGCAGTGAGGGAACAATTTCCGGTAACCGTTTTGCACCTGTGGCCAGCTCATTTTGCCTCGACATCCTGTCCTGAATTCGCAGGATGCCTTCGCTGATTTTACGGCCGCGATATTCGACGATGGCGGGCTGCCAGTCAGCGTGCGATTTACGCAATTCCTCGATCAAGCTTCCGGCAAATCGATATTTGGCCAGTGCGGTTTTAAACCGGTTTTCGTGCTCCAGCTTCTCGCCCTGTTGCGCCGACAAATAAGCCTTAAGAAAAATTTCGCTCGGATCGTCCTGCTGCGCGGAGAGAGAACTTGTAGTCGGGAGGAAAAAAAAGCCTGCGAGCAGAACCAAACCGATTCGCCTCATGCAACGATGAGACGTAGTGATAATCCGGCTTGGGGGAAATTTTCGTCCCACGGACGTTGAGAATTAGGGAAGCCGGCGACAAAAAGCGAGCCCTTTCTCTTTGCAAAGCGAAATTCAAATCTTAAACTTTCGGCTCGGCGCGAAAGGGATGGTGGCCGTAGCTCAATGGTAGAGCCCCAGATTGTGGTTCTGGTTGTTGCGGGTTCGAGTCCCGTCGGCCACCCGACTTCGCGATGCTAAAATTGTTAAAAGATTTACATCGTTACAATGGAAGAGCTTCTGCCGATTTAACGTTGTAACTTTTTAACATTGTCGCAGTGCCTGTAGCTCAACCGGATAGAGCTTCTGACTTCGGATCAGAAGGTTGGGGGTTCGAATCCCTCCAGGCACGCACTTGATTGGCCGAGGATTTCGGTTCGAAAGATCGACAATCGAAATCTGCACTTGAACATTTCGCAAACCGCTCCCTCATATCATAGCGACCTCAGATGGAGTACGAGGACAACACGAATAGCATCAAGTATCACGTCAAACTGTTCATTCGGCAGAATCAGCAGAAGTTCAAAAACAAAGTGGTAATTGATGCTCCGGCGGGCGCTGGCGTCACCTCGCGAATCTTGAAGGAAACTGGGGCCATCGTGCACGCTTATGATTTGTTTCCCGAATACTTCAAGGTGGATGGATTGACCTGCGAGCGGGCCAACATCATGGAAGGCATTCCGGTAGCCGACAATTTTGCCGACGTTCTGGTTTGCCAGGAGGGCATCGAGCATTTCAGCGATCAGTACCGCGTGTTTCAAGAATTCAACCGGGTCATCAAAGAGGACGGCTCGCTGCTTATCACCACGCCCAATTATTCGAACCTCCAGTCCCGTCTAAGTCATTTTCTGTTCGAAACCGAATATTTCCCTAAAATGATGCCCGCCAATGAAGCAGACTCCGTTTGGATGGCTGCTCCCTCGCTCGCCAGTGAGATCTACCTCGGACACATTTTTCTGATCGGAATACAAAGACTGCGGCTGCTGGCGAAATTATCTGGTTTCAAAATCAAGCGGATTATTTTCACCTATCCCAAAACGACTTCGTTAGTCATTCTGCCTTTTGCTTACCCCTTTATCTGGCTCGCGAGCTGGTGGACGTATCGCAAAAGCATACGGGAACCAGGCAGCGCTCCGATGGCGCTGCGCCAGCAAGTCTATCGAGAGGTAATGCAACTAAATACCAGTGCGAGAATTCTGGTGGATAAATATTTGTTTGTGGAGTTCGAGAAAGAAGCCCAATTGGAAGCCGTCCGAAGCAGTTTGCATAGTCAACACAGAACATTTGACCGCATGTCGTGAAGCCGAAGGCACCTGGGGGCGTTACGGCAAAGCTTCGTTTGCGTTTTGGCCAAAGCAGGCGATAATGGCGACTTATTGGATTAGTTCTGTTCTGTTCGTTGCGTGGTAGATCGTCAGTTGAGACTTTCTCAGTGGTGATTTGAAATCCGATTCTCGGGAACGGCTCTGTAGCTGGCAGTTATTTTCCAACACCAAATCACAATGAAACTATACGTAGGAAATCTCTCCTTTGAGACTACCGAGAACGATCTTCAGGATCTTTTCGAACAACATGGCAAAGTCGCCGAAGTAGCGCTGATGATGGATCGCATGACGGGCAAGTCCCGCGGCTTTGCATTCGTCACGATGAACGAGACGACTGAAGCCAATGCCGCAATGGCGGCAATCAACGGCAAGGAAATCGGCGGCCGTGCTTTGTCAGTCAACGAAGCGCGCCCGCGCGAAGAGCGCCCGCGCCCGTCTGGCAATAACCGTCGGCCGTACGCCAATTTTCGCCGGTAAAGAATCGTGCAGCCGGCCCCCGGAAAGATTTCGAGGGCCGGCTTGCGAAATCAAAATATGGGCTTGGAAAAAGCTATTGAAGTGGAAGGGACAATCCTGTCGGTTCTTCCCGGCACAATGTTTCGTGTCGCGCTGGCAAACGAGCACCTTGTGCTCGCGCATATTTCGGGAAAAATGCGCAAACGTTTTATTCGCCTTACGGTTGGCGACCGCGTGAAACTCGAAATGTCTCCTTACGATATCGACAAGGCCCGCATCGTTTATCGGCTCGCATAGAAAGAAATTAAAGATGAAATTTTTCGCAACTGCTTCGCCACGGAAAGTAAAAACCGGACCGGTCATTAAACGGTTGCTCGTACGGTGTCCTTCCACGGCGAAACTGACGCCGACCGGTCAAACCATCGACGAACAACTCTGGGCCGCAGCTAAAGTCAAGACGCCCAAATTCACCTGCCCCCATTGCCGCCAAGTCCATACCTGGACAAAAAAAGACGTCGTTCTGGCCCGCTGAGGTGAACGTCGCGCGGCTCTTGCGCGACAGGCAGCGACGTGGTTATAGCCTTCTGCAGCAACCGGCTCGTGGCTTGTTTGGACCCCTGAGGCTCCTGACCGACAGCTTGACATCTTGATTGTCGAGCGATTACCACTCGCCTAGTGAATCCGCCAAGCGAGAGCCGCCGCGAGCTTGATTCGACCGTGGTTAACATTGAGCTGACTCTCGTCAGCATCATCCAGGGCGTTGCGCTTTTTTTCTTAACCGATAATGCGCGCGCGTCGATGTCGGCACGGCATTGGGAGAATTTTCTCTATGTTGCCGCTGGTCTGTGCGTGATCTTTATCTTTTGGTCACGGTCAATCATTCACACACTTACGTTGATCAAATGGCCTCTCGAGTTTGGGCACAACTTTTTTTACATCGCTTGCGCACTTGGCGAGGCGATTCTGTTCAGCCGGCTCGATAGTCCTCTGGCGTGGTTTCAACTGAGCGCCGCTTATGCAGCAGTCGTTTGGCTGCTTTTCATCTACGACATGCGGCTGA
>WNGL01029013.1_pt1 | contig 14149 bp, 17 predicted proteins | sample 5400591 | NCBI WGS metagenome assembly WNGL01 (sample SAMN13153377, study PRJNA577476) | soil metagenome | isolation source: 80 cm soil or saprolite under Garry oak tree replicate 1 | place: USA:California | collected 2016-06-15
CCTCTCGCTGACCGCGTGGAAACGGTTCCAAGGAACGAGGTGGTCTCTTCGCGCCAACCCCTCGAGCGGGAACCTGCACCCGACAGAGGGATATGCGATCCTGCCCGCCCTTTGCGCTATCCACGACCGTCCCGGCGTCTACCACTACGCACCGAAGGAACACGGTCTCGAGCGTCGGGCAGATGTCGACCCGTCGGTCTGGACTGCCTTGATGGCCGCGTTTCCGGAGGGTTCATTCCTCGTGGGGCTCTCGTCCATTCTTTGGCGAGAGGCCTGGAAGTATGGCGAGCGCGCATTCCGCTACTGCCAACACGACGTCGGTCATGGCCTTGGGAGTCTGCGCTTCGCGGCTGCTGCCCTGGGCTGGAAACTCTTCCTCCTCGACCGTGTGGACGTTACGTCGCAGCTTCTCGGACTCGACCGCGACACTGACTACGCCGACGCGGAGCGAGAACATCCCGAACTCTTGGCACTTGTCGTCCGGGGGGACTGGGCCAGTGACCGGGGCATCTGCTTGTCCAAAGCGGTGGTTTCCCAAGAAGCCGCTTCACGATGGTATGGCACGGCCAACGTGTTGAGTCCCGAGCACGGCGTCGACTGGCCGGTGATCGACGAAGTGGCTGCTGCCACTACGAATCCGACGACTGCGATCGACGAAGATTTCTCCACGCTCCCTTCGGAGGGCGAACTCTTCGAGCCGCCAGTTCGATCCGGTGCGTTCACCGCGGAGAGGGTCATCCTGGGGCGCAGAAGTGCCGTGAGGATGGACGCATCCACCGCAATTTCCGCGGCGACGTTCTTCCGGATGCTGGCTCGTCTCGTGCCCACCAGAGACGGGCGGTCCCTGCCGTGGGATGCCATTCCCTGGCGCCCACGCATCCACCTGGGCCTCTTCGTGCACCGTGTGGACGATATTTCTCCCGGTCTTTACGCGCTTGTTCGTGATCCGGAGAAGGTCGAGCCACTTCGGCAAGCAACGGGGCGCGAGTTCCTGTGGAGGCGCCCTCCGTCGTGCCCGCGTGGGCTCCCGCTGTACCTGCTCAAAGAAGGGGACTGCCGCGCTCTGGCTGCGAGCGTCTCCTGCGGTCAGGACATCGCCGGAGATGGGGCCTTCAGCCTAGGGATGATCGCCGACTACATAGACAGCATAGTTACCTGCGGTGCTGCGTTCTATCGAAATCTCTTCTGGGAGGCCGGTCTCGTAGGCCAGGTGCTGTACCTCGAAGCTGAAGAGGCGGGCATTCGTTCGACCGGGATCGGCTGCTACTTCGATGATCCCGTTCACGAGGTGTTCGGCATCTCTTCACGCGACTGGCAGAGCTTCTACCACTTCACAGTGGGTGGCCCCGTCGAGGACAAACGGCTCACCACGTTGCCAGCGTACAAGTTGGAGAAAATCGATGAGCGGATCAAAGGCAAACACTGGATTGAGCGTTAGGACTAGTAACGGGTCTGCGCCGGAGATGCTTAAACTGCAGTTGCAGGAATTCAGCCTAACAGGTTACCTCCATCTGCTCCTCGGAGAGCAGCTGTTGGCCTACGTGATTTTATTCCTCTTAATGCTTGGGATGACGCTTCTTCTTTTTGTAAGACGCTGAACTTAGACGTGACCGAACAACTCGGGCAAGCTCTTCTTCAAACCTTTAGCGAGTTTCTCGATGTTCACTAGCGACACGTTCCTAATCCCTCGTTCGACGCCACTGTAGTACGTCCGATGCAACCCGCATCTCTCGGCGGCCTCTTCCTGATTGATCTCCTGCTCCTCGCGTACACGGCGAATCGCGCGACCAAAACGAATGCGGATATCGGAGGGGCATCGTGCCTGCGAGACATAACGGAGATCTTCGTTCGGGCGCATGCATCCTTGAATTCAATTCCAACTCTTGGATTGAGAATGTCTGAGATTATCGTTTCCTGGGTCGTTTTACGTTGCTGGCAAGGCCAACGCTTTCCAGAGCGCAGATGAAGTACCATCCGATGTCTGGCTGCCACCAGCGCAGCCCGAGGCGCGCCGAGCCAGCATGGGAGTGGTGGTTTTTGTGCCAGTTTTCGCCCCAGGCCGTCAATTGCAACGGACCCAGCCACCAGACGTTCTTGCTGGAGTTTTCTTCGTCGGAGTGATCGAGGTGCGTGAGACTGTTGACAAAACACTGCATGTGCAGCGAATAGACCAAACGAATCGCACCGATCCAGAAGAAGCCCTGCCATCCGAAAACGAGGCCACAGCAAATCGATAGTAGGAGCACTGGGGCGTGGGCATAGGTCCAAAACTTGTACATCCCACGGCTCAACTCCGGACACCACTTCTGCTCATCGGCAGGAGCCGACTGATAGAGCCACCTCAAGTGGGCCCACCAAAAGCCACCTTGCTTTGGGCTGGAGATATCTTCGGGCGTATCCGTGTGGGAGTGATGATGGCGATGATAGGCTACCCAACTCGCCGGAGAACCGCCGCTGTTGACCATTGCCCAGAAGATCAGGAAGTGCTCGACGAACTTATTGAGCTGGAGTGTTCGGTGCGCGAGCAGGCGATGATAACAGACAGTTATGCCGAAGCCTCCGAGAGCCGCAAGAAGAAAGGCAAGGCCGAGAACCTTGGGACTAGGCAGCGGGAACAGAAGCAGGCCGATGATAGCCAGGAGATGAATCAGAGCAAGATAGAGGAGAACCGCGCCTTTCCGCGGGGCCGGTTTCCAAAAAGGCCGTTCCCAAGGCCGAATCCCTTGGAACGTAGTTTCGCTCATGGTTGGCTCCTGCGGATGAATTTCTTTCCCTGGACGAGTGACAGTGCCGCAACTGGCTTCGCGACCATAGACGGTAAAGCCTCGCCAGCCGCTTACGCCTCCGGCTCAGCCGGTCTTGCTGAGCCTTTGGCAACGCTCTTTGCCTCCATACGTTTGTGCATTGGGGCGACTGATCGGTCCGATTTGGACTGCCTCGACATTCCTGCACGCGGACCCTGTGACAAAGGCGATCTAAAATGGAGCGGGTCTCTGAGGTTTTGTAGTTCGCGGTAATAGTAGAGCGGAGTGGGCCGTTTTCCGTTGAACCTCAGTCTCTTCAGAAACGCAATTTCCTCCTCTGTAGCATCACTGCTCAGAATGCGGTCCCGAAGAAACCGCTTGAACCCAGGCTCTTCTTCCGACCATTCGGCCTCCCTTTCCACAAACTCGAATTTCCTCGGGTGGCCTGGAGCGAGTCTTCTGTTTAAGACGACTTTCATGGCAAAGTTGGCGAGGTCGATGTCCCAGGATTCGATCAGCGGGTCGAGAAAAGAATCGCAGTCTTGCACAGCCACGTTGAAGACATCCGTGTCCAGGAATTCCAGTACGATGACCCGCATATGTTCATAGCTCCGTCCCACCAGCCGGGCCACTAACCGAAGCCAATTTTCGCTTTCCAGTTCTTCCTTGGCGACGTTCTTCGCCACGTCCAAAAGCTTTTGTATGACCAGGCGTTCGAGTTCACCGAAGGGCTGCTTTTCAAAAATCGCCCGCACCTGTTTCTCTTTTTCGGGCGCGCATTTGCGAAGGATTAATTCTCGAACCTCTTTCAGCAAGGGCGTGGGCGGCTCACCGAGGTTTCTCTTCAATTCTTCCTTGCGCTGGAGGTCAGCCATCTGTGAGAGCTTACCCGCGGGGAGCTTCAAGAATTTCGCCATTTTGTCATAAATGTCGGTTCGGTCGGACGCGGGAGGCATTTTCTTCCCTGCTCCAGCCCTAAGTCTTGCAGTCGCTGTTTGATCACTAGACAAAGTTCCACAGGGCGCCTCCGCCGCACTTAACTATAGCTGCTTAAACACATGAATATACTTGCATATTATACTTGACAGTTTCAAGTGAATTCACCTAATATGGTTAAGTTACTGAGGGGGACATACGGTAATCTAAACTACAGTGGGTTATCTGAAATCGCCCTTGGGTAAGACAACCAAGGAGGTTGCCATGAACACTATCACACGTTGGGACCAGTCCCGCGGTTCGACATCTTTACAGGATCAATTCATTCGTTTGTTCGAGGACAACTTTATTCGCGACCGCTCGGGTCATGCCGACCTGGCAACCTGGGCGCCACCAGTGGATATATACGAAACGGAGAACGAATTGGTCGTAAAGGCCGACCTGCCAGATCTCCAAGACAAGGACATTGACGTACGCGTCGAAAACAATACGTTGACCATCCGCGGAGAGCGGAAGTTCGAGAAGGACGTCAACCCGGACAATTACCTCCGAGTGGAACGCGCCTATGGTTCGTTCACACGCAGCTTCTCCCTACCCAACACGGTCAGCTCCGAGAGCATTCGGGCCGAATATCGCAACGGGGTCTTGACCCTGCATATGGCGAAGCGTGAGGAGTCGAAGCGGAAGCAGATAAAGATCAGCGTCTCAGGAAACGGCAAGTAATCTGCATTTCTTATACGGAGGGGTCGGCGCTCCGGCCCCTACCGAGGACCAAGGAAGAGACTGCCATGATCAAACAGAAAGAACCATCGACAGAAGAGATCGCTCGCCAAGCTCTTCAACGCGGGGGCGAACGAGGAAAGGAACTTGAGGGCTGTGTCGGAGCCGAAAGAGAACCGAGTGACGAATCTGTCGTGAGACCAGCGCAAACGAGCGCTGCCCGTTATGCCGAGCTACGATATGCTTGGCCCGAATGAATCTACCGACTCCCCCGTATGAGTAAGCATCTCTCCTGCAAGCGGTGCGAGTGAGACGACGGCCGCCCCGGCCGTTCCACGGCAGCGAACGGCCTATCCAGGTAGGTATTTTCGCTCGGTAGGGCGGGGTTCCCCCCCTCGCTTCTCCGGCGAAGGGGAAAGCTAGAAGAACACGCGAGATTTCCAATGTTTACGAAAACAAGAGGACGGGCAGCGAAAGTACGGCTCCGAGATAAGTCCCTCCGGGTGAGTGACGCAGAATTTCGTATGTTGGCTGACACCACGGCATCTGCGATGTTCACTTGTTGGGGGGAGCGACTCCTGCTTCGGATGGCAGACCGCGAATTGCGCCGGATGAAGAACCGCCGTGGGAAAACTGTCAGAAGCGAAGAGACGGACAGGTACGCGAGCATTCGCTAAAGGGAGAATGTATGTACTTTCTATCTTGGATCATCGTTGGATTGGTTATGGGCTGGCTAACCAGAAAACTCCTGAAGGAAGGCGGATACGGGCCGATTGTGGACTTCGTAGTGTGTATTGCGGGGGCAGTGGCGGGAGGTTTCATCGTGCTTGTCGCAAGCTTCCCGGGCCATGGTGGGCTAGTGTATTCGACTCTGACCGCGATTCTGGGTGCTGTAATCCTGAGAGAGTTCACTGGTTATGCCACCCACCGAAAGCGATACGCCTGACTCATAAGCAGCCTTCTGCCAGCGCTAGTCGCTACCGCGGATGCCGCTGCCTATGCCGACCAGAGGCAAGCGTGTTGAGAGCTGGCCGTCCAGGAGGGCACATGAAAAAGCAAGGAGAAGCGCCATGTCAGAGAGAACCAAAAGCAACAGCAGTCTTTTGGAATTAGATAAAGCTTTTCAGTATGCAGTGACTCTAGCCTGGGATGACTTGATGACACCTATCGAGCCACGCGCAATAAGGGTTGAATACTTATGTGAACCTGGAAGCCCGTTGGATCACTTAAGCGTCTGGTCGGTTCGGGCCGGAGGTTATCAAGACTTGGTGTGCGACTTCCGGGCATCCGCTTCCCTGGCTCATCCAAGCGGGGCATGCTTCGGGAATAGGCACGCGTCTGACAAGTTGGCTGCGGGCCTCGACTTTATCATTAAGAACCAAGGGCAGTTCACGCGCCCCGCTGATGCTGGCTGTCATGGCTTGGTTCTCCTTTACCCACCCGACGCAACTGATCGGGCCGAAGCTTCCGTCTGGATGCAGCGGGCCCAGCCTCTAGGATTTGAAGTAAGCCCAGAAGAAGCCCATCTGCAGGAGCGCAACGCGATCGTATGCGACGAACCAGTCGAGGCACCGGAAAAGACATACGCGGAGAATCATTTTGAATCGCGCTACGCCTGGCCCGAGTGAACGCAAGCGAACGTTTTCCGCATCTGTCAGTGTCAATGCCGAAGGGAGTTGAGTGCTAAACGCAATTGAAGCAGGGAGAATCTTCATCAGGGAAGGCACACGGTTGCCGGAAACCCTGCAGCTCGAAAGCGAGCCGTATATGCCCGGCTGGAGATCAGTCAAGAGCCTTGATGGGTACGGATTGGGTCGAAAAATCCACGACGCGGGATGGACCTTCTTCTGCCTGGCTTATGAAATGAAAGCTACAGTCTTCGGTATTGATGGAGAAAAGATGGTGCGCCGGGCGATCGAGCGGATCATGGCCAACCGGGAGTTGGAGAAATTCAATTCCTTGGAGATTGTGCGGGTGGCCTCGTTGGCCTCGAAGCGTTTCTTGGGAATCCGCCATGTAACTGTCTCCGCCCAATCACGGCATATCCAGGAGAGCCCCGTTATCTTCCAGGTCGAAGACAAAGACTTTGAAGTGGCGGTTCCGATCGGAATTGAGTTGCGCCCGGACCAAAGCATTGGGCCATCAACAAGCAAGGAACGGCTTTTGGACGAGATCAAAACGCCAAATCTTGAATCGGTACGTATTTAAGGAGATTTCAAATGAGAACAATGATGCGCAGTCTGGTGGTTTTCTTCTTCATGATCGTCGTGATCCTGCTTTCAGCTCCTCAGCTTCGCGCTCAGGATCTTTCCAAGTACCGGAACTTTTCGTTCGGAACGACTGTGGCCGATCTTTCAAAGCAGATTGATCAAAAACCAGCCAATGCGGCCGTGCTCCACGAACGTCCGGCGCTGATCCAAGAATTGACCTGGTGGCCGCCACAACCTTATGGCACTTTACGCCCCGCGGAGCCGGTTGATCAGCTTCTCTTCTCTTTCTACAACGGTGCACTCTACAGAATGCTGGTGACCTATGAGAATTCAGCCACTAAAGGGCTAACCGACGAAGATATGATACGGGTCATTTCCGCAAAATACGGGCTGGCAACAAGGCCGGTCGCAGCCGTAGTCAATTTCCCCATGAACCCATCGTACAAGGCCACCGAAAAAGTGATCGCACGGTGGGAAGATTCCCAATATTCGCTCAACCTTTTTCGATCCTACGGGGATACGTTTGCAATGGTCATGTTTACAAAACAATTGGATGCCCAAGCTGGGATCTCCATTGCCGAATCTGTGAAGCTGGGACAGCAAGAGGCTCCGCAGAAGGAAGAGGCACGCGCTAAGAAAACTGCTGACGATTTGGAAGTAGAACGACAAAAGAACATCAAGACGCTTCGGCCCTGAGATCAGGGCGTAGGGACGAGATTGTTGGCGAAATCTTTAAGGCGATTTTTGACGGAGGATCTGAAGATGACAGTTCAAGTAACACCTCTACACGATCGCGTACTGGTAAGGCGACTGGAAGAAAAGGAGACTGCGAAGGGTGGCATCATCATTCCCGACACGGCCAAAGAGAAACCTCAAGAGGGCGAAGTGATGGCCGTTGGTGCTGGCAAGATCGAGGAGGGTAAGCGAATCCCGCTCGATGTAAAGACAGGCGACCGGATCTTATTCGGCAAATACACCGGCAGCGACATCACGATTGACGACCAGGAATACCTGATCCTCCGTGAGGAGGAAATCTTGGCGAAGGTCAGTGGGATCGCCAAAGCAGCAAGCGGCAAGAAGTAAGCTCTTTATCCAAACGCTTAGAGGCAAAAGTGTTCATTCACCCAGGAGGGTGAAGTCCAATGGCAAAGCAAATTGTTACGGGTGAGAATTCACGTCAAGCCATTCTGCGGGGCGTCAACACCCTGGCCGACGCCGTCAAGATCACGCTGGGCCCCAAGGGCCGCAATGCTGTAATCGAGAAGAAGTTCGGCGCGCCTACTGTCACCAAGGACGGCGTGACCGTCGCAAAAGAGATCGAGCTACAAGACCCACTCGAGAACATGGGCGCGCAAATGGTACGCGAAGTTGCGTCCAAGACCTCGGATGTGGCCGGCGACGGCACGACCACCGCGACCGTTCTCGCCCAGGCGATCTTCCGTGAAGGCGTGCGGACGGTGGCGGCGGGCGCTAGCCCGATGGCACTGAAACGGGGCATCGAGCTCGCCATTGAAGTCGTGATAGAGGAGATCAAGAAGCTCTCCCGTGATGTGAAGGGCGACATGATCGCGCAGGTGGGCACCATCAGCGCCAACACCGACAAACAAGTCGGCAGCCTAATTGCCGAGGCAATGAGGAAGGTAGGCAAGGACGGCGTCATTACCGTCGAGGAATCAAGGACGATGGAGACGACGCTCGAAGTGGTAGAAGGAATGCAGTTCGACCGCGGCTATCTCTCGTCATACTTCGTCACTGACCCAGCGCGGATGGAGTGCGTGCTCGAAGACGTGCACGCTGCAGTGCGCCGCGGTAAAGGCACCGGGCTTTGGCGACCGCCGCAAGGCCATGCTGGAGGATATCGCCGCGATCACCGGCGGCAAAGCAATCACCGAGGAGCTCGGTATCAAGCTTGAGAACGTGAAAATGGGAGACTTGGGTTACGCGAAAAAAATCACCATCGACAAGGACAACACCACCATTATCGAAGGTGCCGGTAAGAATAGCGAAATCGAAGGCCGCATAAAGCAGCTCCGCACACAGGTCGAGGAAACGACGTCTGAGTATGACAAGGAAAAGCTCCAGGAACGCTTGGCCAAGTTGGTTGGCGGCGTTGCCGTGATCAAGGTGGGAGCAGCGACTGAAACGGAGCTGAAGGAAAAGAAGGCTCGCGTCGAAGACGCCATGCACGCCACTCGCGCCGCAGTCGAGGAAGGTATTGTTCCCGGAGGTGGCACCGCTCTTCTCCGCTGCCTGCCGGCCCTCGAAAAGCTCAAGCTCCGTGACGACGATGAAGCCACCGGTGTGAACATCGTGAAGCGCGCACTCGAAGAACCTACGCGCCAGATCGCTCAGAACGCGGGGCACGAAGGTGCCGTAGTCGTCGGCCGCATCCGCGACTCAAAGGATGCGAACTTCGGCTTCAACGCGGAGTCCGGCGAATTCACCGACCTGATCAAGGCCGGAGTGATCGACCCGGCGAAGGTCACCCGCCTGGCGTTGCAGAACGCCGCGTCTATCGCCGCGCTGATGCTAACCACGGAAGCTTTGATCGCTGATATTAGGGAAGAGGGGGTGGCGGTCGCGGCGGCGGGATGAGTGGGATGTACTAATCCAGTGCCGGCTCCTGAAAAATTGAAAAAGGTGCATGATGGCCAAAGTTAACTTCACCCTGAACGGAAAGCCGGTGACGGTCTCCTACGAGCCTGGGATGCACTTCCTGGAGATTCTGCGGGAGGAGTGCGGCATTGTTTCCGCCAAAAATGGCTGCGCTCCTGAAGGCACCTGCGGTTGTTGTCTAGTGCTAATCGACGGACGCCCCGCTCTTTCCTGCCTGCGTAAGCCGGAACAACTACAAGGCCATGAAGTTACCACGCTCGAGGGCATTCCCGAAGAGATGCGCAGGGTTTTGGGCGAAGCTTTTGTGCTCGAAGGCGGAGTGCAGTGCGGCTTCTGCATTCCCGGGATTGTTGTGCGGGCAACGTCATTGATGCAAGACGGCCAGGCATGCAGCCGGGAGGCCGTCGCCAAGGCTCTTGACGGCCATCTTTGCCGCTGCACCGGCTACGCCCGGATCATCGACGCCATTCAAACCGCCAGCGAAGCCTGGAACGACCACCACGAAATGCCACGAACGGAACCGCGACGCCATTTCTATTTCGGCGAAGAGTTCGGGCTGAAGCGGAACCCGGCGTTTGCGAACGGAAACGGCAAGAAATACGGCGTGGGGGTATCAGCGTCGCGCTACCACGGTATCGAGCAAACTTTGGGCGACAAGCCTTTCGTGGATGACATGCGTGTGCCGGGGATGCTGCATGGAGCGATGGTGCTCAGCCGCTATCCGCGAGCTAAGGTGCTGGGGATCGATACTTCTACGGCTCTGGCCATGCCGGGGGTTGTGAGAGTTTTCACTGCCGGCGATGCTCCCTGCGAGCGGGGCACGGGCCTCACCTATGCCGATCTGCCTATTTTTGTCGCAGTTGGGGAAACCACGTGCTGCGTCGGGGATTTTCTGGCGATGGTGGTTGCGGACACGCAGTTCCACGTGCACCAGGCTGCGGATAGGGTGAAGGTCGATTACGAGGTGCTGCCGCCGCTAACCGATCCGTTTGAGGCACTCAAGCCGAGCGCGCCGCAGGTTCATCCTCCGGGGAATATGTACGTGCATGAGAACTTAATCGACGCTACTGCTTTCTCCCGCGGCGATGTGGATGTGGCGTTTGTTGCTGCGGCGCACGTGATTGAAGCGACATTCCAGACGCAGCCGATTGAGCCGGCGTTTCTCGAGCCGGAAGCTTGCCTGGCACTGCCGCAGGGGAAGGGCGTCAAGGTACATACTCAGAGCCAGGGGTCGGTTTTCGACCAGAAGCAGATTGCGAAGGTTTTGAATTTGCCGCTCGAAGAAGTGGAAATTGCACTAGCTGCGAGCGGTGGAGCGTTCGGCGCCAAAGAGGAACTTTCCATCCAGGCGCAGACAGCACTGGCAGCATATCTGCTGCAGCGGCCGGTGAAGACGGTTCTCACGCGAAAACAGTCCACGCAGCATCACGTCAAGCGCCATCCGATGACTTTGCATTACACAGTCGGAGCCGATGCCGAGGGCCATCTGCTCGCCGTGCGCGCCCGCATCGTGGGCGATGCCGGCGGTTATGCAGGTACCAGCGGCAAGTGTCTGCTGCGCGCGGCGTGTCACGCCTGCGGTCCTTATCGCGTGCCCAACGTGGACATCGAGTCCAAAGCCGTCTATACGAACAACCCAACGAGCGGCGCGATGCGGGGATTCGGGAGCAATCAGGCGCACTTCGCGATAGAAGGAGTGATGGGCATTCTGGCGGAGCGTGTTGGCGTGGACGATTATGACATTCGAGAGCGGAACATTCTTAAGCCTGGTGATGCGTTCGCCACCGGGCAAATTATGAGAGAGAGCGCCCGCGGCTTGCAGGAGTCGCTCGAAGCTGTGAAGGACGTCTACAAGAATGCGAAATATGCCGGGATTAGTTGTGGCATCAAGAGCACCGGCATTGGGAACGGCACGATCGATAGCGGACACGTAAAGATTCAAGTAACGGAGGGTGGCCGGCTGAAAGTTTTGAACGGCTATACGGAGATGGGCCAGGGGGTGTACACGGCTACTCGGCAGGCCGTGTGCGAGGAAACGGGCTTGCCGTCGGAGATGGTCGAGGTTATCTGGGACAAAGAGATGGGCAACAAGTGTGGCGAGACGTGGGCCTCGCGGGGTACGACGCTGAGTTGTGCAGCGGCCCAACAGGCAGCCCGAAAGCTGGCGGCCGACCTCAAGCAGTCGCCATTGGAGCAACTCGTTGGGCGCGAGTATTCAGCCGATTATGTCTGCGACTTCACCACGAAGCCTGGCACTCCCGAGGCACTGAAAAACCCAACCACGCATTTGACCTTCAGTTACGCCACCCAAGTAGTGATCCTCGGCGAAGACGGCCGGCTCGAGCGCGTCATTGCGGCGCACGACGTCGGCCGGGCCATCAACCCACGCCTTTGCGCAGAACAGATGGAGGGCGGCGTCCACATGGGTCTGGGCTATGCGCTGTCTGAGAATTTCCCGTCTAGCAACGGCGTGCCGCACTCGCTGCTCCTGCGTGACGTCGGCATTCTGAGAGCGAAAGACATGCCGCAGGTAGATGTCATCCTGATCGAAGTGCCCGATGAGATCGGTGGCTACGGCGCAAAGGGCGTGGGCGAGATCGGATGTGTCGCGACGGCGGGGGCGGTAGCGAGCGCGTTGTATTCCTACGACAGAATACGCCGTCTGAGTTTGCCCATGGAGAGTTCACCGGCGGCGCCGTCGATTCCGAGATCGCGACAACTGGAACAGAGAAGGCAGACGTACCTGTCAACCGTGCGGGATCCCAGCCGAACGCGGTTTCAACGTGAAGAGGCGCTGGGCGACTTGAAACTGGTAGAGGCAACATAGCGAAGCTGCAAAAGCCCATATTTCCGCAAGCCTCCAAAGCGCTTTCGCGCCTCCCTCGTTCCCTGCGAAAGGCTGCATCGAGGAAACGTGGCGCAAACAGAGCTGAAGCGGCGTCGGCAACCGAACTCGCGCAAGAAACCAAGTAAGTGTAACTGGCGCCACCAACGGCAAAGATAGAGCATTGGAAAAACGGAGATACATAAGGATGAAAAACCTATTTATTGGCAACATGAGTTTTCAAACGACGGAAAGTGACTTATGTGGGCTATTCGAGCCGTTTGGGCAGATCACACGTGTTCACGTAGCCATGGATCGAGAGACTGGGCGGTCCCGCGGCTTCGCTTTTGTAGAAGTGGCGGATGACAATGGGGCGTCCAAGGCCATCACCGCCCTCAATGGTAAAGAAGTTGGCGGGCGTGCCCTCAGGGTGAATGAAGCAGTCCCCAAGTCGGAGCGTCGTGGGCCTTCAGTTGGCTTTGGGCCGCCGCGCGGCAACAGCGGCCGCGAAAGGTTTTCGAACGAGGATTATCGCGAATCGGCGCGCCAGCCACACGAACCCCGCTGGTAAACCTGGTACGCAAGGTGGCATCGATGACGCCCGACGTGGTCGGCGACACCATCAGTGCGATCAACGCCCAAAGACAAGCAGATCGGAAACACCATCGCGGAAGCGGCGAAGAAAGTGGGCCAGGACGGTGTCATCACCGTCGCGGAATGCACCCGAGGAACAACATGAAAAAGAGAGAACGGAATCGAGAATTTGGCGTCGGCACGCGTGTTGTCGTTAACAAAAAGGGCCCCGGCGGATACGTCGCGCGACTTGCGACGGTGCTGGAGATTGTGCTCGGTTCCCGATATGGCGTCACGCTCGATAACCAGAAGCAAATCGTCTATTTGGATTCCGAGTGCCTTGACCCAGCTCCGCAAGTACCCAAGGTTCTGCGTGACGGACGCAGAACTGGCTGACTACCACAATGGCAGCAGGCCAAAACCCCTGCGCAATTTCAGATACGCCGGGAAGACTAAGATTAATGTTACTTCAACGAAGCTTGCCTTGGGCGAAACAGAGAACTCTTGTCGCGGGCAATTGAAGACAGGCATGACCAGGTCCAAAGCCTCATCAGTATGGGCAAAGAACGTGGATACGTGCTCTATGGTGAGGTGAATGACATTTTGCCGGCCGAAGTCTACTCGTCGGAAGAAATTGACGATCTGCTCCTGACTCTCGAGCGCTCCGGCATCGACATCTACGAAGATGTTTCCGCCGCGAAGGCTGCAGGCGCCGCGCGGGAAGCCGCCGAAGCCCTGGAAGCGGAAGTAAAGGAGGAGGGCGCCCTCGGCGATGAGGTGGAGCTCGACCTGACGCCGGGACTCCTCGAGAAGACGAACGACCCGGTGCGCGTATATCTGCGGGAGATGGGCGCCGTTCCATTGCTCACACGCGAAGGCGAAGTCACCCTCGCCAAGCGCATCGAGCGGGGCCAGTTCCTGGTGCTGAAGGCCATCACACGTTCGCCCATCGTTATCAAGGAACTGCTGGGGATTGCGGACGATCTGCGCAACGGCGCGCGCTCGATCAAGGAAATCGTACAGTTCGATGACGAGGAACTGAAAGAAGAGAAAGTTGAGAACAAGGCGCGGCAGACCTTGAAGATCTTGGACCAGATCGCCGTTTTCTACGACGTCGCGCTCAGACAGGCCGCGAGACTCGCGTGTACTCCGAAATCGAAGAAGCGTTCCTATTTGCATGCCTGGTACGCAGTCTCTCGGGCGCGCATTCAGACGTCACAATTGGCACGTTCGATCGAACTTAACACGCGGGAGCGCAATCGTCTGATCTCCGTGCTCCGGCAAACGGTGGAGCGAGTGCACTCCCTGGAGCGCGAAGTGGGCAAGCTCGAACGCCGCGCCGGGGTGTCCAAGGGCGACACGGCCGCCGAAGCCCGGCGAGAACTGCGCACGCGAATCAGTGACCTGAGCGACATTTCCGAGGCGAGCGAGGTCGGGCTCACCAGCCTGAAGCGCACTCTCGCGCTGATCCAACGCGGTGAAGCAGAAGGCGAGGTGGCCAAGAAGGAGCTAACCGAGGCAAACCT
>WNGL01006198.1_pt1 | contig 14148 bp, 9 predicted proteins | sample 5400591 | NCBI WGS metagenome assembly WNGL01 (sample SAMN13153377, study PRJNA577476) | soil metagenome | isolation source: 80 cm soil or saprolite under Garry oak tree replicate 1 | place: USA:California | collected 2016-06-15
GCCACGGGGGCTTGAGGAAGGTGCTGCATCGCTCCAGGAAGCGGGGGTGGGCTTGCCGCCGGAGCGCAGGCCGGGCCTGCGTGCGGACGGGGCCGTCAGTGCGCGAGCCGGCTGCACGCGCAGTGCCGCGCGGAGCCGTTCACCAGCACGGCCCACGCTCGCGCGCGGCACGCCTGCGCGTGCTACGGCCCCCCGCGCTTCAGCGCCGAACGACCGACGGCGTCCGGAAGGCCATTGCCGAGCACCGCCGGCAAGCCCACCCCCGCGACCAGCCAGCGGCCGCGGGACTGTCTGTACACACGGAGCACCAGCCGCTCGCCCTTCGACTCCGCTGCGCTACGCTCAGGGTGAGCGGATCTGTTCCCCCCGAGGCCCAGAGCGGCACCTGTGCTGCTCCGCGGACCAACAGGGTCTCAACCGACTGGCACCTGGATACCGCTCGGACAGCTGACGCCGGTGCCCTCGAGGCCGCAGTAGCCGCCGGGGTTCTTCAGCAGATACTGCTGGTGATACCCCTCGGCGTAATAGAACTCGGGGGCGTCGCGGATCTCGGTGGTGATCGCGCCGTGGCCCGCCTCGGTGAGCCGCCGCTGGTAGGCCTCGCGCGAGGCGAGCGCGACGCGCAGCTGACCCTCCCCGGCCGTGTAGATCGCCGACCGGTACTGCGTGCCGGCGTCGTTCCCTTGGCGCATCCCCTGGGTCGGGTCGTGCGACTCCCAGAAGACGCGCAGGAGCTGGCCGTAGGCGACCTTCCGCGGATCGAAGACCACCAGCACGACCTCGGCGTGGCCGGTCTGCCCGCTGCAAACCTCCTGGTAGGTCGGGTTCGGCGTGAAGCCTCCGGCGTAGCCGACCGCCGTGGTGTAGACGCCGTCGAGCTCCCAGAACTTGCGCTCGGCGCCCCAGAAGCAGCCCATCCCGAACACCGCGTGCTCGAGTCCTTCGGGGAACGGCGGGGCGAGCGTGTGGCCGAGCACGGCGTGGCGCTCGGGGAGCGGCATGCGGGTCTCTCGCCCTGGGAGCGCCTCCTCTGGGCGCGGCAGCTCGAGCTTCTTCGTCCGGCCGAACATTTCCGGCACTTAAAAGACAAAGAGCGACCGGGCAACTCCCGTTGCCCTGGCCGCTCTCCTACCCGGTCTCGAGGACCGAGCTAAAAAGACGATAAGTACGCTTCCGCCGCGACGCCAGTTCTCGGCCGCCCGTCCAGCGTGCGAACCCCCGCTGGGGACGCGACGCTGGGTGACCTAGGGGCGGTGGCCCGCTCCGCCTGGACGTCACTCCAGGTCGATCTGCCGCCAAGCTCCAGCCTTGTCGAGCGCCGTGCCCCACACCTTGTGCGACGCCTGGTGGTCGGTCTTGGAGAAGCCGAGCGGCACGCCGACGCCGATGTCGAAGCCGTGCAGCCCCTCCAGGGCTGCCACGAGCTTGTCCGGATTGGCCTCCGGGCCGGCCGTCTCGAGCGCCTTCACCACCAGGGTCCCTACCACCCAGCCCTCCATGGAGAGCGCGGCCGGCACCTCGCCGAGCGCGTGCTTCTCGAGGAGGGCGCGGTAGCGCATCACCGCGCTGGAGCGCGAGGTTGGCAGCGGCACGACCTGCGTCACCACCACGTTGTCGGCGAGCGGCACGCGCGACCCCACCAGCTCCTCCGCGAGCTGGGCGGTGTCCGCGTTGGAGGTGTCGGTGAAGACCGCGGCCGGCGCGAACGCGAGCACCTTCTCCACCAGGCGAGCGGCGGCGCGGCTCGAAGCCACCATCACCACCCCCTTCAGCGTGGGTCCGGCCTTGCGCAGGCGCTCGACGGCGCCGTCCACGTCGGCCGTGTTGCGCCGGAAGGTCGTCCGGATGGCCTGCGCCGGATCCTTTCCGTAGCTCTTGAGCTGCAGGGCCGCACCGTTCCAGCCGTCCTCGCCGAAGTCGTCGTCCTGGCCGAAGAAGGCGATCTCCCCGGGGTCGATGCGGCGCACCTCGACGAGGTAACGGATCGCCGCGGCGGTCTCCTCGGAGAGGCCTGGCCGATAGACGAACACGCCGCGATCGGGCACGTCCTTGCGCAGTCCCGCGCCGCCGCCCAGGGCGCCCACGAACGGCACCTTGTGCTCGAGCGCCACCGGGATGGCCGCGCCGGCCGTCGCGGTGCCGGCATTTCCCACCACCGCGAAGACCTGCCGCTTCTCGATGAGCTCGCGCATCGCCTCCGCGTTGCGCGCGGGCTCGTTGCCGTCGTCGAGGGCCACCAGCGTCAGCTTCCGCCCGTGCACGCCGCCCTTCTCGTTCGCGGCGGCGAAGGCGAGCTCGACCCCGGTCCTCATGCTGCGTCCGAGCTCCTTGTCGGGGCCCGAGAAGGGCGAGACCATCCCGAAGCGCACCGTCGCGCCGGTGGTCGGAGCGGCATCGGCCGAGGCGATCGGCGCGAGCGCCTGGGGTGCCGCGACTGCCGTGGCCGGACGCGCGCGCAGGCCGAAGATGGCGCCCGCCCCGACCACCAGCACCACGGCGACCGCGGCGACGATCGCGGCCGTGCGCTTGCTGGAGCTGGAGCTCGCGGGGCGAGCCCCGCTCCCCGCCGGCGCCTTCGAGGTCTTCGCCGACGCGGCAGCGGCACTCGCGGAAGCGAGGGGCGGCGGCCGCAGCGCGGGCGGCTGCGCGCCGCCGCCGGCACCCTTCAGCGGCAACGGCAGCGGCTTCGGCGTGCGCGGTGTCGCCCCGGCCGGAGGGAGCGGCTTCGGAACGGCGGGCGTCACCCCGCTCGGCAGGGGCAAGGAGCCGCTGCCGCCTCGGCGCGCCTCCGCTCCGCCGCGCCGCTTGTCCTCGTCCATCCGAACGACCTCTTCCATGAGGAGCTGGCGCCAGGGCATGGCGAGCGTCCGCTGGGCGGCGCGCACTCCCTGCTCGACCACGAACCCGCCCTGCTCGAGCCGGATGGCGCGCCGGACGGCGTCGCGCCCGATCGCGTCGCCCAGGCGGGCATCCACGATGTCGCCGTTCTCGACGTAGAAGACGCCCTCCTCGCCCTGGGGGAGGTTGATCGTGACGGCCACCGTCTGCCCGCTGCCGGCGTAGAGCTGGATCAGGTCGGCGAACGGGGTGTCGTTGAAGTCACCGATGAGCGCCATGGGTCCTCTCCCGCGGGCACGGCTGCGCCCTCCTGACGCAGAGTGCAACGGCCGTTCCGCGAGCGGCCGCCTGCAAGTCGGCCTGTCTCCACGATACACGACACGTGAGCGGGTGAGGAGCATCAGCCGCAGGTGAAGGTTGACCCACAGTGCGGTGATGTGGGGGCGGGTGCGAAGGGGCCGCGCGAGCGGCGCGGCGGCCCCCTCGGCTCATGCTAGACGTCCGGCGCTGCGACGATGACGGGAGTGCCGTTCCCCTCGCCGTTCCCTTCCAGCTCCTTCGTCCGCGGCAGGACCAGGTTCAGGAGGATGCCGACGTACGTGGCGAGCGGCATCTCCGAGAACTCGATGCCGCCGATGGAGACGTGCGCGCCCCCGACCCCGATGACCAGGATCACGGAGGCGATGATGAGGTTGCGCTTCTGCGAGAAGTCGATGCCTGCCTCGACCAGCATGCGCACGCCCTGCGAGCCGATGATCCCGAAGAGCAGGATGCAGATGCCCCCCATCACCGGCACCGGGATGGTGTGGATCAGGGTGCCGATCTTGGGGATGAACGACATGACGATGGCGATCACCGCCGCCCCGCCGATGACCCACACGCTGAAGACGCGGGTGATGGCCATGACGCCGATGTTCTCGCCGTAGGTGGTGTTGGGCGGACCACCCACGAGGCCGGCCACCGCGGTGGCCACGCCGTCGCCGGCGAGCGAGCGGTGCAGGCCAGGGTCCTTGAAGAAGTCGCGGTTGCACACCTTGTTCGTCACGATGAGGTGGCCGATGTGCTCGGTGATGACGACGAGCGAGATGGGCCCAAGCGCCAGCACCGCGCCCCAGGTCAGGCGCGGCAGGACGAACTGCGGCACGGCGAACACCTGGGCCGCCGCCACCGGGGCGAAGTCCACCTTGCCCATGAACAGGGCCACCGCGTAACCACCCGCGATGCCGATGAGGATGGGGATGACCCCCAGGAAGCCGCGCAAGAACGTGGCGGCGCAGATGGCGATGGCGAGGGCGATCAGCGCCACCGCGAACGAGCTGCCGCTGTAACCGCCGATGGCGACCCCGGTGGCCATATCGACCGCGACCCGCGCCAGGCCGAGCCCGATCACCACCACCACCGAGCCGATCACGACCGGCGGTAGGAGCCTCTCGATCCAGCCCGTGCCGAACTTCGCGATGGCGAACGACACCGCGATGTAGATGAGCCCCACCACCACGCAGCCGCCCATGGCCACCGCGATGTGGCCGGCGTCGGCGAGCTGGCCGGGCTTCACTCCGAGCAACACGGTCAGTGCGCCGATGAATGCGAACGAGGAGCCGAGGTAGGCGGGAATCTTCCCCTTCGTGATGAGGATATAGAGGAGCGTGCCGACGCCGCTCGAGAAGAGCGTGACGGACGTGTCGAGACCGACCAGGTACGGCACGAGCACCGTCGCGCCGAACATGGCGAACAGGTGCTGCAAGCTGAGTGGGATGCTCTGGAGGAGCGGCAGGCGCTCTCCCACGTCGACGGTCCGCTGCACGCTCATGTGGTTCCCCTCCCCGCCCATGTGCGGGCGAGATCGATCGGGCGACGAGCCCGGCGACCCTCATGTAGCCGAGCCGTCTGACAGCCAGAGGCGAGGTCGGATACAGCCCGTTGTGGAGACCCCGGGTCATCCCAGCGGCCATCGAACTTCGCGAAGATAGGAGGTACGATGCGCAAGTGACGGCCCGCGCGCTGCCGGTCGAGGCGAGACCGGATGCAGGAACTCCGCGCCACACGTGGCTGCGACCGGTCGCATGGTGGCCGATCCCCGTCCTGTTGCTGGCGATGGGGCTGGTGTGGGCGGTCGAGCCCGAGGGCTCGTATGACTCGCCCCAGCTGATGCTGGCCCTCAACGTCGTCTTCTCGACGTCCGTCTCGGCCCTCATCGCCTTCCTCGTCGCTCGGAGCTTCACCGTCGGGTCGAACGCGGGGCTGGTCATGCTCGGGTGCGGAGCGATCGCGTGGGGGGCCGGAGGAGTGGTGGCCGCCGCGGCCGGGCAGCGCGACGTCAACGTCGTCGTGACGATTCACAACCTTTGCGTCTGGATGGCGGGCTTGTGGCACCTGGGCGCCGCGCTGACGCTTCGGCGGGCGCGCCCGATCCGCGCCGCGCGGCTATGGCTCGCAGCTGCCTACGTCGGCGTGTCGACCGCGGTGGCGTTGGCCGCGGTCGCCGCGGTCGCCGGCTGGATACCGGTCTTCTTCGTCCAGGGCCGAGGAGGAACGCCGCTGCGGCAGATCGTGCTGGGCTCCGCGGTGGGCATGTTCGCGCTCGCGGCCGTGGTGGTGCGCGGCCCGGCCCGCCGCAATCCGGCGCCGTTCCTCCTGTGGTACGGCCTGGCGCTGGCCCTGGTCTCAGCTGGTCTGTTCGGCGTGCTGATCGAGTCCTCCCACGGCAGCGTGCTGAGCTGGGTCGGACGGGGGACTCAGTACCTGAGCGGCGTGTACATGCTCATCGCGGCCGTCGCGTCGCTCCGCGAATCGCGCGCGTGGGGCATCCCGCTCGAGGCCGCGCTCCAGGACAGCGAGAGCAGGTACCGGGCTCTCTTCGAGAGCAGCCTCGACGGGATCCTGGTCACGGCCCCCGGTGGACAGATCATCGCCGCGAATCCAGCAGCCTGCGCGTTGTTCGGCAGGTCGGAGGAGGACTTCCGAAGGAAGGGGCGCGCGGGCCTGGTGGACCCCGACGACACACGCCTGCCCGCGCTCGAGCAGCAGCGCGACGCGGGGGCCGTGCGGGGCGAGCTTCGTTACCTGCGGAGCGACGGCTCCACCTTCGACGCAGAGCTGAGCTCGCTCCAGATCGGCTCGGGAGGACGGACCTTCGACATCGTCCGCGACATCACCGTGCGAAAGCAGGCGGAGGAGGCGCTGCGCGGCATCGAGCGGGAGAGCGCGCTGCGTGCCAGCGAGGCGAAGTTCCGGGTCCTCATCGAGCGGTCGATGGACATGATCATCGTGCTGGACGCGGACCGCTCGGTCCGTTTCTGGAGTCCGAGTGCGACGGCGGCGCTGGGCTGGCGCGAGGCGGAGGTGCTCGGCAAGAGCGCGCTCGAGCTCATCCATCCCGAGGACGAGCAGGAGATGACCCGAGCGTTTCAGGGGCTCCTGGACGGCCCCGGAATCTCGGGTCGCGTCACCACCCGGTTTCGCCACCAGGACGGCTCGTACAGGCTCGTCGAGTCGGTTGCTCGGAACCTCCTGCACGAGCCCGTGGTGCAGGGCGTCGTCGTGAACTCGCGCGACGTGACCGAGCAGCGCGTGCTCGAGGAGCAGTATCGTCAGGCACAGAAGCTGGAGAGCATCGGTCGGCTCGCCGGCGGTGTCGCTCACGACTTCAACAATCTCCTCACCGTCGTGTTGAGCTGCGCCGAGGCCTTGAGGGAGGGACAGAAGGCCGGGGCTCCACCGGACCCAGAGGACATCGAGCAGATCGAGATCGCCGGTCGACGCGCTCGCGATCTGACACGCCAGCTCCTCGCGTTCGCTCGCAAGCAGGTCATCGCTCCCGCCCCGCTGGACCTGAACGCCGTGGTCGCGGGAACGGAGAAGCTCATGCGCCGCGTGCTCGGCGAGGACGTCGCGGTGGAGGTGGTGGCCCAGGCTGGGATCTGGCCCGTCCTGTGCGACTCCGGTCAGATCGAGCAGGTGCTGCTCAATCTCGCGGTGAATGCGCGCGACGCGATGCCGATCGGCGGCAGGCTGACGATCGAAACGCGCAACGTGCAGTCGGTCCCGCTCGAGGCGCCACGGCCGGGTGAAGTAGAGCCCGGGGAATGGGTGCGCCTCCTCGTTCGCGACTCGGGATGCGGTATGTCGCCGGAGGTGAAGGCACACCTCTTCGAGCCATTCTTCACGACCAAAGGTCCAGGGGAGGGGACGGGTCTCGGTCTCGCGACGGTCCACGGGATCGTCGCCCAGAGCGGTGGGCGACTCCGCGTCGAGAGCGAGCCCGGCGAGGGGACCACCTTCGAGATCTACTTCCCGCGTTCACGAGCCCCAGCGACGAAGGCCGCGACGCCGCCGATGATCGACGCGAAGACTTCGGGGACGGAGACCATCTTCGTGGTCGAGGACGACCACCACGTCAGAGACGTCACGGTGCGAAGCCTCAGAGCCGCCGGCTACCGGGTGCTCCTGGCGGGCAACGGGCGAGAGGCGTTCAAGATCGCAGCCGGTGAGACAGGCCGGGTTCACCTGCTCGTCACGGATGTGGTCATGCCCGAGCTCGATGGCCGTGCAGTGGCGGACCGTCTCCGGCTCCACTTTCCGGACCTGCGCGTGCTGTTCGTCTCCGGCTACGCGAAGGACGCGATCGCCCGACACGGGGTCTTGGACCCGGAGATCGAGTTCCTGGCCAAGCCGTTCACGCCGGCATCGCTCCTGGCGCGGGTTCGATCGCTGCTCGACGTCCCGCTGCCTCGGCCCCGCCCTACTTCAGCAACGCGTTCACCTTCTGCATGACCGCGAACGCGTCGGCGACGTAGAGCACGTCGGCCTTGCCGCGCGCCCAGCCGCAGCTCGGGTCGAGGTTGACGGCCCGCCGCTCGTTGATGAAGCGCCAGCCCACCACGTGCGGCTCCTCGCCGTGGCAGCAGGTGGCGAGCCCCTTGGGATGTCGCGGGGTGGCGCCGGTCTGGCCGATCTGGTTCATGTGGCTGAGGAAGCTCAGGACCTGGTTCCCCTCGCCGGACAGGTCGGCCAGCGACTTCGACGAGCCGAGCGAGGCCTGTGCCTTGCCGATGAAGTCGAGGATCAGCTTCGCGGCTTCCTCCACGTGCGGCTTGCCGTCGACCTGCTTCTTGGTCCAGCCGGCGCCTGCCACGAAGAGGACCTTCGCGTCGGGGCGGATGGTCTGGGCGTCGCTCTTCGGCGCGCGCAGGCCCTTCACCCGGGTGCGCTTCTGCGCGTCGGACAGCGTGAGCGCCACCGCCTCCAGCGCAGGAGCGGCACCGTCGGCCTGGAAGGCGACCTGGGTGCCGGGATCGACGAGGAGGACCCACGGGCGCGCGGTGCGCTTCAGGGTGGCCTCCATCCGCTGGCGGTAGAACCACCTCGTGACGACAGGTGAACCATCCTGCGCCGCCAGCGCCGTGATGTGCGTGTCCACCTTGCCCCCCAGGCGATGGGCGACCCCGGGCAGGACGCGCGCCAGCCGGGAGGTGGCGGGCGCGACCACGATCGAGGGCGCGGCCGCCTTCGCCAGCGCCTCGGCGGCGGCGGCGTCGCTGGCGTAGCGGGCCTGGGCGAGGTCCGGGCTCGTCAGGGCGAGCACCTTCACGGCGCCGCTGCCGCCGAGCTGCGCGGCCGCGGGCGCGGTCGCGGCGCCGAACAAGCCCAGGACGAGCTGGCCCTTCGTTGCGACGGCGAGCTGCCGGGCGGCGCCGAGCGCCTCCAGCGCCGCCCGAGGGAGCTGGCCGTCCTGCTCGGTGTGGGCGAGGAAGAGGATGGTGTCCATGGTGTCTCCTACTCCTTCGAGATCCACTCGACGAGCTCGGCTGCGATCGCGTCCGGCGTGAGGTCCTTCACCACGCGGGTCTCGCGCTGCTGCTTCGGCAGCTGCACCGCGAGATACTGGAGGTCCCCCACTCCGACCTTGGCCGGCTTCGCCTTCTGGAGGGCCGGCATGATGGCCTTCATGTTGGCCATGCCGACCTGCGGGTTGTTGCGCGGCTCGGGCAGGTTGCCGGTGGCCCAGCCCAGCACCGCCGGCGGTCCGGCCACCACCGAGACCTGATGCTGCCCACCTTCGACGCGCTCCAGGATCTCGAGCGAGCCATCCGGCTGCGGGGTGAGCTGGTCCACGCCCTGGAACTGATCCTGGATCCCGAGCCGTTCTCCGACGATCTGGAGGGTGGCGCCGGCCCCGCGCGAGCCCGACTCCCAGCCCCCGAAGAGGAGGAGCCGCGCGCGGTCGAGGCCGGGGATGCCGTTCACCGCGTCCGCCAGCGCCGCCGCGGTCTCGTGCGCGTCGATGAAGCCGCCGGCGGGGCCGTCGAGCGCCACCAGCTCGAAGGGCACCTTCTGCCCGACCGCCATCATGACCTGCTGGAGCTTCGCCTTCGGCCCGAGCGAGACGAGCCACACCTTGGAGCCGGGCGTCTTCCCGGCGAGGCTGGCCGCCTCGTAGAGCGCCTGCGCCGCCCACGGGTCGAGGACGGCCGGCAGCATGAGCTCGTTCTTGAGGCCCGGGCCGGCGGGGCCGGCGATGGGCTCGAGCGTCTGCAACGGATCGGGGACGACGCTGCCGCAGACGACGATGTGGAAGGCGCTCATCCAGGGTCCTTTCGTGTTCACCTCCCTCGCCCCGCGCAGCGGGGAGAGGGCCGGGGAGAGGGGCAGGCTTTCCTAGTTCTCGGCCGAGTGCAGCCCGCCCGCGGCGGGGCGGAAGGCGATGTTGCCGTGCTCGCCGTCGAGCGCCTGCGTGCAGTTCCACAGGCAGGCGCCGCAGTGGACGCACTTCTCGCGGTCGAAGGCGGGGACCTTCCCCTCCCCCGGCGCGATCGCCTGCGCCGAGCAGATCTCGATGCAGGTGCGAGCGCCGCAGCCCTCGCAGACGGCGGGTTGCAGGAAGACGACGTGATCGGCGTAGCCGGAGGGCGCCTGCACCTTGCCGCCCATGAGCAGCGCGTCCTGATGCGTGACGAGGAGCTGCCCGTCGTACTCGAGCTCGGGCCAGCCGGCGGCCTTCATGAGGGCGGGCGCGAGCGGGACGTTCTTCGCGCGGCACTCCGCACGCAGCCGATCGACCTCGATGGCCGGGATCTTCCCGGCGTACCACTCCTCCAGCGACTGGAAGTGCTCCTGTGGCGGGACGGGCTCTGGGCCGAGGTTGATCTTCCCATGGGTCAAGCCCGAGAGGGCCATGCCGAGGAAGCCGGTGACGACGCCGCGGCCGAAGCCGTCGCGCGCCTTCTCCGCCACCCGTCCCTCCTCCTCCAGCCAGCTCTGCCGGCGCCGGGCGACGTAGGCCCGCTCCAGGTTCTCCTTCGTGAACGGCTCCTTCCGTTGCAGGAGCTCGAGGACGCCCTCGGCCAGGAGCGCGCCGCTCGTCCACGCCTCGTCGACGCCCGAGCCGGTGAGCACGTTCGTCGTGCCGGAGCCCTCGCCGATGCGGGCGAAGCCGTCGCCGACGAGGTGCGGCTCGCCGCGCTTGCCCGACTCCTGCAGCGTCTTCGCGCCCCAGGAGCGCATCTTCCCGCCCTGGAGCTGCTTCCAGAGGTACGGGTGGCGCAGGTAGTGCTGCAGGTAAAGGTAGGAGGTACGCACCGGGCTCCCCATCCACGAGGGGACGAAGATGCCCACCGAGGCGACGCGGCCCGGGTGCACGTAGAGGAAGCCGAAGATCTCCGGCTCGGGGTAGCCGATGGTGTGGAGGACCGTGCCCTCGGGCAGGGTGCAGCTCTCGGGCAGGTCGACCACGAGCTTCATGCCGACCGCCCACTCCCGCACGTGGTGTCCCTCCGGCATGCCGAAGCGCCCGTCGAGCGCGCGCCCGACCGCGCCCACCGGGCCGTCGGCAACCACGGTCAGCCGCGCCTTCACGTCCATGCCGGGCGCGTAGCCGGCCTCGGGGCGGCCGTCCTTCGCCACCCCCTGATCGACGAGGCGGACGCCCACCACTTGCTCGCCCTCTACCAGCGGCTCGGAGACCGGCGTGCCGGGCCACAGCTGCACCTGCCCGGTGGCCATGAGCTGCTCGCCCACCCACTGGTTGAACTGCCCGATGGAGAGGACGAGCCCGCCGGCCTTGTGCAGGAATTCGGGGGTGTAGGGGAGCTCGAGCGCGTGGTCCCGGTACGGCAGGGCGAACCGCATCGCCTGGATGCCGAGGTCGGCCGCCTTCAGCGTCGCCGAGCGGCGGCTCGCGCCGTGCGGGTCGAGGAGGTAGACCACCTTCTCGTCGCGGATGGCGGTCGCCATCGGGATCTGGGCCGGGTCGAGGTCGGGGAAGGTGGCGCGGATGCCGCGCGCCTTCGTCACCACCCCCGACACGCCGAAGCCGAGCCCGTCGGCGCGCTCGTAGCACACCACCTGCGGCGGCAGGCCGGGCGACACGGCGCTCTCCAGCGCCGGACTGCCGTCCTCGTTCTGGAGCCTGCGCGCGAGCGTGGTGAGGAACCCGCCCATGGCCGGCCCGAAGCCGACGCACGCGATGTCCACCTCCATCGTCGGGCGCTCCTGCTGCTCGACGGACGCGTCAACTTCGTTCTCGTGCGACAAGGCAGCTCCTTGCGTGAAGGGCGGAGGGCGGGGTCCCGCGATTAGACGGGGTAATCGAGCGCCTCGGGGATCATCACCTTGCAGAGCGCCTCGGCGGCGCGATCCTTCGCGAGGCGCGCGCCGGTGAGGCACTGATCGAGCTTCATCCGGAGCACCGCGAAGTCGGCCACCCGCGTGCAGTGGGCGCAGGGCCCGGCCTTGTCGGGGTGCGTACCACCCTCGCCGATGACGTCGACGGCGCAGCTGCCGATGCCCGGGATGAGGTCCTCCAGCTCGTCGAGGTCCTTCGCCTCGTAGCAGGCCTTGCGCGCCTCCTCATCCCAGGTCGGGTGCTTGTTGTACCCATACACGAGCTCGGCGCAGATGCGCCCGACTTCACCCGAGGCGCGGGCGCACTGGACGTGCGCGAGGTCCTCGTAGAAGCTCACCAGGCCGGGCAGGCCCTCGGCGACGACCGGGTTCTCGCCGCCGTTCTGCTCCAGCGCGATGACGTCCAGCACGAGCGCGCGCGCCGCCATCAGCCAGGCGAGGGAGTCGGCGAGGGTGAACGTCACGCCCTGGCGAGGCCCCTGGTAGAGCCGCTCGCCCGCGGCGTCGGTGGCCACCTGCAGGTGCTGGTAGGTGTAGCGCCACAGCACGAAGGCCGAGGCGAGATTGCACGCGCCGGTCTCGGGGCGCTCGCCCGCGATGTGGCGCAGCTCCTTCGTCCAGGCGTCGAACTGGGCCAGGAAGACCTCGTTCTGCATGCACACCGAGAGCTGCCGGCGCTGCACCGCCTCCGGGCCCTCGTAGGTGGCCTCGAGCTGCGCGTCCATCCACTTGTTGCCGAGGAAGCCGGGGCAGTCCTCGGTGATGCCGTAGCCGCCCATGAGCGAGACGGCCTCGCGCATGACGGTGGCGCCATGGCCGGTGTTCCAGAGCTTGGTGGCCGGGCAGAGCACCATGGCGGCCGAGTCGAGGACGGCGTAGCGGACCAGCGTATCGGCCTCGAGCTCGGCCACGCGCGCGGCGTTTCGCTCCGCTTCGGGGAGCGAGCGCTGCTTCACCAGCTCGACCGCCCGCGCGTTCACCTCCTTGAAGAGGCGCAGCTCGGCGCGGCCGGAGATGCCCTTCTCCTCCAGGATCTTGAACTTCTCCTTCTCGAGCGGATCGAGCTCGTCGAAGATGCGCGAGGTGTGGAAGCCGAGCGAGGCGGCCGCCTCTCCCGTGGCCCACACGTCGGTGAGGCGGTGCAGGACGTCCTCGCGGACCTGGAGGCCCAGGTCGTAGCGCGGCGAGCCCGGCCGCGATTGCTGCGCGCCGCGGAAGCGGCCGCGCTGGTATCGGATGACCGGCTCGACGGCGCTCAGCAGCTTCGCGGCCGTCATGACGCCGACCGGCACGCGCGTGTGCTTGAAGACCGCCGCGATGACCTCGTCGTGCGAGTACTTCGGGATGATGACCCCGTCCTTGACCGTGTAGCCGCCGATGATGCGCGACGCGGGGACGGTCATGCTGAAGATGGGGTCGCTCGTGGAGGAGAGCTGGTGGACGAGCTTCTTGGTGGGCGTGCCGCGGTCGAAGGTGCCGGGATCGCCCTCCTCCAGGATCACCATGCAGGTGCCCTTGATGCGCGCGTCGGCCGAGTCGACGGCGGCGGTGACGAAGTTCGCGAACCCCATGTTGGTGATGAAGCGGCCGCGCTTCTCCACCTGCAGCATGGGCTCCTTCCCCGGCTCCCAGGAGGCGACGGAGACCTTGCCGCCCAGCATGCCGGTGTCGACGCCCACGTAAGGGATGGGCTCGGTGAGCGCGAAGGCGCCGCGCCAGGGCTTGCGGTCCTCGCCGGGCTTCGCCGGCGCGGCGAGGTTCATGTATCTGTCCTGCTGCTCCTGCGTGCCGCGCTCGTGGATGGGCGAGAGGGCGAGGTGGCCGGCCAGGCTCCCGGTGGCGGCGCCCGCGTCGACCCAGGCGAGCTCGAAGGCGACGAGCGCCATCGCGAGGTTCTTCGGGCCCTCGAGGAAGCCGCCCTGGTGCGGGTCCATGAAGACGCCCGTCACGCCGGCCGCGTCGTAGTGCTCGAGGAGCGCGTTCTTCTGCTCGGTCCAGTCGTGGCTGTTGCGCGCCCCGTCGGCCACCATGCGCGCCACCGGGCCGCGCGCCACCTGGCGGACCGACTGCACCAGCATCTGCAGGTCATAGCGGTCGGAGAAGCGCCACATGACATGGCGGACGTCGTCGCCGGGCAAGGTTCGGAGCGTTTCGGCGACGACGGCAGCGGGCACGGCCATGGGGTAATCCTTTCCCGTCCCTCGGAGCGTTCGCTCCGTGAGAGGTGAGATGAACGAGGGTGATGGCCCTCGGGCTCGGATCAGTTGGGCGCGTAACCTAGCACCTGGCGTGACGTGCGATCAAGCACCCCGCCCGGTGTTTCGCCCGTAGTCTCGCCGCGTTGCGTCGTGCCGCAGCGCGCCGCGACGGTCTCGCTACTCGATCTTGAAGCCGACCCGGATCGTGACCTGGAACTCGGCCACCTTGCCGTCCTTGACGTAGCCGCGCTGCTCGACCACCTCGAACCAGTTCATGTGGCGGACCGACTTCGAGGCCTCCTCGATGGCCGCCTTGACGGCCTCGGCGAAGCTGACGGGCGAGGTGCCGACGAGCTCGATCTTCTTGTACGTGCCGGACATGTAGATCCCCTTGGGCGAGGTGGTTGTACGTCTGCAGTTAGCACGTCGGCGCGTGACGCGGAGTCGAATTCGCGCGCTGGACCCGCCGGGGAAGGCGCAGCGCCGGGTA
>WNGL01006199.1_pt1 | contig 14148 bp, 15 predicted proteins | sample 5400591 | NCBI WGS metagenome assembly WNGL01 (sample SAMN13153377, study PRJNA577476) | soil metagenome | isolation source: 80 cm soil or saprolite under Garry oak tree replicate 1 | place: USA:California | collected 2016-06-15
TAGTGCAGTTTCCCGGCGGCGCGGGCGGGGGTCTCGTCGGCGTACAGCACCCCGGCGGCGTGCAGCAGCTCCCGGACCCGGTCCATGAACGGCGTCAGCAGCCGGGCGGCCTTGCCCCGGATGCCGGCCACGAACCCGGCCGAGACGTTCACCCCGGTCAGCGCGGCGACCAGCCGGGCGGCGCGGGCGACGGGCAGGTAGTGCGCGCAGACCGCCAACGCGGCCTTCGCGTGCACTCCCGGCCCGTACTGCACCCGCCCGGTCACCCCGTCCGGCGCCAGCCCGACCGAGATTTCCCCGCAGTCCGGGCAGCGCTTCGCGGCGACCTGGTATTCGGTCACCGCCGGCGGCGGGGGCGGCGGCGCCTCGAACACCTGCCGTTTCTGCGGCGCGCCCAGCACCGGCTCGCCGGTCAGGTCACGCCCGCAGTAGCCGCACGCGGCCGGCCCGCACAACACCGTCTCATCCGGATCGGGTGACTGCCGCAGCGTCGAGGACTCCGCCCCGGGCTGCTTACCCGGCCGGCGCCCGGACCTTTGCCGCAGCGACCGGTCCCGCGGCTTCTTCGTATACGGGCTGTCCGACGACGGCGGCTTCGACGACGTAGAGGAGTCCTTGCCCAGCCGCCGCCGCAGCTCCTCTACCTGCGCGGCCAGCGCCGCGATCTGCGCGTCCCGCGCGGCCAGCTGCGCGGCGGCCAGCTCATCCCGCTCCCGCGCCGCCTCACGCAGCTGCGCGTTCAGTTCCTCCAGCTCCGTGACCCGTGCACGCAGCCACGCCACCTCATCAGACGCGGGCACATGCGGCGTATCGGGCACACGCCGCACCCCACCACACCCGGCCGACAGTCCTCAAGGCGACACGCCGAGCCGGCTCGTGTAACTCTCACAGCACGCCAGCACCTGTCGCACCATCCATCACTCAGGCTGAATAGCTACCGCACGGCATGATGCCCACGCGTTCGAGGCCTCCGGCCTCAAGGAAATACTGGAGAAATCCACGGCCGCAGGCAATACTGGCGCCGACCTCGGCTACATAGGAGTCGACGGCATCGGGATCGTGCCATTCAAGCGCCTCAGCGGAGCGGAACTCCTGGACTGGCAGCGTGAATTCAACGCGATCTTCAGCAAGATCCGCGCCGCCGTCGAGCACGCCGTGGCAAAGTGAAGACATGGCGGATGCTCAGCAGGGAAGGCGGCCGCTACCGCTGCCCGATCGACAAGTTCGAGAGCATGCTCGCAGCCGTCACCGGGCTGTTCTTCTTCGCCGAATACAGTACTGATTAATGAATTAGCCCCCCCGGGTAACCCGGCCATTCGGCCGTATTGTCGCAGTACAATTCGGGCAACGGCTTCGGCCTATTCTCGCTGCCATAACGCTGTGCTCAAGGGGGAACGGTGGCGGCAGGCATTCCGGGAGAGACCCCATTCGGCGGCCATGCCGGTGAGGTGTACTGCGTGGCGTTCAGCCCGGACGGCAGAGCCGTCGCCACCGGCGGTAGCGACGGGACGGTGCGGTTGTGGGACGCCGCCACCAGACGGCAGACCGCCCAGCTCACCGGCCACACCGGACCGGTGCGCACGGTCGCCTACAGTCCGGACGGCACCACCCTCGCCACCGCCGACGACGACGCCACCACCACCACCACCACCACCGTCTGGCTGCGGGACGCCGCCACCGGACGGCAGACCGCCCAGCTCACCGGACACGACGGCCGGGTGGACGCCGTCGCCTACAGCCCCGACGGCACCACCCTCGCCACCGCCAGCGACGGCACCGCCCGGCTGCGGGACGCCGCCACCGGACGGCAGACCGCCCAGCTCACCGGACACGACGGCCGGGTGGACGCCGTCGCCTACAGCCCCGACGGCATCACCCTCGCCACTAGGGGCAGCGACGGCACCGCGCGGCTGCGGGACGCCGTCACCGGACGGCAGACCGTCCACCTCACCGCGCCAGTGAACGCGGTCGCCTACAGCCCCGGCGGCACCACCCTCGCCACCGCCGGCTACGACGCCACCATCCGCCTGTGGGACACCGCCACCGGACAGCAGACCGCCCAGCTCACCGGACATGACGGACCGGTGAACGCGGTCGCCTACAGCCCCCGACGGCACTACCCTCGCCACCGCCGGGGACGACCGCACCGCCCGCCTGTGGGACACCACCACCAGACGGCAGACCGCCCAGCTCACCGGGCACACCGGACGGGTACGCGCGGTCGCCTACAGACCCGGAGGCACCAGCCTCGCTACCGCCAGCGACGACCGCACCGTCCGCCTGTGGGACGCCGCCACCAGACGGCAGACCGCCCAGCTCACCGGGCACACTGGCCGGGTGTATGCGGTCGCCTACAGCCCCGACGGCACCACCCTCGCCACCGCCGACGACGACGCCACCACCACCACCACCACCGTCCGCCTGTGGGACACCACCACCGGACGGCAGACCGCCCAGCTCACCGGCCATACCAGACCGGTACAGGCGGTCGCCTACAGCCCCGACGGCACCACCCTCGCCACCGCCAGCTACGATGCCACCGTCCGGCTGTGGGACACCGCCACCGGACAGCAGACTGCCCAGCTCACCGGACATACAGGACCGGCGCTCGCGGTTGCTTACAACCCCGACGGTCGCACCGTCGCCAGCACCGGCTACGACGGCACGATCCGGATCTGGAATCCGCGGAATGGCGTGCAGATAAGCGGGACTGGGTTCGGGGCGGCACGGGCGCCGGTCCGGCCGCTGGCCGGGGTGCGGAGCGACAGCCCGAGCGCGGAGGACCTGCTCGGGGTCGACGACGACGTGGAGACGCTTTCCAAGTTGATCGCCGCCACCGAGACCAAGCCACCGCTCGCGATCGCGTTGATCGGCGACTGGGGGGCCGGGAAGTCAAGCGTGATGCTGCAGGTGGAGGAGCACATCAAGGTGCTCTCCGACCGGGCGAAGCACAACCCGGGGCTGAGCGCGTGGGCGGAGAACGTGCGGCAGGTGCGGTTCAACGCCTGGCATTACAGCGACGATCACCTGTGGGCCGGCCTGGTGAGCCACCTGTTCGAGGTGCTCGCCGCTCCGCCGGACCAGGAGGCGGACCAGAGCGTGCCCGATCGGCGATCGATCCCGGCCGAGCGCGCGAGGTTGCGGGACAAGCTGGCGGCCAAGCAAGAGGAGAGCGGCAGGCTCGCCAGGGAACTGAGGGCGGCGGATAGGGCGCCACAGTCGGCCGGATCGCTGGGCTGGCTGGGGTTGCCGTGGCGGGCGGCGAAGGTCCTGCTGACCGCAGTCCGCCAGGGCTTCCGTGACATCCGGGCTAGTCCACTGACGTTGCTCGCCTGGGCCGTTCTCGCCGGCATTGCATACGCGGCCTGGTACCTCCTCCGGAACTGGATCGCCGCCGTGACCGCAGCGGTCGCGATCGTGGCGCCGCCGGTGACGTTCGCGGTTCGCTGGCTGCGATCCTTTGATGACAAGCAGCGCTCGGTCCTGGCGGCCAGGCAGCAGGAGTACCAGCGGGACATCCAGGCGCTCCAAAACCAGCTCCTCCTCCTCATCGACGCCGCGGCGCGGCTCGCGAGGTTCCTCGACGATCGCGGCAGTGGCGCCTACAAGAAATACCAGGGGCTGCTCGGCCAGGTGCGCATTGACCTCGAACAGCTTTCCGCTGATCTGGCCCAGGCTCGGACGGAATGGGCCGTCGGCGGCGGGGTCTCCGCTCCCCCCTTGGAACGGATCGTGCTCTACATCGACGACCTCGACAGGTGCCCGCCTGGCCGGGTAGTCGAGGTGCTCGAGGCGGTGCACCTCATGCTGACCCTAGACCTGTTCGTGGTGGTGGTCGTCGCCGTCGACGCGCGCTGGCTGATCCGGTCGCTCGAGTACCACCATCACGAACTGTTCGGCCGACAGGACGGTGACCACGAGAGCCTGGCGACACCGATCGACTACCTGGACAAGATCTTCCAGATCCCATACGTGCTGCTTCGGCCCGCGCCCGACGCGACGGCCGCGTACCTGCGGGCGCTGCTCCCTAAGCCGACGCCAGCCGCGCAGCCGGCACCCGCTCCGCCGCGCCAGAGCACGAGCGATGCGAGTCCACCGGGCACGGGCGCCGAGGACCCTGCGACTGCGGGGGCCGCGGAAGCGGCGGAGCCACGTTCGGCTGTCGGCCTGGCGGAATCCGCTGACCTACAGGAACTCGACCTGCACGGACTGCCTGAAAGAAGTTCCCCCGAGGATGGGCGCCGTGGCGTTCAGCCGCGCGGTCGGCCTCGCATAGCCGACCGTGCGGCATTCGCGGTCACGATCGACCTGCGGCCATCGGGGTTGCAGCTGACCCAGGCGGAGGTCGAGTTCATGGGGCGGCTTGGCGAGCTGATCCCCACGCCGCGGGCGGCCAAGCGGCTGGTGAACATCTACCGGCTGGTGCGGATCGGGATTCCCGACGGCGAGCTGGCCGGGTTCGTCGGGGACGAGAAGGGCGGGTCGTACCAGACGGTACAGGTGCTGCTTGCGATTCTCATCGGACATCCCGAATTCGCGCGCGACGTCTTCCGTGTGCTGATCGAGGGAGCGCATGGGGGGGATCTCGTCACGGTCGTGGAGGAAGTCGGCGAAGTCGGCGGAGAAACGCGTACGTTCGGGATAATAAAAGGTGAACTCACCAAGATCCGCGAGGAATCTTCGCTTTCGGCGAGCGTGAGCGAATGCCGGCGGTGGTGCCCGCAGCTCGCGCGGTTCAGTTTTTATACGCGTGACCTCGCCGGGCCTAGCCTGGGGTTACCGATACCTGGCTGCCGTGGCGGCCCTTGCGGACGTGAACCTGGGCCGGGATGCGCTGGCGGAGCTCGGCGACGTGGCTGACGATGCCGACGATCGGGCCACCTTCGCGCAGGCCGTCGAGGACGTTCATGACCTCGTCGAGGGTGTCCTCGTCCAGGGTGCCGAAGCCCTCGTCGACGAACAGCGCCTCCATCGGAGTGCCCGCCGCCTCGGCGGTGACCACGTCGGCGAGCCCGAGGGCGAGGCTGGCCAGGAACGTCTCGCCGCCGGACAGCGTGCTGGTGTCGCGGTCGACGCCGGTCCAGGCGTCACAGGCGAGCAGGCCGAGGCCGGACTTGCCGCCGCCGCGGCGGGCGTCGGTGTGGACCAGCGAGTAGCGGCCCGCTGTCATCGTGAGCAGGCGCTCGCTGGCGGCTTTGGCGACCTCTTCCAGCCGCGCGGCGAGCACGAAGCTCGATAGCGTCATCCGGTACTGGTTGGCGCCCAGCCCGGCGGCCAGGTCGGCCAGTTGCCGTGCCTGGTCGGCGCGCTCCTTGAGCGTCTCCAGGGCGGCGAGCGCGTCATCGAGCTGGAGGAGCCGGAGCTGGCCGACCGTGTGCTGGGCTCTGCCGTGCGCGTCGACGGCGGCGGCGTGGGCGTGCTGTGCCTGGCTGGCCGCTCGGCTCGCTCGGTCACCGGTGCGGGCGGGTCGAGGCCGATGTCCAGGTCGGGGTCGGCGAGCAGGCTGGCCACCGCCTCGGCCTCGGCCTCGTGCCGCGAGATGCGGTCGGCAGCGTCGCGGCGCCAGTCGGCGTCCCGCGACGTCGCCCGGGCCGCCTCGATCACGTCGTGCGCCGCGGTCGCGGCGGCAGCGGCGCCCGTCGCGGGACCCGGCAAGGTCGGCTCCAGCGTGAGCGCCGAAGCCCGCGGTGCTCGCCGCGCGCTCGGCCGCGTCCTGCCCTCCGGCGGCGGCGCGGGCGGTCTCATCCGCGGCTGCCGCGGCCTCGGCAAGCGCCTCGGCCAGGCGGCTCGGGGTGTGCAGCGCGGTGTCCAGGTCGGGGGCGCCGCCGAGCTGTGCGCGCAGGTCGGCGCGGCGTTCGGCGGCGCGCTTGGCCGCGGCGTCCGCCGCGGCCAGGGCGGCGGCGCGCTGTTCGGCGAGCTCGACAAGCCTGGCCTGGTCGGCCGCGATGGCGCTGTCAAGCTCGTCGTTAGCGCCAGCCACCATCAGCACCTACCTGACGCGCCAGAATCCCGTTGGCATGGCACTCATGATCATGCTGCACCGCGTCCGAGCCGCGTCGCTCGGCGGATCTTCGCGCGCTGGCACGGACCAGCGTCAGTCACAGAACGTGACAAGGCTCTTTACCGCCGCGGCGCCCTGCCGACTCGGCGCGGCGACTGCCGCTCCCGTTCTCGCGGACGGCGACACGCAGAACGGGCAAATCTGTGCGGCAATGCTCCAGAAACCATCTAATGGCGACGCCGCGCCGACGCTCGGAGCGCCCTCGGATAGGAACGACAAGAGTAAATCGACGATCGCTACCAACCTTGGCGGCATACAAGCCAGCGCATAGATATACGGGTGCGCAGCGCCCTCTTTTCGGCATGTGCGGTAAACCGGCCAGCAGGCCAGCGGTCTCGGGCAGGCGCGGTGAGTCGACGGCGCGCGTTGATGTCAGGGGTGTGCAGCTCGGCTCCTGGCCGGCCTGATCGCCGACGCGCGGCTCGATGGTGAAGGACTGGACGAGTTCCCCGCCGCCGCTAGGAAGCTCGCCGACCAGTTGTGAGCTGAACCCAGACCGAGGCGCACCACCATGGCAGTAACTGAGGACCAGGTAGCAGAGCTGCGTGCCTACCTCTCCGCCGGCACCCACGCTGAAGCCAGTGATCCTGGATGCCAGTTCCTCACACTCTCCAAACCGGGCCGCCTGGATGAGGCCGGAGTTCTGGTCTACGGGACGGTCGCGGCCGCCTGACGGCGCAGGTTCTCCCCGGCATGGACATCCGCGGTATCGCCCGCTTCGCAGCCGGCTTCCACAGCAGCTGAGCCGAGGCAGCACGCCTTGCCAGCCCTTCGGCGGCCGAAAACCATCTGCTCGGATCCTTGGCAAGAAGCAGGCCACCCGCCCGCCCCGAAGAAGCACGAGCCCGCGCGTAGTTGCTTAGGCGGTCGCTATCAGCGTGAGTCTCGAGGCCCGGCGTTGCGTGGCGCGGTGTCCGCCGCTGTCCGTTTTCGTCATCTTCACGCGATCCGGCCGCCGGTCCACGATGGCGACAGGGAGGCCACGACGGCAGGAAGGGTGCGATGGAGACCGGGTTCGCGCTGTCCGAGATCGATACCACGACGCCGCACCCGGCGCGGATGTATGACGCGCTGCTGGGCGGCAAGGACAACTATGCCGCTGATCGTCAGGCCGTGCGTGAGCTGCTGCGGGTGGCGCCGGAAGCGCGCGACTCGGCGCGGGCCAACCGGGCGTTCCTGCAGCGGGCCGTGCGGTACCTGGCCGGCCAGGCGGGCATCCGTCAGATCATCGACATCGGCACCGGCATCCCGGCCGCCGGGAACGTGCACGAGGTCGCCGCGCAGGTCGCGCCGGGTACCCGGGTGGCCTACGTCGATAACGATCCGATCGTGCACGTGCACGCCAACGCGCTGCTGACCGGCAGCGGCACCACCAGCATCGTCCTGGCCGACCTGCGCGAACCGGAGGCCATCATGGCCCACCCGAAGGTCCGCGCGCTCATCGACTTCACCCAGCCCGTCGCCCTGCTGCTGGTCGCGATCGTGCACTTCATCACCGAGAAGGAGAACCCGGCCCGCATCCTTTCCGTCTTCCGCGACGCGCTGCCCGCGGGCAGCTACCTGGCCCTGTCGCATGCCACCGCGGACTTCCGCCCGGCGGCAGCGCGGCACGCGGCTGCCGTGTACGACCAGGCCACCTCCCCGGTGACCCTGCGGACCCGCGCGCAGGTCGCCGCGTTCTTCCAGGGCTGGGACCTAGCCGAGCCGGGCCTGGTTCAGGTGCCGCTGTGGCGGCCGGAGGGCAGGCGGCCCCGCCAGCGGGAGCTGGACCGGGTCTGGGTCTACGGCGGCGTCGCCCGCAAGAGCCCATGACCGCGGAAAGGAGCCCGGCACCAAGCCATTCAACAGGCCGAACGAGCAACGCCTCCGCCCCGCCCACCCTTCCCGCCCCGCAGAAGGAGGCCTGACAACTCGGCGATGAACCCCACCACCCGATCACGGCCGACATCGTTCAGGCGCTGTGGTCAGCCCGGGCCCGGAAGGCTATGGAGCCCCGTGACGATGGTCTCGCGGCCGAACTCCTCGATCTGCTCGCCCAGCCCGCGGGCCTGCGCCGATCCCCGGAAGATGGGTGCGGCGAGTTCGGTGTGCACAAGCATCAGCCGCGTGGTCACCTGGGTGATCCGCTGCCAGGCTGGAAGCAGCAACGTCGGCTCCAATGCTGCTGCTGCGGTGTCAAGCGCACCGGATCGCAGCCGGATGACGGCCAGGTCAATGCCTGCCAGCGGCTTGCCGGCGAACCAGTGCTGCTCGCGAGGGCGGGGCCTTCGTCGTACAAGCTGATGGCGCGCTCCAGCTCTTCGGCTGCCTCGCGTTCGGCGTCCCCGATGTCAGCGAGCGCACCGCCAGCCATGCAATGGTGGGTAGCCAGTGAGATGACGAAGTCGCCGCCGATGTCCAGCAAGTCATCGTTGTAGGTGCGTTCGCGAACGTCATGGGCATGCGCGACTGCCTGGCGGGCCGTGTCCGCATCACCCATCCTGGCCGCGGCTCGCGCGTAGTTCACATGAAGGTCGGCGCCCGGCGGCCCTTCGGACACGTACTCGAGTCCACTTGCGGCCAGGTCACGGCTGTCTCGGAGCCTGCCCCGCCAATACATGATGTTCGAGAGCTGCGCACGCATCTGGCCCAGCAGCGGCCGGTGGTCGATCGCGGTCGCATACGCCCAGCCGGCCCGGATCAGCTCCTCGGCGGCGTCCGGATAGCCGAGGCGGATGGCAGTGCTGCCCATCAGGTCATTCAGGCAGCCGAGCAGGAAGTACAGATCGGTCTGCTCGCGCGGCCACAGCCGACGGTCTAGCAGCCGGTAGATCCTGTCGCGGACCCGGCGCATGTCCAGGAACACCGCAAACGGCTCTCCCGCGTCGGTCAGCTGAGACAGCCGCACCACGTCGGCGCGGAGCTGCTCGAACGTGGCCTCGCCGATACCGTGCTCCTCGGCCTGCTCGGCGTGGTCACTGCCGTCGTGTGCTGCCATCAGCACCTCTCGCCCAACCATGGAATCGCCCATTCCGGCATCTTGCATTCCACGGTAAGCGACGGCGAGGGGTATCCACAGGCGAGGGTCGGCCAGGTCAGGGGGAACGCGCGCAAATGGCGGGCTCGCAGGTGGGGCAGCCGGGACCGCCTGGGCGAGCGTGGCAGGCGGGGGGCTTGCCGGGTCTGCGCCGAACTGGTCGGGCGGGATGCCGAGGGCTTTGCAGTAGTGGAGTTTGTAGCGTTCGGTGAGGCCGCCCTGGCCGCGTTCCCAGCGGTAGATGTTGTGGCACATGTTGTCCATGCCGGGCATGGACGTGTCGCCGGAAGACCGGCCCGCCTGGATGAGCTGGCGGGCCATCTCGCGTTTGGCCCAGCCCCGGGCCTCACGCTGCTGGCGTAGCCACGCGCCTAAATTCTCGGACATGATGCCCTGCTTTCCGGGTGCGACGGACTTCCGCGGATATGGCCGGTGTCCGCGTTAGTCCGTGGATGTCAGGTGAGCAGGTCGTCGGCGAGGCCGGCCTTGGCGCCGTCGATGAAGGCGCGGACCTCGCCGGGTTCCAGGATGAGGGCGGGGCCCGCGGGGTCGGCGCCCTGGCGCAGGGCGACCCGGCCGTCGGGGAGTTTCTTGGCTTCCAGGCAGTCCCCTCCGTTGTCGCTCCAGGGCTTACGCCAGCCCTCGCCGCCCAGGTCGGAGGCGGGCATGCCGTTGCGGATGTGCTCGGGATGCATCTCAGGTCTCCTTCATGATCTCGCGGAGGATGGTGACGGTGTGCTCCGGGGAGGCGGCCTGGGCGCACATCCGGTCAAGCGCTTCGGTGTACCGGGCCGATTCCTCTGGCTTGTTCAGGTAGTAGGCGCCGGTCAGGGCTTCGGTGTAGACGATGTCGGGGAGCTGGGCGGCGGGGAACCGGAAGATGTTGAACATCCCGTACAGGGCTGGGTGCCAGCCGGCGGCGAACGGGATGACCTGGATGGTGACCTTGGGCTGCCCGGCGGCGGCGATCAGGTGCTCGAGCTGGGCGCGCATGACCTTGCGGCCGCCGACCGGGCGGCGCAGCACGGTCTCATCCAGGACGACCCAGTACTGCGGGGGTTCGGGCCGGGTGAGCAGGTGCTGGCGGGCCAGGCGCAACGCCACGGCCCGTTCGGTAAATTCCCCGGACGCGGCCGGGAAGCTGGCCGCGGTGATGGCCCGGATGTAGCCCTCGGTCTGCAGCAGCCCCGGGACGACCTGCGGCTGGTAGGCGCGGATCAGGGCAGCTGATTCCTCCAGGCCGACGGCGATCCGGAACCAGGACGGCAGCACGTCGTCGTAGCTGTGCCACCAGCCGGGCTTGGTGGCGTCGCGGGCCAGGGCCAGGAACGCGCCGATCTCGCCGGGGTCGGTGACGCCGTAGGCCATCAGCAGGCTCTTGACGGTCAGCGGCTTCAGGCCGCCCTCGGCGCGTTCCATCCGGCGGATCGTCCATTCGGAGGAGTAGATCGCCTCGCCGGCCTGCTCATAGCTCATCCCGGCCTTCTCGCGCAGCGCCTGCAGCTGCCGGGCCAGGATCATGCGCAGCACGGTCGGGCTCCCGCCCGGCTGGGTCTCGGTCACCAGGTTCCTCCCGCACGCGCCTGTTCCTGCTGTCAGCGTGCCACCGTATCCCCCGCCAGCGCAATAGAGCATCTGTTGTCTTGTCCGTTGCCGTCAGTAGTTGTACCGGCGTTATCCCTATCGTTTTGCTCTTTGCATGACTGAGGGTGGGAGCCGTCGGCAGGCGGCCCGCAGGGAGGACAGCAGTGATCATCGGCGGATGGCGCGGACCCGGATGGCGGATCACAGACGCCGGCCCCGGGCAGGCCAGGCAGGTCCGGGACTGGATCCGGGCCGCCATTACCAGGCATGACTGCCCGGTCGACCCGGCCGACGCCGCCCTGGCTGTCAGTGAGCTGTACGCCAACGCCGTGATGCACGGCCCGGCAGGCGGGCGGGTGCTGGCGGGTTACTGCCTGTGGTCCGCCGGTGCCCGGATCGTCGTCTGCGACGGCGGCGGACCCGGCACGCCGCGGGTGCACGAGGACGCCGGGGCTGGCCGAAGGCGGCCGTGGACTTGCTGTCGTCGACTCCGTCGCCGCCCGGTGGGGCAGCTTCCGACTGCCCGGGGCCCAGGCCGTGTGGTGCGACTTCGGCCAGCCGCTGCGCGCCCCGGCCGGCGACGCCTGGGCCTGGCTGCGCTGGGTCCTGGCCGCCTGCCCCCTGTCCGCGGGCGCCCCGCAGCAGGACCACGCACGCGAGCCAGCCTGGTCCGCCAGGGCGGGGACACGATGAGCGCGGGACTGAACGGCACCGGGCTGGTCGCCGATGACCTGTACCTGCTGGCCCATAACGATGTCACCGGCAAGCCATTGCTGCAGCCGCGTCCGCTGAGCATCGGGCTGGCCGGCGGGCTGCTGGCTGAGCTGAGGCTGGGCGGCAGCATCAGCCTGTGGCCCGACGGCAGATTGGCAGCCCATCGCAGCTGGCCCGGGGATGACCTGGCCCGCCATGTCCGGGATCAGATAGCGGCCGAGCAGGAACCTCGCCCCGTTCGGGACTGGCTGCTGTTCCTGGCACGGAGCACCGCAGGGGACGTGGCCAGCCGGCTGGAACGGTCGGGATACCTGACGCGGGCCGGCGGGCGGGTCCTGCGGCGGTCGGGGCGGTGGGTTCCGGTCGATGCTGACTGGGCGTTCGCGCCGATGCTGCGGGTTCGTGCCGCCCTGGACCCGGCCCGGCCGCTGGCCGGTCACGAGGCAGCCCTGGCCGGGCTGGCCGTGGCATGCGGGCTCGGCTTCCGCCTGGACCAGTACCAGACCCCGGCCGGCCGCAGCGTCGAGGAGGCGGTCGGCCGGCTCGGACCCGGACTCCGCGAACTGATCGCCCAGACCCAGGCAGCTGCTGGGCGGCATCGTCGTGCTGGCGGTGCTGCACTATGACATCCTGCTCGGCGTCCCGCCCGGCAGTCCCGTCGCGTGGCTGCTGCCGGCCAGCTACGCCGCAGCCGCCGTGACCGGGCTGTGCTGGGGGCTGGTCCTGCGCGCCCGCCGCCCGGAGGTCTACGCGACGATCGGACTGGGTGCCCACGCCGTCACCGGCCAGCTCACCCCCGCCACACCGTCATGACCATGGGTAACAGCCCGGGCGCTGGCCAGGCGGACCAGACCGTGGTTCTCGCGGATCCATCCGACCTGGATGTCCTCAGCCACGTCATCGCCGATGCCTTCCACGACCTGGCGCCGTCCCGGTGGCTGATCACCGACCCGGCCGCCCGCCGGGCGATCTTCCCCGGCTACTTCCGGCTGCACCTCGAGCACGCCATGGCCAGCGGAATCGTCCACACCACCCCCGGCCGCACCGCAGCGGCGCTGTGGATACCCGCCGGTCGAAACGCAGCAGGCCGGGCCGACGGCCATGACGCACGACTGGCTGCGGCGACAAGCCCCTGGACCAGCCAGTTCGCGGCCTTCGACGCTGCGCTGGACCGCCATCAACCAGCCGGCATCCCGCACTACCACCTGGTCATCCTGGCCGTCCGCCCGGACCGGCAGGGCCGGGGCACCGGCACCGCGCTGCTGCGCGCCTTCCACGCGGCCCTGGACCACGCCGGCACGCCCGCCTACCTGGAAGCCTCTGGTCCGCGCACCCGCCACCTCTACCTGTCCCACGGCTACGCCGACCACGGCCCCCCGGTCCACCTGCCCGCAGGCCCTGACATGTACCCCATGTGGCGCCCCGCAAAGCCACGGCGCAAGACGCATCACCGCGGAACGGAGACGGAACCATGCCTGAGCTAGACATCGAAGAGGTACGAGCCCGCCTTGAGGAGACCAGGTATCTACGCCTGGCCCTTGATGTGCTAGAGGAGGGCCTGCCAGCAAATTATGCGTCAGATGGCCTCATGTCGGAGCTGTGGGCATTGCGGGAAAAGCTTGCTGTCGTGGAACTCACGCAGCTCCGGAAGATCGGGCAACGCGAATACCTGATCATCCAGCCGCTAGCTCCCGCGACGGCCGAGCCGCTCGTATCGAAAGCGGCTGAAGCCGTCAAGGTACTCGATGGCCTAGGGCTCGTGGTCAGACTGGTCTGAGCCGGCAGGCCAAGACCCCAAGATGCGAAGTCTTGGGAGTCTTAGGTTACTTCCCTTGCATCGATTCCGTCGCGCAGGCTGGCCGCGACGACGGCGGGCCGATCAAATCGGTTCCCGCCATACGTGGCGGACAGGAAGAGCGAGACCGGCGGGGCGCAACTCCGGCGGAACGCCCGACGCGCGGAACGTTCCGAATCCCGCCATTCGGAACGAGCCGGGCTTGGCGGACCATTCCGCCCGCACGGAACGGCGGTGTATATGGAGCGTTCCGCATTCTGCTCTCCCGGAGTGATGAGCGCACCCCGCGCGGGCCGCTGCCGGAGCGCGGACCTGGATTATGCCTACCGGAGCGAGGCGCAGCGACGAAGCCCGCCCTCGGCACTGAGCGCCGGGTGCCCGGCCTTGAACCCTGGCAAGCCACGCCTGCAAGCGGGAGGGCAGCGAGATGAGGACGCGCGGATTCTTCTCGCGGCCGCACGACGACGGGCGGACGCCACCATAAGGCGCACGCGTCGGCGAGTCGGCCAAGGGGCGCTGCCCGGCAGCCAGTTAAGCACGGGGACGAATCGCCCCGGCCCCGCCAGCTGCTCCCCTGGAATGTTTACACCGCCGTATGTCAGTTAATCTGGTGCCCAGTGATGCCGGGTAGTGCTGTGCTCGGAATAGCGATGCCCAGTAAAGCGCAATTAAGAACAGTGCTGTTAAGTACGTTCACCGCGTCGGCAACAGTGCCGTAGTGGCGAATAACATGTTCCTCTGCCTGCGGATTTCCACGGTTGTGCTGAGGTCGCGAAAGCGACCGAAGCAGGATGTAAGTAAACCCGGGATATCTATGGACCGGGCGCGGTCCATAGATAAAATGGCCTTCGGGCAGATCCCCGGAGTAAAGTCCGCCGCATAAAATCGAAGCGACGGAACCTGGGATTCGCAGCCAGGGAGTGCGCAATATGGCTGACATAGCCGATAGCAAGGCGCGGCACGGAGAGGCCCAGGGAG
>WNGL01015072.1_pt1 | contig 14147 bp, 9 predicted proteins | sample 5400591 | NCBI WGS metagenome assembly WNGL01 (sample SAMN13153377, study PRJNA577476) | soil metagenome | isolation source: 80 cm soil or saprolite under Garry oak tree replicate 1 | place: USA:California | collected 2016-06-15
GAGTCACGTCCCATAGTGAATCGTCGCCCGTGGCGTCAGTGTTCAGGCTGAATGAGTATTTGTCAACGAAACGCGCTCTAGGTATAGATCGGCCAAGGAGGATTGGATAAGTTGCCAGCGGGAGATGGTAATCGGGTTTGGTTTCCGGAAATGATCGAAATGTTGCGCTCCCAGTGGAATGGATCGATGACGTTCCCGAGGTTGATCGAGTTGTGCGCAAGCATCGACGAGATGTTTCAACAACGCCGGCCCACAGGTCCAAGCTTGCCGCCGGGTTTTCGCTGCCCAAAATGCGGCAGAATCGTGACGTCCGAAAGTTTTGGTCGACACCGCATCAGCGTTCGCGCCACTGTCCTCACGCTTGGAAGGTTTGGAATCGTCTCGCCGGCGGTAACGAAGAAAATCGAAAAGGAAGGGGCCAAATACAGGACTCAGAACGGACTGAACCTGTACGGCTATTCTGAGAAGTTGCGCCTGTTTTGGCGTCAAGTCCGCGACTAAACGGTTTACCCCGAATCCTATCGAATGATTTCTGAGCGCTAGGAATAGGTGTAGATTTATGGCCGATGCATTTCAGTACAGCCAAAGGCACGGCGCATCCCCTGGGCGCCACTCCAGACAAATCGGGAGTTAACTTTTCCATCTTCTCGGGCCAGGCGACGAGCGTGGAATTGCTCCTCTTTCAAAATCATGATGACGCGGCGCCCTTCCAGGTCATCGAGTTTGATCCCTACATCAACAAGACCTTTCACTTCTGGCATGTTTTTGTAGAAGGACTGCCGTCCGGCACTCATTATGCCTTCCGCATTGATGGGCCATCCAGCGTTGAGGCGGGCCACCGGTTTAACCGAAACAAGGTTCTCATCGATCCCTATGCCATGGGCAACACCAAGAGTGTCTGGAACCGCGCGGATGCCTGCGGCCCGCAGGATAACCTGACAACATCCATGCGATCGATTGTCATCGACACAACCGGCTATGACTGGGAAGACGATCAACCTCTCAAACGGCCAATGGAGGAAACAATCATCTATGAGGTGCATGTGGGCGGGTTCACTCGCGCGAGCTCATCAGGAGTCGCACACCCCGGCACGTTTTCCGGGATCATCGAAAAGATTCCATATCTGCAGGAACTGGGAATCACGGCAGTCGAGCTCCTGCCGATTTGCGATTTCGATGAAACGGAGGTCCTGCGTACTGTGGACGGCAAGCCCGTCCGGAACTTCTGGGGATACAGCACACTCGGTTTCTTCGCCCCGCAGGCCGCCTATTGTGTGAAGGCTTCAGCCGGTTCGCACATGGATGAGTTTCGAGACTTGGTGAAAGCACTCCACAAGGCCGGCATTGAAGTCATCCTGGATGTTGTTTTCAATCACACCGACGAAGGAAACCAGTTCGGCCCGGTTTTCAGTTTCAAAGGCATCGATAACAGCGCTTACTATCTGCTGGATTCATCGGACAAGCACATTTATTCGGACTATACCGGCTGCGGCAACACATTCAACTGCAATCACCCCGTCGCAGAGAAGCTCATCATCGACTGTTTGCGTCACTGGGTTCGAGACACGCACGTTGATGGATTCCGTTTTGATGAGGGATCGATTCTGTCGCGTGGAGAAGATGGGCGGCCCTTGGTTCATCCACCGGTCGTGTGGCAAATCGAACTCGACGAAGAACTGGCGGAGTCGAAACTCATTGCCGAGGCCTGGGATGCCGCCGGCTTGTATCAGATTGGGCGATTCCCAGGCGACCGTTGGGCGGAATGGAACGGCCGCTTTCGGGACGACCTGCGGCGTTTCGTAAAGGGCGATCCGGGCCTTGTGGGTGCGGTGGCGTCGCGCTTGGCCGGGAGTGCAGATCTCTATGAGGATGACGGAGAACTACCGGTCAACAGTATCAACTTCATCACCTGTCACGATGGCTTCACCATGAACGATTTGGTTTCTTACAACGCCAAGCACAATGAAGCGAATGGAGAAGACAATCGGGACGGTATCAATGATAACTTGAGCTGGAACTGCGGCGTCGAAGGCGAAGCCCACGATTCCTCAATCGAGACGCTGCGAGAACGTCAGATCAAGAATTTCGCCACGCTCCTGATGCTTTCCCGCGGCGTTCCGATGATCCTCGCCGGCGATGAAATCCGCCGCACGCAGATGGGCAACAACAATGCGTATTGTCAGGATAACGAAATCAGTTGGATGGACTGGAACCTCGTCGATCGGAATCGGCAAGTGTTCCGGTTCTGGAAACGGATGATCGAGTTCCGCAAAAGCCACTCCAGCTTGCGAAGCCGCTATTTCTTCAGAGGTCAGCTCAATGAGCGCGGTCTGCCCGACGTCGAGTGGCATGGCAGCCATCTGAACAGTCCTGGATGGTCGGATCCAGATGCCCGCGCTTTAGCGATGACACTTGCCGGCTTCCACGGAGAGGAGGACATTCATGTAATGATGAACATGCATTGGGACATGCAGGATTTTGAGGTTCCATCCCTCGCCGATCGCCGCTGGTTCCGACTGGTTTCTACCGCCGACTCGGCTCCAAACGATATTGCCGACCCCGGCACCGAGAAGCCATTTGATGGAGAAATTTATTCGGTCGAAGGACGAAGCATCGTCATTCTGGTTTCCAGATCACGGTGGACCCCCACCGCAGTCCGTTCCCACAAGGCGACTTCCGGGGAGTTGAGATCGGATAGATAAAACCCTTCGGCGTTAATCATTAGTAATCGTGGCGGACACTCTCAAGGTTCGCCTTTGACCATTGGAGTTCTCCCAGCCAGCGGCCATCCCTCCCCCGTCTTTTGGAGTAATCCAATGAACCCATGTCAAAATGACCCCTGCCTCGAGTGGGGCCAGCAGTTCCGGGCGACGATGGCGCCTTGACTTTGGGCCCGTTTGAGCTACTCTTGGTTCGTCGTGAAAGAAAAGAAAAAGGAGGGCCTATGAACTGGAGCGTTCTTAAAGGACATTGCGGTGGGCGAAGGCACGTGTGGCTCCTGCTTGGGCTGCTGTCGGCAGCCATCCCCTTGGCGGCGGCTACGAACCTGATTTATGTCACGAACAGAGGTGGAACCACCATTGATGTGATCGACGCTCGGACGAACAAGGTCGTGCAATCGATCGGTAACATCGAATCACCCGAGGTGGTTCGATTCTCTCCCGACGGCCGCCTGCTCTATATCTTCAGCAGGGAGGAGGAAAACGCCCTCATCGTCATGGATCGGAAGAGCGGAAAAACGGTCAAAAAGGTGCCGCTCAGCGGGTGGGCCAATGAAGCCCAAACGACGAAGGATGGAAAGCTGATCTTAGTCTGTATCCGAAATACCGGCACAAAGGCGGAGGACGCGGGGGCCTTGGATATCATCGACGCCACCACCCTGGAGAAGGTAAAGAGCATCCCGGTACGAAGAGGGCTGCACGATCTCGCCGTGACCGCGGATGGCAAGTATGTCGCCGCCGGCGCGCCTGGGGGACGTTTTCTAGTCGTCTTTGATCTCCAAAAGATGGAAGCGGCTTGGGAGGTTCAGTACGACAGTGGTGTAAATCCGATAGCAATTGAGAATAACCCCGACGGCTCAGGCCGCCGGATCTTCGTAAACCTTGGCGCTCTGAACAGCTTCTCGGTAGTGGATTTTGCCAAGCGCGCTGAGGTGGCCAGAATTAAGGCCCCTGATGAGCCGACAGGGTTCGGCGCCGGCAGGGGCTGCGAAAGCAACGCCCACGGCATCGGTATCTCCCCGGACCAGAAGACTCTCTGGGTCAACAGCAGGCCGTCCAATTCTGTTTTCGCCTATTCGCTGCCTGATATCAAACTGCTGGGACATGTCTCGTTGCCGGAGCAAATCGTGCCGGGAAAGCCAAGCAGGTCAGGAAATCCGGCCTGGATCACTTTCACTGCTGACAGCAAGACCGTTTACGTTTCCAGCTGCGGAGTGAAGATGGTGACCGCCATCGATGTGCAGAAAATGAAGGAGGTGGCTCGCATCCCGGTTGGGGAGATGCCCGACCGCATCAGCACCTTGAGCTTGCCCTAGAGTGGCATGGCGTTTTGCAACAAAGACACCGGCACTCAGTGATTGGAGCAGATTATGGTTTCTAATGTCCGTCCGAAGAGAATTCTTGCGAGTTTTCTAGCAGCGTCGGCGGTTGCACTTTACGCACCTGTACCATTCGCCGCGCAGGCGCCTTCTGCTTCGCGGCCGTCTCTTGATTATGAGGTTTTCAAGACCCAAGTGGAGCCTATCTTCCTGAAAAAGCGGTGGCCAGACCACGCCCGCTGCTACGTTTGCCACGAGGTAAGCCGTCACGGCGGCGGCCCCCTAAGCCTGGAGAGGCTGTCGCCCGGGACGAGCTTTTGGACCGAGGAGCAGTCTCGCGCCAACTTTCAAGTTGTCTCAAAACTGGTGACTCCCGGCAATCCGCTAACAAGCCTGTTGCTGCTAATGCCGCTGGCGCCGGAGGTGGGCGGCATCGCCGATACCCACCAGGGAGGGAGGCAATTTACATCCCAGGACGACCCGGACTGGAAGACCATGGCGGCGTGGGTTCGCGGGCAAAAAGCAGGAGGTTCCTCCGCGCGGTAGCCGAAAGGTTCCGATGCACTCCCCCCGTTGCCGCTACGGCAGATTGAAGTGCAGAGGGAACCCAGTACCCGCCGTCGTTTCGTCCCGCCGCACCCGCATTCTCCAGCGAGAGGTGAGAACCTTCAGTCAACAGGTGAGAACTGTGACGGGCGAATTGGAGCGGGCCTCGGAGACGCTGGAATTATATCGGCAAGCATACCCGCGCGATTACCGAGCAGCATCGAATCTTGCAAACGTGGACAGCATGCTTGGACATCTCTACGTTCGCAGCGAGCGCGCAGGTCAACGGGTGATGGAGAGCGTTACGCGATTCATCACGCAAAGGCTCAAGCTCAAGGTAAAACGCGGCGAAGGGTTGGCGAACCTACTTCGGCTTCTGCGAAACGCCGCTGGTGCTGATATCTCTCACCGGATGGGTCCGATTGCGATTACGGGCGGCTATGTGGCGGCAGTGGAAAACACCGCGCCGTCGGCGAGCTGCTCTATTACGAGAAGCAGGTCAGTTGACGTAAAACCAGCTATCCGTAGACTGAAAAGGCCCTCAGGGGAACGAGAAGTGACTCATCAACTGACCGCCGGCCGACGGTCCTACGCCGGGACGGCGCTGGAGGCATCAGACTTTCCAGAACCAATCGCGAAATCTCAGGCGGCACCGCTGACAGCGGAACGGAAACTGAAGAAGCAAGATCCATGGCAAGTCGGCCCAGTCGAGACTCGCCTGGCCAATACCTCCGAATCCGCATTGTGGGCATGTCATACATCCTTATCGTACGCGAAATCGACCACCGCAATGAGAGGCGCGGAAAGATAATAATTGGAGACATTTTCCAAGAACGGCCACTTTGACGAAATCTAGTAGCCGCTTGATGTTCGATTAGCCCGAGCGGCACCGCACACGTAGTTTCAAAGTGATGAATGGCTAGGGGGCTGTTAAGATGCTCCGTTCAGGTTCAATTAGATGATGATCGGAAGCAAATTTCTTCATTGCGAAGTACGCAGCTTAGCCGTGACTCTGCTCCGTCCGTCCTCCTATTTGGCGATCAAGTGCGGTAGATCCTTTTCGCCTTCGATGCAGATGAATTCGAGAATATCGGTGCCCAGCAGCAGATGAAATTTTTGCGTGGTGCTGGTCCAGGCTTTGGTATACGCCTTTGGATCGTCGATGGTAGCCTGCATTTCCAGATGCCCAAAATCAGGGCGTCGAAAGCGCTCTGTGACGTGGAGGGCGTCGCTTGCAGGATGTCCTTGTTGCGTGTCGAGCCAGGTCTTGTCGTTAAAACCCGCCGTCTCTACGACCAGAGTATCGCCATCCCACCGCGCCGTCGAGTAACCCAACCAGGCCGCAGGTGCGTCATTTCCCAGTTTCCGGCCGTCCATAAAAATTTGCCGAAAGAGATACAACTGCTCATAGAGGATCACGACGAGGCTAGGCGTCTGAATGATTTTGAAAGGAAAAAGGCCGTTGGTGTTGACTCGGGGAACGCCGTGCGGGAGGCAGCGCGCCAGCGGATCATCGACGTGATCGCGAGTTACCCGTAGCTGCTGCAGTTCCTTCGCCCAAGCTTGCATGGGGACGTCTTCGGGCTTCAGACCTGTCGCGAGGTTCTGAAAGAATTTCTGATCGTCAGGCTGCCAGACTCCAGAGAAATCGGGCCTGCCGTCTTGCGTTTTTGGCGCCGGTCCCGCGAGATTAGGCTTGCCGTCGGCCGTGCGCGGAACTCCGGCAGTCGGATAGTTCACCCATTGAGCGCCGGCCGGAAACGACGTCACAAATAAAAACAGACCCATCGCCCCGCCGGTCAGAATCAGGCAACGAAAATAATGTTTGGAAGGCATCGCGATTCTCGTCAGAATTTCTTTCTGTTCCCCGTCGTTCGGCGCCATTATACATGAGACTGGAGCACACACTATGAAGCACGTTCTAATTGCGCTCGCTCTCGCAGCGACGTTGAGTGTGGCGGTAGATGCGAAAGATCCGGCGCTCGCGCCACTATCGATCGCGCGCCAAGGCTACTTCTTTGTGGGCGGAAAATATTCGACTGTCAAAGACCAACAGGTGATGAGCGGCCAGCTCTACGTCGAGTTTCAAATTCCGAGCAAACAAACCCACGAGTGGTCCATCGTGATGATTCACGGGGGAGGCCAGTCGGGAACCAACTTCACGGGCACGCCCGACGGACGTGAAGGCTGGGCGCAGTATTTTTTGCGGCAGGGTTACGCCGTCTATATTGTGGATCAACCCGGCCGCGGCCGAGCTGCATACCTGGCCGACCTGTATGATGGAGTGACGCCGCCGGCGCTCGACAATGTGCAACGGCGATTCGTCGCTCCGGAGCGCTACAGGCTCTGGCCTCAGGCACGCCTTCACACACAATGGCCGGGAACGGGTGCGCCCGGTGATGCGGTCTTTGATCAGTTTTATGCCTCACAACTGCCGTCGATCCAGGATTTCACGTTACAACAGGTTTTGAATCGCGATGCGATTGTGGCGCTCCTGGACCGAATCGGTCCGGTGATCGTCCTGACGCATTCTCAATCGGGAGCATTCGGCTGGCCGGTAGCGGATAGGAGGCCCGATTTCGTCAAGGCCATCGTGGCGGTTGAACCAAACGGTCCGCCGTTCTTCGACGTCACCAATGTTCCAGCGCCGGAATGGTTCCGCGACTCGGCAACGCAAACCCGGCCGTGGGGAGTTACCGCCGTTCCCCTCTCGTATGCACCGCCCACAAACAATACATCGGACCTGGCAATCCTTCGGCAGGAAAAACCCGATGCGCCCGACCTCACGAAGTGTTGGTTGCAGAAATCGCCCGCTCGGCAACTGCCCAATCTGCAGAAGATACCGATTTTAATTATGACGGCGGAAGCTTCTTACCATGCTCCTTACGATCATTGCACGGTGAAATACCTCGAGCAGGCTGGTGTTCATTCCACATGGATCAAGCTGGCGGATATTGGTATTCACGGTAACGGCCACATGATGATGCTGGAAAAGAACAATCTCGACATCGCTGCCGTTATTTCCACGTGGCTCTCGAAGTCCTTACCAACGGCATCCAAAACAACACGGAAATGAACGTAAGTACGTTTTAGAAACATCACGATGGGAGGGATAGTTTTATGACATCGAAAATGCATCGCCGAAATTTTATGAAGGGTTCGTTAGCGATGCTTGCCGCCGGCCAGGAGGCAAGCCTAGCCGCGGCTTCCGCGCAGCAGAAAAATCAGGCAGCGCGGCCGCAGCAAACTCGCAACGGAACGGCCCGGGCGAATTTCTTTCCCGGCTTCAAGTCGATGCGCATTAACACCAGCGGGGCGGCCATCAACGCGGTCGTGGGCGGAAGCGGGCCGCCGGTGCTGCTGTTGCACGGTTATCCGCAGACTCATATCATGTGGCACAAAGTGGCGCCGGGGTTGGCCGAGCGGTTTACCGTCGTGGCCGCCGATCTGCGGGGCTACGGAGACAGCAGCAAGCCCGCAGACGGAACGAATCATTCCAATTATTCCAAACGCGCCATGGCTAAGGACCAGGTCGAAGTCATGACGCACCTCGGTTTTGAAAAGTTCGCTGTAGTCGGCCACGACAAGGGGTCGGGAGTGGCGAGTCGCATGTCGCTCGACTATCCGGACAAGATCGTGAAACTGGCGGTCTTCGATACGCTGCCCTCTCCCCTCCTCACGTACCGCAATCTCACCAAAGAATGGGCCACCGGGGTATATCACTGGTTCTTCCTGGTCCAGCCGAGCCCGCTGCCGGAAACGATGATTGCAAACAGTGTCGAGTTCTATTTGCGCAGCCGGTTTGAGAGGTCCCCGGGAGCCATCACGCCGGAAGCTTTTGCGGAATACTTGCGCTGTTTCCGCGATCCAGCCACCATTCACGCCACCTGCGAGGACTACCGAGCCAGCGCCAGCATCGATCTGGAAATCGACGAGGCCGATTGGAACAAGAAAATTGCGTGTCCGGTTCTGTCCTTGTGGGCCGAACGAGGGAATCGTCCTCCGGCTTTTCGCAATGCCATTGACTTCTGGAAACAGAAAGCTGTGGAGGCGAAAGGCAGGGCTCTCGGCAGCGGCCACTTTATCGCAGAAGAGGTGCCGGAAGAAACGCTGGCCGAACTGAGGTCGTTCATCTGCCCGAAGTTCGCGTTCGCCAGGTTGTTCGCTGGATTGCTGAACTGCGGATGATTGAACACATTGAAAAATTCGGTCCGGAATTGCAAATTCGCGTTCTCGTGGATGCCTCCGACTCGCGTCATCTTCGAGAGCGTTGCGTCGAAGTTGGCCTGGCCCGGCCCTAAGATGATTCCAACACCGGAGTTCCCCCATCCCGTCCCGCCGGTTCCCGGAACGTTAGGATCGACTCCCACAATTGGAATCGTCGTCAAGGCAGCCTTGTTGAAGTAACCGGGACCACCACTGGCTCCACCCAGGCGGTTACTGACAGGACCCGGCGTAAGGATGTCCTTGTAGGTCGCCCCGGATGCCATTTGGGCTCGCGATGTCACCACGGCCGCGGCGCTACTCATTCCGTAGATGGCTCCGCCCCGCGTATCGGTAATGCTCATCCACTGGCCAGTCTGTATCGTTGTTACTCCCGCCAGAGTCCAGCCGCCCAGCACTTTGCCCGCGATGCCTCTCAGATTCCTACCCGGAATGTCCCAACTATAGTTGGTAATCACCCGATGAGGACGGTATTGAGCGTTTGGTCCATACTGCTGCCGAAGATCCAAAGGATTGCCGAGGTTCGGGCCTGTGGCGGGACCGTTTTGGGTCGTAAACGCGCGGCTGAACGTGTAGGCCGCCTGAAAAGTCAACCCATACGAAAGCTGCTTTCGGACGGTGGCCTGGAAGCTGTTGAATTTGGAGTCGCCGTTCGTATCCGCGATTTGCAAACCGGTCGGTGAGATGCCCAAATACGGCGCCCGAAGCCGTGCGTTCACGACCGTGTTCGTGGTAACGCCATTAATCGGATTCGCGGGGCTGGCTAGTCCGGGCACATTCAGCGTGTGAAGCCACTGGCCCAGATGAGTGCCGTGTGAGCCGACGTAACCAAACTCGAGAACCCAACGGGGCATGAATTCGTATTGAAGATTCAAGTTCCACGAATATACCAACGGTGTGAGGAACTTCTCAGCAAGCGTGGGTTCGGTGATATCCGAGCCCAACCCTGTTTGGAAGTTCACCCAACGGATCGGAAATTGCCCGATCCGGTAATCCTGGAAAGGCTTGGCCAATGAAGAGAACTGGTTCGAGCTGGCGCCCTGATCGAGCTTAAAGCCGTATGGCGGACTTTCTTCAACCGCGTGTACTTCTGTGTTACCCGGTACTCTGTCATAGAAGAACCCGAACCCGCCACGCATCACAAAGCGGTTGCTTGCCAGTGGCTGCCAGGCAAATCCGAGGCGCGGAGCGAAGTTGTGCAGTGGAACTGGACTGGTCCCGATTTTGCGGCCGCTGCTGATAATGCCCGGCGGTAACGGTCCCCATGTGTTCGTGCTGTAGTTGGAAGGCACTACCCATCCCGCGTAGCTGCCCGTCGCTGGTGAGTTGCCGAGAGTATCGGGACTATTCACCTTCGCCATGGCGGATGGCCATAGGGCAACAAGGTTTCCGTATTTGTCTGACAGTCTGCCGTCGTACTCCCAACGCAATCCGAGATTCAGGGTCAGCCTGTTGTTGAATCTATAATCATCTTGTACGAACCAACTGCCGTTACGCATCCGGTAACCGTGTACCAGGCCGGCCGGCGGGCTCGCCACTGTGAAATTTGTCGTGTTCAGGACGTTACTGAAGTTCGAACCGTTACAGCCCAGAGGGCGCGCAGGGTCGACGCCCGGTAATACCGGGGTTCCGCACGCGCCGGGTAATCCAATCAGAAAGTCGCTGAACGTTTGGAAGGCCATCACACCGTGCGAAAGCCACGACCCGACCCACACCCATCGAATGGCTTCCAATTCGCCGCCAAATCGCAAACTATGTTTTCCTTGCGTAAAGGAAAGCTGGTCGCCAACGCCCAAAGTTGTCTGGTGATGGATAACATCGTTGGTTCCGCCGAACGCCGAAAACTGTCCCTGAAATTGCAACTGTGGTGGTAGTGGAGTGGTACCTCCAACCAGACCATGACCCGGGGCAACGTTGGGATAGATTTTGTCCGCATATTGGGTCGGATTGGGATTCTGAGTTTGGTCGCTCGTGGGGCGAATAGCCCAGCCGCGAACCTCGTTAACGAGGCGGTTACTCAGGATGGAAGTGAGTTTTAACACCGCGTTCTGATATCCATATACGGTGTTGCCACTAGTTCCTGGGACAGGAGGAGGCGGCGGCGGATTAGCTCCAGCATTGCCAAAGAAATTGATATCCTGCAGTTCGACGGATTTGAAAAACCGGCTCACCAGGGTATGTCTTGGATTGATCACATAGTCCAGATTAAGCATTCCCTGGTATTCCCTGTCGTAGGCTGGGATGGTGTAGGTTACACCCGGCACAAAGCCTAAAGTACCGGAGCCGGGAATGTGGTAGTTGCCATCAGCATTCCTGGCCTGCAGAAAGCGCATCGCGTACGGATTAATATTGGATCCGTCACAAGTCACCTGCATTCCCTGGCCCGCCCCGTCGGCGCCGGGATTAGTCGGTTGCCTGCAGAACGCCGCCCCCAAGGCTCGCTGGAAAGCGGCCGCAGCAGGATCATTCACGCCGGCCAAGCTGGTACGGCCGCGGTCCATGTTGGGGATCGGAGGCGATGTGATGCCGGAACGGAAACCCTGATCCGCGGCTCCGTTCTTCTGCCAGGTCTGTTGATAAGCCGCAAAAAAGAAGAATTTGTCTTTCTTGACCGGACCGCCCAGTTGGCCGCCGAACTGGTTCTGATTGAAGATCTGCTTGGCACCGCCAGGACACGATGCAGGGTTGAGACCGCAAGATCGGTTCCGGAAAAAGTCCGATGCGTTGAGGGCTGTGTTCCGAAAGAACTCGAAGGCCGTTCCATGGAAGTCGTTGGTACCCGACCTCGTCACCACATTCATGTTCGCGCCTGGGTTCCGGCCGTAGCCGGCATCATAAAGAGAGGTCTGGATCTTAAATTCCTGAAGCATGTCCGGGTTCGGAATAGCAAATGAAACGTAGAAGCCTTGAACCGCGCTCCCCGACCCCGCTCCGTTAATGGCGACGCCGTCCATCGCAAAAGTATTTTGGCTATTGAGGAGGCCATTCACAGCCACATCGGCGCCGCCCTTGCCGAATCCCATGGCGTTGCCAACATTTGCTACAGCGCCCGCAGACATGCTCAGCAGGCCCGTGTAGTTTCGGGTGGGCAAGGCCAACGCAGTTATTGTGTTCGCGGGTACGACGGTGCCTACTGTCGAAGTGGTAGTTTGAAGCGTTTCGACAGCCGCCTCGACGGTGACTTGTTCGGCCTGAGCACCGACTTCAAGACTGCGGTTCAGCCCGACCGACTCGGTCGCAGCGATCCTAATTCCCGCTGCTTCCACCGATTTGAATCCAACCAGAGAGAACTTCACCTTGTAACCGCCGGGCGGCAGCAACGCAAACCGGTAGAAGCCATTCTCATTCGTAGTGACGGTACGTTCCAGGGCCGTTTCTGTGTTCGTCGCTGTGATTTCGACGCCTGGGATCAGCGCCCCCGTGGAATCGCTGACCGTTCCTGTGAGTTCACCCGTCGTGGCCGTCTGTGCCGCCAGCCGTGGAGACCACCCGACGTTTAAGCAGGCAATGACAAATAAACACCCCAAAAAACTTTTTCCGCCCATGCATTCCTCCTCAAACCACGCCGCAGTGGTTTCGCGTGTATTCATTCCGAATTTATGAATGATTCCCGGTCTTCTACTGCGACACCAACTGATGGGGCTTTCAGAATTCGAACGCTAACGAACAAAATCGAAAACTCCATCCGAAGAGGAACCGGGTGCGCGAAGAATGTGAACGAATTGAAATTACGGAGGATCCACCCTCTCCCTCTGGGGAGGGTCTAAAGATTCGAATGACTCGCGCCGGGCCGACCACCCTGTCTGCGCCGCTTCGGTGGCTTCGCAACATTGTTTGAGTGGCGCAGCCACCCCTCCTCTGCGAGCTCTGCGAGGAGGGGAATGCGCGGCCTCCCGCGCGCGAAGAGCGAAGGCCACGAGGGCGGTGTTCGCGCCGGAGCCGGTCGCAACGACCACGAACTGCCGGCCCGATTTCGTTTTGTACGTCATGGGAGTGGCGCTAACTGGAAACGGGGTCGGCACGCGCGACAGTTCCCGGCCAGTCGTCTTGTCGAAAGCGTATAGATAAGGGTCGCCGCTTCCGACGAAGACCAAGCCGCCCTTCGTCACTATAGATCCCGCATTGCCGGGAGTCCCCAACCGAGCCGGGAGCGTAATCCCCTTCAACAGCGAGTGTGTGCGAATCGCCGGATTTCCCTCACCGAAGGGCACGCGCCATGCGATCTCCCCCTTATTGAGATCGATCGCAACCAACTCGGCGTATGGCGGCTTGGTGATGGGAATCGGGCCGAGCGGGCTTGTGGGCGTATCAACTATCCCGGTGCAGTAGTTATGGTATTCACCATCGATGCGAGGATCGCTCCCATCGTTCTTGCACACTTGATTGATGTAGACATAGTTGGACGTTTTCACGTACAAGACGCCCGTTTCCGGGTCGAAGGCAGCGCCGCCCCAATTCGCCCCGCCTGTGTTGGAGGGCCGCATGAGCGTGCCTCGTAAGCTCGGCGGTGTAAATATCGGGCCGATCCGAAACTTTTTCATGTGTTCGAGTGCAAGAGCCTTGATTTCGGGCGTCAGATCGTTCGCATCCTCCAGGGTGACTCCCTGTGGAGTGAAGGCAGGAGGCTTGGCCGGGAATGGTTGGGTCGGCCAGGGCTTCTCACCGGGCACGTCCGTTGACGTATCTACCGGCCGCTCTTGGATTGGCCACACGGGCTGACCCGTCACGCGATCGAAGACATAGGTGAACCCTTGTTTCGACACTTGCGCCACCGCGTCGATCCTTCGGCCGTCAACAGTGATCGTCACGAGATTCGGAGGGGCCGGAAAATCGTAGTCCCACAGCCCATGGTGCACCGCCTGGAAATGCCATTTCCGATTGCCTGTCGCCGCGTCCAGGCACAACAACGTTTCCGCAAACAGATTGGCGCCCGGCCGTCGTCCTCCATAGTAGTCACTGCTTGGCGTGCTCGTCGGCACATACAGTAATCCGCGCGTTTCGTCGAGAGTCATGGGTCCCCAGACATTCACATGTCCCGTCACCGCCCACGAATCGTTTTCCCAGGTCTCGTTCCCAAATTCACCAGGCTGCGGGATCGTGTAAAAAACCCAGACGCGTTTTCCGGTTCGCACGTCGAAAGCCTGAATCGTACCGGGAGGATCGCCTTTGTACTGCAAGCGATCCGGGATGCTGCTCCCGACAATCACCAGGTTCTTGTAAATCACCGGAGGCGAGCTCTGCCGCATCTCGGTCTTGTTGTCGTGGTTTCTCAGTCCTTCCCTCAGCATTGCGTAGCCGCCCTGCCCAAAACGAGTTACCAACTCACCCGTTCTGGTGT
>WNGL01007075.1_pt1 | contig 14143 bp, 13 predicted proteins | sample 5400591 | NCBI WGS metagenome assembly WNGL01 (sample SAMN13153377, study PRJNA577476) | soil metagenome | isolation source: 80 cm soil or saprolite under Garry oak tree replicate 1 | place: USA:California | collected 2016-06-15
CGCGGCCGTCTTGCTGTCCGTGCCCGTGCTCTCGACGATGCGATCCTTGACCGTACCTCGCGCGGTCCGGAAGTGATGGCGCAGGCGCTCGGGAATACCGAGCTTGAAGAAGATCATCCCGCCCGGCGTGATCCAGAGGTGCTTGTTGTCGTCCACGGGGGCCTCTTGCGGTAAAGAGTCGGGGTAAATCCGAGGTAAAGAGTACCTCCGCGAGAAGTGCCCGTCAATAGGGGTTGTTTCGGTATCTCGCGGGTAACCTCGACGTCAAGGCGACGAACCGCAAATTCGGCGACCACAAGCGCCACAACAACCGACAAAGCTCGCGGCGATTGGCATGCAATCCCGCGCGGCCCCGCTCGGTGTGAAAGTAGTATTGATACCAAAGCCGGTGCTCCTGCTCGGCCGCCGCCGGTTTAGCCGACCCGGGAATGTCCTGGATGTTGTAGCCGTTGGCGGAGACAAGGCCGAGCACGCGCTCCGGCCACAGCGCGGCGACGATGCACGCGGCGCGGCCGCCCCAGTCGTAGCCCGCGAGCACGGCGCGCTCGATCGCAAGCGCATCGATGAGCTCCTTGAGGTCGTTGCCGAGCGCCGCCTGCTGGCCCGAGCGCGGCGTCCCGGACGTGAGGAAGCAGGTCGCGCCATAGCCGCGCAGATAGGGCACGATCACCCGGCATCCGGCCTCGACGAGCGAGGGCACCATCTCGTCGTAGGTGCGGGGGTCGTAGGGAAATCCGTGCATGAGCAGGACAGGGATGCCATCCGCCGGTCCGCTTTGTTCGTAGGCGATCTCGAGCACGCTGGTGCGGACGCGCCTGAGAGCGGCTGGCTGGTTCATGGCGTGCCGTTCAGGTCTCGCGCTTGCCGGCGCGCTCCTGCTCCTCGCGCTCGCGCAGGTAATCTTCGGTCGTGCGAGCCTTGGGTCGTGGCGGGGCGGCGTAGGGATCGAACTCCTGCTCGGTGATCGCCACCACCCGGCAGTCCTCGCACATCTTGATCACGTCGAGGCGTTGCGCCGAATTCTGGAACATCCAGTGCTTGCCCTCGAGCTTGGCGGCGACGCGCTCGATCGTGCTCTTGACCCCGAACGGCTTGTTGCAGCGGATGCATGAGCACGCGGGCGCTCGCGGTCGCAGCGCGGAAATCGAGCTGCGGCGTGAGCGTGATCACCTTCTCCGGGCAAGTGGCCTTGCATAACCCGCACTGCACGCAGGCGTCTTCCGCAAAGCGCAGCGTCGGCCGCTCTGGATTGTCGCTGAGCGCGCCGGTCGGGCAGGCCGACACGCAGGCGAGGCAGAGCGTGCAGCCCTCCACATTGATCTCGACCGCGCCGAAGGGCGCGCCCGTGGGCAGCGCGATCACGTCGACGGGCGTCGGCGCGGCACGCTGAAGCTCGCGCAGCGCGAGCCGCATGACGTCTCGCTTCGCTCCAACGGGCAGGAAGCTCGCGGGACGCGGCGCGCCCTCCGGATTCCCGATCGCGCGCAGGGCATCGGCGAGAGCATCGGGGTCGTCGGTTTCGATCGTCGCCACACGCACGCCGCCGAAGCCGAGCCCGGCGAGGATCGGCTCAGCGAGAGCAAGCGTCCTCCTCAAGCCGGTCACGTCATGGCGAGGCTTTGCGCGCAGCAGCAAGCGCACCGACGCCGCGCCGTAGGCGAAGGCGGCCGCGATGGCTTCGAGCCCGATCTGGGTCACTTCATTGACCGCCACGGGCAAGACATTGGCCGGCAGACCGTCGCCGAAACGCGCGAGCGCGTCGATCAGCGGCATACCATGGGCGTCGTCATGGACGAGCACGAAGGGCGGCTCCCGCCCCCCTGCATCGCGATAAGCGGTGAGCAGCGCGCGCAGCTTGCGCAACAGCACATCCGCCGGCGGCAGCGCATAAGCGGCGGCGCCTGTCGGGCAAACCGCCGCGCACTGTCCGCAGCCCGCACAGACATAGGCATCGACGACGACGTGATCGCCGCCCGGTGCGATCGCGCCGGCTGGGCAGAGGTCGAGGCAGCGCGTGCAGCCGACGATCTGCGAGCGCGAATGGGCACAAAGATCCTCGGTGAAGGCGACGTAGCGCGGCTTGTCGAAGGTGCCGACGAGGTCACGCGCCTTAAGCACCGCCTTGAGCACGGCCGCCGGATCGCCGGGATCGGCGCGCAGGTAGCCGTCGCGCAGATCGGATGCGGTGAAAAGCGCCGCGCCACCGGAGATGTCGAGCACGAGGTCGCAGCGCGATACGGCGCCGTCGCGCGGCGCAGCGAAACTCAATGTGCCGCGCGAAGACGGCGCTGGTTGGGCGTAGCCATCGACGGTGAGCTCGAACGCCCCGAGATAACCCTTGGCCGAGCGGATTGAGCCTTTCACCACCGGGAAATCGGTCACCCGCGGCGGCGCCACCTCGGCGGGCGGCTTGATCATCACCGTCACGTCAAGATGGTCCTTGAGCAGGTTGCCGGCCTCGATTGCCTGCTCGTCGCGTCCATAGATCAGGATCACGCCTTCGCTGCTGAGGCTGACGAAGGGAACCTCCGGCACCGGCTCGGCGGCGGCAGCGAGCAATGCCGCCATTTTGGGGCCCGCCGCATGCGCATCCTTCGACCAGCCGGCGGTCTCGCGGATGTTGGCGTATGTGACGTCGGCGCTACCGGCCACTTCCGAAAACAGCGGCGCCTCCTGGGTGCAGCCCACGATCAGCGGCTCGCCGCCGGCCGCCGCGGCGCGAAATTTTTCGAGCTCGGCCCGGCAGAGCTGGCGCGCGGTCAAGACCTCAGCGCCACGACAGCCACGCCCCACGGCCGAGCCGTCAAGCGGCATCGTGTCTTCGCACGAGCAGATCAAGATGTTTGGCGGCCGATCGGCCATTTCGTCTCCGGCGGTGCGAGTAGCGCCATCTATTTCGCCGTCATCATCCGCGCAGGCGCATGGTCCAGTAAGGGTCGTCTCGGCGACTGGTCGAGCGATGACGGCCAATGGATGCCCGCCTGCACGGGCGTGGCACCGAGCGCGGCTATGGCCCTGGTGCGTACCACGTTATAATTATTACAAACAACCTTCGCGAGTCCGGGACCCAAATGCCTCTGCAAGAGCGCCCGCGTCTGCGCACGTCGTCAAGACCCGCGCTTGACCTGCCGCCGCCGTTTCGGCTGGTGACACTGCGTGAGGTGGGCGACGCCTTTGCCCATGCGACCCGTGTGGCGGCCGAGGAGGGGGCGGGCACACTCGTCTATGTGGGTCGCTTCGACCTCGCGGAATTCGCGGTCGTGCTGGAACCCGAGGAGCAGCTCAAGACCGCACGGCGCGCCCTTTACGCCGGCCTCACCGCGCTCGCCGACGCGCTCGCGGTGCACGCTCCGCCCGAGCGGCCCATCACCTTCGACTGGCCGGACGGGGTACGCGTCAATGGCGGGCTCGTCGGCGGGGCGCGCCTCGCCTGGCCAGAGCGCGCCGACGAGAACGAACCACCGGCGTGGCTGGTGTTCGCCGTCATGATCCGCACGGTGGCGCTGGGTGACGAGGAACCGGGCCTACGCCCGCTCTCGGCGGCGCTCGAGGAGGAAGGTTTCGATGATCTCGGGTCCGGCCGGCTGGTGGAAAGCTTCGCCCGCCATCTCATGGTCGCGCTTGATGCCTGGCAAGAACAGGGGTTCGGCGAGATCGCGAAGAATTATCTGGCCCGGCTTGCGCCCGAGAGCGGTGTGCGCCGCGACATCGCCGAAAACGGCGATCTCCTGGTGCGACGCGTCATAGCGAATGCGGGTAGGGGTGAAGCCGAGCAGCGCTCGCTGCTGCGCGCGCTCGGCCAGCCGTCCTGGCTCGATCCCGCGACCGGAGGGCCGCGCAAGTGAGACTTTTGCGTACCATCCGCCTCGACCCATCGGACACCTTCGTGTTCGAGCGCGCCGCCGATCCGGGCGAATGGGCGGTGTCGGGCGCCTTCATGTTCGCGGATGCCGATCCGGACGCGCTCGTAGGCAAATCACGCGCGGCCTTTCGCGGCGGGTTCCTGGGCGTAGCCTCGCTCGGCTGGTCGACGCTGGTGCAGATCGTGGAGGCGACGCAAGAGGATCGCGACCGGTTGGTCGACGCGCTGGGGAGGCAACTGCACGAGCGTCTCGGCGCCCCCGACTTAGCCGCCGCACGCGCGGCGGCGGAAGAGGAGGTCGCGTTCGCGGCCTCGCTCTGCGATCACCCCCGCGATACGCTGATCGCCGTGCGCCGCACCTTCGAGGATGGCGCGATCCGCGAGGCGTTTCGCACGCTCCACCCGCGCGGCACGCGCAAGCCGATGCGCGCCTTCTCGTTCCTGGAGGTCGAGAGCGAAGAGGAGCCGCGCGAAGACATGAATCTTCTCGCGCTGGCGAAAGAGAAACGAAATGATTGAATCGCAAGCGCCGCGAACGGAGCCAGCCGCGACGTCAAGGTCTCCGCAAGCAGCAGGAATAGTCACTCCGCCTTTATATTCGCGTCGCGGATGACCTTGCCCCATTTCGCCGACTCGAGCCGAATGCGCTCGGCGAATGCCTCCGGCGGGCTCACGATCGGAAAGATGAAATTGGGTGCGAGGAATTTCTCTCGAAAGCCCGGATCATCGAAGATGCGCTGCGTCTGCGTATTGAGCTTGATCACGATGTCCCGCGGCGTGCCTTTGGGTGCGGCCAATCCGTACCATGACCCGGCTTCGTAGCCCGGCAGACCGCTTTCGGCGAGCGTAGGCACATCGGGATATTGCGCGATCCGCTCGGTACTGCCGAAGCCGAGCACGTTAAGCGCGCCGGCTTGCCACGGCTGTGCAACGAGCCCGATGCTGACGATGATCATCTGGATGTGACCGCCGATGAGGTCGGTAATCGCAGGCGCAGCGCCGCGGTAGTGCACCGGCGTGAATCTGGTGCCGGTCATGCCCTCCAGGAGGATGATGTTGAGGTGTCCGCTCGACCCGATGCCGAAGGTTCCGTAATTGAGTTCGCCCGGTCGTTTCTTGGCGAAATCGACAAGGTCGCTGAGCGTGCGCACAGGCAGCAATGGGTGCACGACCAGTGCCTGCGGGCTGATGCCGAGGCCGGTGATCGGAACGAAATCGTTGATCGGATCGTAGGGCAGCTTGCTGTAGACGTGAGGTGACGTGACGAAGGTCGCGTCGGCGGTGACCAGGAGCGTGTAGCCGTCGGGGGCCGACCGCGCCACGTATTCGGTGCCCACCTGGCCGGTGCCGCCGCCCGGCTTGTTTTCGATGACGACCTGCTGGCCCCACGCCTCCGATAGCCGCTGGCCGAGCGCGCGGCCGAGCACGTCGGTGATGCCGCCTGGCGCAAACGGCACCACGATGTGAATGGGTTTGCCAGGATAGGGCTGCGCCGAGGCACCGGTGCACGACGCGAACGCAAGGCCGACAGCCAGGATTGCCGCGCGAGCGAGCCGCGTTTTCGGCCAGCGCTCGCGCCGAGTTCGTGTCGCCGACATAGTCACCCCATCACGATTGCAATGCTGTGGTATAGAGGGCCGGCAATAGCTCGTCGAGGCGCGATCGCATGGCGGATTTCTGGCTCTCCTGCGGGCATCATCTGCTCGACCGCGACGACGGTGGCGGGCTCCTCGTGACCGATGAGTTCCTCAAAGCCTATCTCGCGCGGCCGGAGCTTGCGCCGCCGCCGAATGCATGCGTCGCCGAGCGCAGCTTGCACGCCGCGCTGCTCAGCGATCCGCGCCGTTCGGTCGCCGCCTCCGAGATTGCGGCGATCGCGGATGCCGACGCGCGCGAGAATTGGACCTTGATGACCGCGTTTCGCGACCATCTCGTCGGACACAAGACCGTGGAGGCCGCCTATCTCGATCTCGTGCGCCGCGGCGTGGGTCAGACGCCGCCGCTGTTCATCGACCAGCTCGTACATGTGATCCTGCGCAACCTGCTCGATCGCTGCGACGATGTCTTCATGTTGCGCGCAGCAGAACTCTTCTTCCGGCCGCAACGCCTCACCGTGCATGACGGCTCTCTGATTGCGGCCGACGAGGAGAAGGTCACAGGCGTCAGTCCCCAGCCAGCCTCGCCGCTCGTTGCCATGCTCGGCTTGCCGGTGGCGGGCGAGATCGACGTGCTCAACGACGGCAATGTCGAGAGCTACTGGGAGCGTAGCGACCTGTTCGACATGGCGCTCGATCTTACCGCCGGGCGGCGTGGCCTCGACGCGCTCGGCAAGGTGATCGAGCAGTGGATCACGCATCTTCTGTCGGTCGAGGTCGAGATCGAGGCGTTGATCGAGGCGACCGACGTCAATCTCACCTGGTATGTCGGCCTCGACGCCGAGGCGACCGGGATCGGAGACGCGCTGTGGACTGGCGGAGAGCTCGACCGGGCGGCGCGGGAGCGCATCATCGGCCTTTACCGGCTCGTCTTCCGCAACCCTGAGGTCGTCCTGGACAAGGCGAAAGGCGAGCCCATCTATCTGATATTGGCGATGACGCCCGACCGGATGCTGCGCATGAAGCCGCAAAATCTCGTGACCGGCCTTCCGATCGCCCATCTCGAGGCGGTGTCGTGAGCGTTCCTGCGCATGCCAAGATTGCGGTCGGCGTCGTGGTTGAGCGCCGCAAGGCGCAGAGCCCGTGGATCGATTTCACCTGGAAGCCGGTCACGGCGCTGGCCGGGCTGCCTGACGCAGCGCCATGGACCCCGCTATCGCAAGACGGCGACGGGACAACCTTTTATGCCGGCGCCGCCGAGATCGAGCTCTATCGCACCGAGACCGCCAATTACCGCGACAATCTCGGCTCGAGCGCGCCCATGCTTTGGGTTGCGCTGCGGCCGACTGGCGTCGAGCCGCCGTATGAGATTTTCGCGGTGACCGCCGATCCCGCGGAGGGCGAAGCCTGGACCGAAACGGGCAGCGATCTCGTCGATGTGGTGCCGATGCCGGAGGCGGTACGCGCGGCGATCGATGCCTTCGTCGCCGAGCACCATGTCGAGCGGCCGTTCCACAAGCGCGAGCGCGACCGCGCCGATCCAGAGGCGCTGGCGCGGCGCGGACCGATGCCGAAAGAACGCGAATGAGCGAGCCGGAAAATTTCATCGCGCGCTGGTCGCGGCGCAAGCGTGAGGCGGCGGAAGACGCCGAAGCAATGAAGTCTTCCGCTGTGCCCGCCGCGGCGGCGGAAAGCGTGCATCCAATTCCAGATCAGCGCGAGGGAAGCGATGCGCCGCGAGCGCGCAGCGGCGCGAGCGAACCGCCCGAGTTTGCGCCCGATCCAGCGAAGCTGCCGCCGATCGAAACGATCACTGCCGAGACCGATATCCGCGCCTTTCTCGCGCCCGGCGTGCCGCCTGAATTGACCCGTGCGGCGCTTCGTCGCGCGTGGGCCGCCGATCCCAAGATCCGGGATTTCGTGGGGCTTGCCGACTACGACTGGGACTTCAACGCGCCGGGCGCGATGACGGGTTTCGGAGCGCTGGAAATGACCGACGAGATGCGACAGCAGATCGCGCGAATGGTTGGCCGCAGCCTTGCCAACGAGGCGACCGACAGTCCCGCTCAAACGTCGGCAGAGGTGCAGGGCAAGCCCTCGCCGGCTGAAACATCGACTGAATCGGTCGCCCCAGCCGCCGAGGTGTCCACACAACACATTCAAAGCAGCGCTGGGACATCGCAAAATGAGAGCATCGGGCCGCACAGTGAACCACACAACTCCGGGGCGCTTCCGCAGCGCAGCAAAGTAGATATTGCATCGCGAAATAATTCAGAAAACACCGATAACGATCAATTGATTGAGAAACGGCCGCACGGGCGCGCTTTGCCTAAGTGATACGGGGACTCATAGCCTCCGGCTATTGACCGTTGCTCGCGGCGGGCGGTACTTTGCTACAGTCGAACTATAATAAATTAAGAAAAGCGCCGATGAGGGACGTAGGACTTGACGAGGCGATCCGCGTTGCCGGCGGCGTCGGCGCGCTTGCCGGAAAAATTGGCATCGCGCAGCCCTCGGTATCGAACTGGTTGCGCGTTCCTGCCGAGCGTGTGCTGTCGGTCGAAGCCGCGACCGGCGTGAGCCGTGCAATTCTGCGGCCCGATCTCTATGCCGAGCACCCCGGCACGGCCGGCGACGTCGACGAGGTCAATGCGGCGCGGGCGCAAGAATATGCGTTGCTCTCGGTGTTGCTCGCACGCGCGCCCGATGTCGGGCTGCTTGAGCGTCTCGGCGCATTGCGCGGCGATGCAAGCCCGCTCGGACTGGCGCACGTCGCGCTCGCAGAGGCGGCGCAGCGCGCCAATGTCGAGCGCCTCGAGCGCGAATATTTCGATCTTTTCATCGGTCTCGGACGCGGGGAGCTTTTGCCCTACGGTTCCTATTATCTCACCGGCTTCCTGCACGAGCGTCCGCTCGCGCGCCTGCGCGCGCATCTGGGCAAGCTCGGGCTCGAACGCACGCCGGGCCAAGCGGAGCCCGAGGATCACGCGGCGATCCTGTGCGAGATCATGGCAGGGCTTGCGAGCCGCCGCTTCCCTGCTCCCGCCGGTTCCGATCGCGAGTTCTTCGAGCAGCATCTCGCGCCGTGGATCGGGCGCTTCTTTGCCGATCTGGAACAGGCCGAGGCCGCGGAATTCTACCGGGGAGTAGGAACGCTCGGCCGGGTGTTTATAGAGATCGAAACCGATGCTTTCGCGCTGCCCTCGTGAGCAGCGGGGAGAGCAGAAACGAAAATATAGGAGGAGACGGCAATGAAACGAGAACGCAAGAGGACGCTCGGCCGTCGCGAATTCCTTCGCACGCTCGGCGCGGGCGCGACCGTCGCGGCCGCAGCCGCCACATCGCTGGAAGCTCGCGCCGACACCGAGAGCAACGATGAGAAGCGCAAGTCTCGGTACCAGGCGAACTCGCCGGAGGTTCAAACCTTCTATCGAGTCAACCGGTATCCGAGCTGAGGGAGGCAGCCGTGCTGATCAAGAGAACGGAACGTCACGCTCGCCGCGGCACGCTCGCTGGCGCCCTGCATGGCCCATCTGATGGCGCGCTTGATCGTCGCGCTTTCCTGCGCCGCTCCGGCCTCGTCGCCAGCGGTCTCGCCACACTCGGCGCGTTGCCGCTCGCGAGCGTGCGCAAGGCGGAGGCAGGTCCTCCGCCGCCCGCGGGCGCGCAGGTCACCATCCGCAAGAACATCTGCACGCATTGTTCGGTCGGCTGCACGGTCGTGGCCGAAGTTGCGAACGGCGTGTGGATCGGCCAGGAGCCCGGCTGGGATTCGCCGATCAACCGCGGCTCGCATTGCGCCAAGGGCGCCGCCGTGCGCGAGCTCGTGCATGGCGACCGGCGCCTGAAATATCCGATGAAGCTCGTCAACGGCCAGTGGACGCGCGTGAGTTGGGACCAGGCGATCGACGAGATCGGCGCCAAGCTCACCGCGATCCGGGAGAAGTCGGGGCCGGACTCCGTGTATTGGCTCGGCTCGGCCAAGTTCTCCAATGAAGGCGCGTATCTCTACCGCAAGTTCGCCGCGTTCTGGGGCACCAATAACGTCGACCATCAGGCGCGCATCTGCCATTCGACGACAGTCGCGGGCGTGGCCAATACTTGGGGCTACGGCGCGATGACCAACAGCTACAACGACATCCGCAACGCCAAGACGCTCATGATCATGGGCGGCAATCCGGCAGAAGCGCACCCGGTGTCGTTGCAGCACCTGCTCGAAGGCAAAGAGCTCAATCGCGCCAACTTCATCTCGGTCGATCCACGCCTGACGCGCACAGCCGCTCATGCGACGGAATACGTGCGCGTGCGACCGGGCACCCACATTCCGACGATCTACGGGATGCTCTGGCACATTTTCCAGAACGGCTGGGAGGACAAGGAGTTCATCAAGCAGCGCGTCTACGGCATGGACGACGTCCGCAAGGAGGTCGAGAAGTGGACGCCCGATGAGGTCGAGCGCGTGACCGGCCTGCCCGAGGCGCAGGTCAAGCGCGTCGCCGAGATCTTCGCCAAGCAGAAGCCCTCGACCTTGATCTGGGCGATGGGACAGACCCAGTTCACCGTCGGCACCGCCAATGTTCGTGCCAGCTGCATCCTGTTGCTGGCAACCGGCAATGTCGGCAACTTCGGCAACGGCGCCAACATTTTCCGCGGCCATTGCAACGTGCAAGGCGCAACCGACCTCGGTCTCGATATCGTGACGTTGCCGCTTTACTACGGCTTGGTGGAAGGCGCGTGGAAGCACTGGTGCCGCGTCTGGGAAGTCGACTACGACTGGATGCTCTCCCGCTTCGACTCCAAGCAGATCATGGAAGCGCCCGGCATTCCGTCGACGCGTTGGTTCGACGCGACTCTGCTGCCGAAGGACCAGGTCGCCCAGAAGGACAATGTCAAGGCGATGCTGGTGTTTGGGCACGGCGGCAACACCGTCACACGCATGCCGGAAGCGGCCAAAGGGATCGAGAAGCTCGATCTGCTCGTGGTCGGCGACCCGCATCCCACCACCTGGGCTGCGCTCAGCGAGCGCAAGAACGACACCTATCTGCTGCCGATCTGCACCCAGTTCGAGACGTCGGGCTCACGCACGGCGTCGAACCGCTCGCTGCAATGGGGCGAACAGATCGTCAAACCGATCTTCGAGTCCAAGGACGACTACGAGGTCATGTACCTCTTGGCGAAGAGGCTGGGCCTCGCCGATCGGATGTTCAAGAACATCAAGGTCGAGGGCGACCAGCCGGTTTCCGAGGACATCCTGCGCGAGATCAATCGCGGCGGCTGGTCGACCGGCTATTGCGGCCAATCGCCGGAGCGCCTCAAGCTCCACATGGCCAACCAGAAGGACTTCGAGCTGGTCAGCTTGCGGGCCAAGGACGGTCCGGCCAAGGGCGATTATTACGGCTTGCCGTGGCCGTGCTGGGGAACGCCCGAACTCAAGCATCCCGGCACCCACACGCTCTACAACACCAATCTGAACGTGATGGACGGCGGCAGCACCTTCCGCGCCCGCTTCGGCGTGGAGCGCGAGGTCAAGCTCCCCGACGGCAGCACGCGCAAGGACAATCTTCTTGCCGAAGGCTCCTATTCGCTCGGCTCGGAGATCAAGGACGGCTACCCCGAATTCACCTATGGGGTGCTCAAGAAGCTCGGTTGGGACAAAGATCTCACGTCGGCCGAGAAAGCGGTGATCGAGCGCATCGGCGGCAACAATCCCGATGGTGTGTCCTGGGCGATCGACCTCTCCGGCGGCATCCAGCGGGTGGCCATGGCGCACGGCTGCATCCACTACGGCAACGGCAAGGCTCGCGCCAACGCGTGGAACCTGCCCGATCCGATTCCGGTGCACCGCGAGCCGATCTATACGCCGCGGCCCGACCTCGTCGCCAAATACCCGACGCGGCCCGACGCCAAGGAGTTCCGTGTGCCGAACGCCGGCTTCACGGTGCAGAAGACGGCGGTGGAGAAGGGAATTGCCAAGCAGTTCCCGCTGATTCTCACCTCCGGGCGCCTCGTGGAGTACGAGGGCGGCGGCGAGGAGACGCGTTCCAATAAATGGCTCGCCGAATTGCAGCAGGACATGTTCATCGAGATCAATCCTGCCGACGCGGCCGAGCGCGGCATCAGGGACGGCGCTTGGGTCTTCGTCTGGGGGCCGGAGATGGAAAGCGGAAAGGCCACTCGCATGAAGGCGTTCGTCACGGAGCGCGTCGGCAGAGGTGTGACCTGGTGCCCGTTCCACTTCGCCGGCTGGTTCCAGAGCGTCGACCAGCGCGGGAAATATCCGCAGGGTGCCGACCCGATCGTGCTCGGCGAGAGCGTGAACACGATCACGACTTATGGGTTCGATCCCGTCACTGGGATGCAAGAGCCCAAAGCCACGCTCTGTCAGATCAAGGCCGCTTAAGGAGGCTCGACAATGGCTCGGATGAAATTTCTCTGCGACGCCGACCGTTGCATCGAGTGCAACGCTTGCGTCACTGCCTGCAAGAACGAGCACGAAGTGCCCTGGGGCATCAACCGCCGCCGCGTCGTCACCATCAACGACGGCAAGCCGGGCGAGCGCTCGGTCTCCATGGCTTGCATGCACTGCACCGACGCGCCCTGCCAGGCGGTCTGCCCGGTGAACTGCTTCTACACCACCGCCGACGGGGTGGTGTTGCACTCCAAGGATCTGTGCATTGGGTGCGGCTATTGCTTCTACGCCTGCCCGTTCGGCGCGCCGCAATATCCCAAGGTCGGCAACTTCGGCTCGCGCGGCAAGATGGACAAATGCACCTACTGTGCGGGCGGGCCGGAGGCCGACGGCTCGCTGACCGAGTACGAGAAGTACGGCACCAATCGTCTGGCCGAAGGCAAATTGCCGCTCTGCGCCGAGATGTGCTCGACCAAGTCGCTGCTGGCCGGCGACGGCGAGATCATCGCGCAGATTTACAAGGAGCGTGTCGTCAAGCGCGGCTATGGCTCGGGCGCCTGGGGCTGGAAAACGGCCTATCGCGAGACGATCGCATCATAGATGCGCGCAGGGCGTCGGCTCGCTTCGAGTGGCATGCTGGCACCCGATAAAGTCGCGGGCAGCTATGAGCGCGCATCGGATCATCACCGGCCTATGGTCGATAGGTGCCTAAGGCAAACGCCACGAATACCGTTCATTCGCTGTCGCGGAGGATGACGGCTAACAAGGAGGAAACACTATGGCGATGCTAGTCAGCCGCATCCGTTTCATCGTCGCTGCGATGGCGCTCGCGCTGATCGTCGCCGTTGCGGCTCCCGCGGGCGCTCAGCAGCGCAACCCCGACAGCTCGGTCAACCCGACGGCGAGCTCGGTGAAGGAGGAACAGCTCCTGCAGGAGTTCCAAAGGATCCAGGGGCGCGGAACGATTCCCGACACCAAGTCCTATGTGATCGAGCAGCCCGCCGGCCGGGATTGGCGCCAGTTCCACCAGATCACGCTGCGTTGGGTCGGGGCCATTTCGATCGTCGGCATGCTCGTTCTCCTCGTTGTCTTCTATTTGGTCCGCGGCATGGTCCGCCTCGAGTCGGGACGGTCGGGGCGCGTGCTGGTGCGCTTCTCCGCGTTCGAGCGCTTCATGCATTGGATGACGGCGACCTGCTTCATCATCCTCGCCCTTTCCGGACTCAACATCACATTCGGCAAGCCGTTGCTGCTGCCCCTGATCGGGCCTGAGGCGTTCGCCACGGGGTCGCAGTGGGCGAAATACTTGCACAATTACCTGAGCTTCCCGTTCACGATCGGCGTGTTTATGATCTTCCTGATGTGGGTCGCCTGGAACGTCCCGAACCGGGTCGACGTCGAATGGCTGAAGGAGGGCGGCGGCATCGTCGGCCACAAGCATCCGCCCGCCTATCGCTTCAACGCCGGCCAGAAGATGATCTATTGGATTCAGGTGCTAGCCGGCGGCGCCATGGCAGTGACCGGCTATCTCCTCATGTTCCCATTCTACGGGACGGACATTGCAGACATGCAATTGGCCCAGATCGTCCACGGCGTCGTGGCGATGCTGTTCGTCGCCGTTATGATCGCCCACATCTATATCGGCACCATCGGGATGGAAGGCGCGTTCGAGGCGATGTGGGATGGGACGGTCGACGTCAACTGGGCAAAAGAGCACCATAGCCTGTGGGCCGAGCAGGAAGGTGCCAAGGGGGATGTCAGCGCACCACCGCGGCAAGGAAAAATGCAGCCGGCGGAGTAGCGGCGAGGACATCGCGAAATTCAAGCGCCCGGCGCACTCCGCCGGGCGCTTTCGCTTCATGGCGCGGCGCATGCCGGAGGGTGTCGCTCGGGAAACGCTTGAGGCTGCTATAATGCCGCATGCGCATCATCGGCCTCGCCGGCTGGAGCGGCTCGGGCAAGACCACGCTCCTCGCCAAGGTCATCCCCCGCCTCGTCGTCCGGGGCCTCAAGGTGTCGACGCTCAAGCACGCTCATCACGGCTTCGACGTCGACCAGCCGGGCAAGGATTCCCATACCCATCGTGCGGCCGGCGCGACCGAAGTTCTGGTCAGCTCGGCGAACCGTTGGGCGCTCGTCCACGAGCTGCGCGGACAGGCCGAGCCCGCGCTCGGGGCGCTGCTCGCGAAGCTCAGCCCTGTCGATCTCGTGCTGGTCGAAGGCTACAAACGCGAGCCCCATCCGAAGCTCGAAGTGTACCGTGCTGGGGTCGGCAAG
>WNGL01006202.1_pt1 | contig 14141 bp, 16 predicted proteins | sample 5400591 | NCBI WGS metagenome assembly WNGL01 (sample SAMN13153377, study PRJNA577476) | soil metagenome | isolation source: 80 cm soil or saprolite under Garry oak tree replicate 1 | place: USA:California | collected 2016-06-15
ACGAACCAGCCGCCCCGGCCGTCCAGCGTGAACGCCCCCGCCACCGCGAGAGGCTCGCCGGAAGCCACGTACGCGGCGATCTCCTGCTCCGAAGGCGCGCCGAACCGCACCGTGGTCGCGGCCACCGCGGCGGCCCGCTGGCCGGTGGCCGCGTTGACCACGCAGTGCCCGGTGACCAGGGTCCCGGTCCGGCCCGACATCTGCCGCCAGCGGGCGGCCGCCTCGGCCGCCGAGCCGGGCTTGCCCAGCGCCCGCCCGTCCAGGTCGAGCAGCGAGTCACAGCCGATCACCAGCCCGCGGTGCAGCCTCGACGCGACCGCGTGCGCCTTGGCCCCGGCGAGCCGCCCGGCCAGCTCGGCGGGCGTGCCGGCCGTGAACCCGGTCTCGTCCACGCCGCTGACCATGACCTCGGGCTCGAGTCCGGCCGCGCGCAGCACCGCGAGCCGGGCCGGCGAGGCCGAGGCGAGAACGATGGCCGTCACGCCCCCCGACCCTACTGTCCCTCCTTGTCGGTTGCCCGCGGTGTGCGATGGTTCCTGTTCAGGGCCCGGTAACGGTCCCGCCACGGGGATCCATCGGGGCAGCGTCGTCCCAGGCGGGAGTCTCGCCGGCGGGCAGGCCCACCCCGAATACGGCCATGGCCTTCGCGAGCGCCGAGTAGTACCCGGTCAGCAGCACCAGCTCCACAAGGCCGCGCGCCCCGAGGACGGCCAGGGCGGCGCCGTATGCTTCGTCGCCGGCCCTCCAGGCAGCCCTCGCCGTCACGCAGCCGGAATGCTGGCGGGCCGGTGGCGCGCGGGCCGGAGGCGATGGCCCGGTAGACCGCCGCCTGCTCGGTAGAGAGTGCGGAGGGCCGGAGCCGGGGCAGCCGCATCGTCAGGAGCGCCGCGTCAGCCAGCGGGTGACCAGGGCCCCGAGGACGGCACCCGCCAGGACGGGCAGGGCCCGCCGGGCCAGGACCGGGGCGAGGATCCGCCCCTGGTCGAGGCTCGCCGCAGGCTGCTGGCCGCCTGCTGTCGCCGGGTCGGCGGTGGCCGGGCTCGCCGTTCCCGAGGTTGGCGTTCCCGAGGCGGCCGCGCTCGGCGCCTCGGCCAGCGCGGCATTGACGTTGCGGACGAACTCCGCCATCAGCCGCGCGCTCACATCGGCCAGCGCGCCGCGCCCGAACTGGGCCAGCCGGCCCGAGATGTGGATGTCGGAGTCGACCAGTACCCGGGTACCCGCCCCCTGCGGAGTGAGCCGGGCCGTGATCGTCGTGTGCACCTGCCCCTGGCCCACGTCGTCGGCGCCGCGCGCGGAGATGACCGCGCGGTAGCCGGTGGCGTCGAGGTCCTGAATGCGGGCGGCTCCCCGGTAGCGCACCATGATCGGGCCCACCTTGACCGACATGGTGCCGGTGAGGTCGTCGCCCTCCGCGCCATCCAGGGCGGCGCCGGGCATCAGGGCCGCGACGTGCTCCAGGTCCGTCAGCAGCGCCCAGGCCCGGTCGGCCGGGGCATCTATGAGCATCTCGTTACTGAGCTTCACCGGATGACTCCTTGGGGCGGGCTAGCGGATGGTGACATCCACGCCGCCGGTGTCGAAGAACGCCATGATCCGGCAGGGGCAGCCTTCCCCTCCCTCGATCTTCCAGGGGAACGCCCCGATGACGCAGCGCTGGTTGAGCACCTTGTCGATGTCGCCCCCGACGTTCTCGGCGTGCACGCATCCGTGCGGGAACGCGAGGTAGTGCATGGGGAACAGGTCTTCTTTGACCAGGCGCCCGGACAGATGGTGCGTGTATTCGTATTCACCGAAGTAGTCCAGGCAGGTCATGCCGACGTGATCCTCGAACCGCTTGGCGATGTCGGGCCGCATGTGCCGGATCGTGGTGTTCATCGGATGGTCGCCCGAGCCTGCGTCAATTCCCCACCAGGCGATGTTCATCTCCAGCAGCCAGCGCGCCAGTTCGACGCCGCCTCCCGGGTGCATACAGAAGTAGCGCACCAGGTCCTGCTGGCCGCCCCCGGTGTAGTACTTGTGGTAGCCGGTGTGAATGATCAGGATGTCGCCGGGTTTGACCTCCACCTTGGCGGTGATGTGCTCGGGCTTGATCACATCCCAGTCGCCGACCACGTCGGAGACGTCCACGATCACGCCCTCGTGCACGAGCTTGTCGAGCGGCAGCGAGGCCATGTCCGCGCCGCCGTCGGCGGCGTGGATGGGGCCGTCCAGGTGGGTCCCGGTATGCAGGGAGGTCTCGATCCGCTGGGAGACGATGCGGTTGGTCTGCAGGGTCTGGGTGTAGTAGATCTTGCAGCCGGGGTACCCCACCCACCCGGGGGTGTGCATGCCCCAGCTATGCGTCAGGTCGACTAGCTCCACCGCGCTCGCTCCTCCTCGTGATCTCAGCACCCCGAAAGGCCTGTGGCCTCAGCCGGCGTGACCTGGGTCGTGCTGGCCACCTTGGCCGAAGCCGACGTTGATCCACACCGCGCGGGCCCTTTCCGGCCCGTGATTGGTGAGTACATGGGGCGTTGCCGACTCGTAGGCGATGCCGTCGCCCGTGCCGAGCACGTAGTCGACCCCGCCGAGCCTGACCGTCAGGACACCGGAGATGACCAGCCCGAACTCCGAGCCCTCGTGGTGCACGGGTGCAGGCGCGCTGGACGTGCCCGGCTCGTACTCGTTCACCACCATCTCTAGGTCGTTGTCCAGGTCGGTGTGCACCAGCCGGCGGCTCACTCCCTCGGCGGCCTTCACGGTGACCTGGTCGGCCAGCCGGCGCACCGGTGAAGGAGGCTGCGCGGACGGGTCCTGGAACAGCTGGGCCATGTGCAAACCCAGCGCGGAGGAGACCGAGACGAGGGTCCCGATGGACGGGCTCGCCACGCCCCGCTCCAGCATGCTCAGCATCGAGACGCTGACCCCGGTCCGCTCTCCCAGCTCCTGGAGCGTCAGCCGCCGCCGCTTGCGCGCCGCTCGGATCGACGCACCGACCGCCCGCACCATCTCATCGGCCTCTGGGTGGCCCGCTGCCGGTGCTTGGCTGGGGAGCATGCTGCCCAGCTGACCGCCCCCGCTGGTGTCCTGCTTCTGCCGCGCCATCAGGCGCCTCCCGGCTCACTCGTGGACCCTCGCCCGGCTGCCCCGCGGAGCAGCCCGTGGGGCACGGGGGAGCGCACGACCCGCATGTGCGCCTCGCCTGCGAGCGAGATGTCGGCCGCGAACCTCCCGGTCCCGGTCAGCAGCGGCAGGTCCTCGACCCGGCGGAGCCGCTCGCCGATCACTGCCGCATCACCTCGGCGGCGGCGCGGACCGAGGCGGTGATGTTCTGGTAGCCGGTGCAGCGGCACAGGTTCGAGCTCAGGACGTGGTCGATCACCTCATCGGTGACCGGCTCATCCGATTCCAACAGCCCGGCGGCCAGCATCAGGAAACCGGGCGTGCAGAACCCGCACTGCAGCCCGTGGTTGTCCCAGAACGCCTGCTGTAGCGGGTGCAGCGTGCCGTCTTCGGCGGCAAGCCCCTCCACCGTGCGGATCGAGTGCCCGGCCCCTTGCACGGCCAGCATCAGGCACGCCCGGACCGGCTCGCCGTCCACCAGCACAGTGCAGGCGCCGCAGACGCCATGCTCGCAGCCCAGGTGCGTCCCGGTGAGATGGCAGTCCTCCCGGAGCGTGTCGGCCAGGCTCTTACGCGGCTCCACCGTGACGGTGAACCGGTCGCCGTTGACGTAGAGGGTGACGTCCCGCTTGGCTACGTTCATGTCCGGCCTCACTTCTCGCCCTTGTGCCCGCCGGAACCCGCGGCTCGCTCCGGGGCCGTTGCCTGCGCCCGGGCCGCGGCGATGCTGGCGTGCAGCCGGTGCGGAGACTGCGGCATGTGGAACACCTCGACGCCTAGGTGGTCCAGGGCGTCGGCGATGGCGCTGAGCACGGCGGCGGGCGCCCCGATCGTGCCACCTTCCCCGATGCCTTTGGCGCCGGTGAGCTCGGTGTCGGAGATCGTCTGCCGGTGCATGATCGTGATGGGCGGGATCTCCGCTGAGGTGGGGGGCAGGTAGTCCATCAGCGAGGCCGTGGTCAGGTTCCCGTCCTCGTCGTACACGAGCTCCTCGTACAGGGCGTTGGCGATGCCCTGGGCGACGCCGCCGCGGATCTGCCCGTCCGCGATCGCCGGGTTGATGACCCGGCCAGCGTCCTCGGCGACCAGAAAGCGCAGGATGCGCACGTGACCGGTCTCCGGGTCCACCTCGACCTCGGCGATGTGGCAGGCGTTGGAGAACGTGCCGCGCGGGTCGTACTCCGCGTCCGCGTACAGCCCGCTGCCCGCCTGGGCCTTGAGCTTTCCCACGTTGAGGTAGGCGAACCCGGCCACGTCGCCGAGGGTCACCTCGGCCTGGGTGCCGGGCCTGCTGATCCGGCCGTCACCGAAGACCAGGTCCCAGGGGTCGCAGTCCAGCAGCTCACCCGCGATGGCGGCGAGCTGTTCCCGCAGGCGGCGGGCGGCGATCAGGGTCGCACCACCGCAGATCACCATCGAGCGGCTGGCGAAGGTGCCCCAGCCGAACGGGGTGCTGTCGGTATCACCGTGCACCACCCGGACCCGCTCCGGGGCCACCCCCAGCTCGTCGGCGATGATCTGGCTGAGCGCGGTGGCCAGCCCCTGGCCATGCGGTGACGAGCCGATCCGCAGGACGACCCCGGCCGAGGGGTCCATCGACATCTCCACCCGCTCGTAGCCCGGCGTCATGAACAGGCGGCGCCTGCCGAAGGCCGGCGTGCCGTAGCCGGTGTGCTCGGCGAAAACGCTCAGCCCGATCCCCAGCAGGCGCCCCTGTGCCCGCCCGGCCCGCTGACGTGCCCGGAACCCGGGCAGGTCGGCCGCGGTCACCGCGTCCTGCATGGTTTCGGCGTAGCTGGCCTTGTCCAGGATCAGGCCCGTGGGCGTGGTGTGCGGGAACTCGCGGACGAGGTTGCGCAGCCGGATCTCCACCGGGCTGATCCGCAGCGTCTTGGCCGCGACATCCATGAGCCGTTCCAGGGCGAGCGTCATGGCGGGCCGGGACACGCCGCGGTACGGGGCGATGGGGCATTTGTTGGTGAGCACCCCGCGGGCGCGCACGTCGTAATGCTCCAGCGTGTAAGGACCGGGCAGCTCGGAGAGCGCCATCAGCGGTTCCACGCCGAAGGTGACCGGATAGCAGGAGTACGCGCCGACGTCGGCGATGATGTCGGCCCGCAGGGCCAGGAGCGTGCCGTCGGTGCCGAACGCGCCGGAGAGGGTGTACTGCTGCTCGCGGCTGTGCCAGGACGCCTTCAGGTTCTCCTCGCGGGTCTCCACCCAGGCCACCGCCCGGCGCAGCAGGCGTGCCGCGTACACCAGCGCGATGTCCTCCCGCGCCAGGCACATCTTCTGGCCGAAGGCCCCGCCCACGTCGGGTGCCACGACGCGGAGCAGGTCGGCCGGGATCCCCAGCGCGGCGCAGATGCCGGTCCTGGTCACGTGCGGCGTCTGGGTGGAGGTGGTCAGGGTCACGCGCCCCGTGGCCCGCTCGTAGACGGCGAGTGAGCCCCGGGTCTCGATCGGCAGCGCGCTCTGCCGCGCGCACCGGCACGAGACCGTCACGGTGGCCGGGGCTGACTCGAAGACCTCGGCGAACCCGGGTGTGGTCAGCTTCCCGTCGACGACGGTGTTGACGTCGCCGGGGAACGCGACGTCGTGCACCTGCGATGCGCCGGCCCGGATCGCGTCGGCCACGCTGAGGACCGGCTGGCCGCGGTCGATGTCCAGCCGGACCTGCTCCGCCGCGTCCAGGGCAGCGGCGGGGCTCGCGGCCAGCACCATCGCGACCGGTTCCCCCACGAACCTGACCGCGTCGCCGGCCAGCACCGGCATGGTGACCGGAACATAGTCCGGCCGGTCCATCGTGGGGCAGATGCCCGCCACCCCGGCGAGATCCGCCGCGGTCAGCGCCCACACTCCGGCCGCCACGTCCACGGCGCGCAGCACGCCCGCTGCCACCGGGCTCCGCACGAACACCGCGTGCAGGCAGTTCTGCTCCGCGATCGCGTCGGCGACGTAGTGGCCCTCGCCGCGCAGGATCGCCGCGTCGCCGGCCCGCCGGACGCTGCGGCCCACCCAGGCCGCGGCGGTCGTGGCGCCATCCGTTCCCGGGTCATGGCGCTCCCCAGCCTGGCGCTCCCCGGTCATGACGCCATCCGTTCCAGGGCTCGCCGGACCAGGACGCTGACCAGCTCACGCCGGTACTCGGCCGAGCCGTGGATGTCGGAGGACGGCGTCACCGCGTCGGCGGCCGCGTCGGCCGCCGCGCGGAAGACCGCGTCCTCGGTGGGGCGCTCCACCAGCAGCGACTCGGCCGCCCCGCTGCGCACCGGCCGGTCGGCGACGCCGCCGAGGCTCACCCGGGCGTCGGTGATGACGCCGTCCCGCACGCTGCAGGCCACCATTACGGCCACGATCGCGAAATCACCCGCGCGGCGCGCGAACTCGGCCACCGCCACCCGCCACGTCCGGTCCAGGCTGGGCAGCCTCGCGGCGGTGAGAAGCTCATCGGGTTCGAGCGCGGTGGTGAAGACCGTGGTGAAGAAGTCGGCTGCGGCGATGATCCGGGTGCGTGCTGGGCCGGTCACCGTCATCGTGGCATCGAGAAGCACCGCCAGCAGGCACCATTCCGAGGCGGGGTCGGCGTGCGCCAGGCTGCCGCCGAACGTCCCCCGGACGCGGATCGGCAGGTGCCCGACCTGAGCGCCGGCCGAGCGCAGCAGCGTCCCCACCGGGCCGCCAATCGTGCTGCGTTCCAGGTCAACGTGCCTAGTCAGCGCGCCGATCTCCAGAAAGTCACCGTCGGCTCGGACGCCGCGCAGCTCGCCGAGGTCGCCGATATCGACCAGGGCGTCGGGCCGGGCCAGCCGGAAGTTCATCATCGGCAGCAGGCTCTGCCCGCCGGCCAGGACCTTGCCGCCGTCGCCGAACTCCGCCAGCGCGGCCACCGCCTCGGCGACAGACGCGGCGCGCAGGTAGTCGAAGGGTGCGGGCTTCATGGCGTCACCACGTCGCGCCCCCGTACACCAGGGCGTACACGTCGCCGCGGCGGTCCAGCCTCGGCGTGATCAGGTCCGAGCGCCGCTGCGCCGCGTCGGCCGCGGCCGGGTCGAACTCGCAGATCACGGTCTGCGGCCCGGTCACCGACAGCGGCCCGGCCAGCAGCGTCCCGTAGCCGTCGGCCAGGATCGAGCCACCGAGGAAGGTGTGCTCGGTGAAGCGGCCGGCCTGCGACACGGCCGCCACCCCCACCTGGTCCAGGTTCGCCTGCACCTGCACGGACCGGGCCTGCGGCGACATGCCGTGCTCATCGTGGCTCACCGTGTCGAAGCCGCGGACCCACGCGGCCGGGGCCAGCACGAGCTGAGCCCCGCGCAGCGACAGCAGCCGGAGCACCTCGACGAACCGCAGGTCGTAACAGATGCAGACGCCGACCGCGCCCCAGCTCAGGTCCACGACGGGCAGGCCCGCGTCACCCGGGGTGTAGGCGAGCTTCTCCTGGCTGAAAAGGTGCAGCTTGCGGTACCCGGACACCACGCCCGTGCGGTCGAGGACGAGCACGCTGTTGTACGGCTGGCCGTTGCCGTTGCGCTCGGCGACGCCGACCGCCACAGCGCCATGGTGCACGCGCGCAAGCTGGCCGAACGCCCGGGCCGCCGGGCCGTCCCGCGGCTCAGCGAGCTGGCACGCCAGCTTCGGATCGGTCACGTACCCGGGAATGGTGAGCTCGGGCAGGATCACGAGGTCCGCCCCATCGCGGAACGCGGCGGCCGCCGCCGCGTGGGCCATGTCCAGATTGGCCGCGGCCTCGCCAGGCGTGGGGGCCAGCTGGACCAGGCCGATCGCTACCATCGCGCCCCGGCCCGCCGCGCCCCGGCTCGCCGCCTCGGGCCCGGTTCAGGCATTCAGCATCGCCTCGACATCCACGCCGAGATACCGCAGCAGGCCGAGGTCTGCCGGGCACGGGCCGCCGACGCTCACGATCATTTCGGAGGTGTCCGCGAAGACCGCGTGCCGGACGCCCGGGTCGATGTGCACGACGTCGCCCGGACCGAATTCGAGCCGGGTGCCGCTGGTGAAGTCCCGCACACTGCCCCGGCCCTGGAGGATGTAGATGGTGTCCTCCGACTCCTGGTGCACGTGCGGGACATTGGCCTCGCCTGGCTGCATCACGACGTAGTTCATGTTCGCCGTCTTCGCCCCGGTGCCCAGCCAGATGATGAAGCGGGCATCTGCGGAGATCAGTGGGACCAGGAGGCCAGGACTGTCCCGGTGGTAAACGCGTATGGGCATGCGTTACGGACCTTCCGGCGCGACGGGTTCCGGGCGCGGGAGGTACATCGCGGGATCCGGCGGGCAGGGGCCGCCCAGGATCGTAGCGCCCTCGCCCACGGCCGTGATCGCGTACGCCGTGCCCGCGACGACATGGAACATCGACCCGGCGACCAGCGGCGTGGCCGTACCCTCGTCGTGGTCTTCCACCTGGGCCCGGCCCTCGATCACGTAGTAGGCCGCCTCCGACGGGTGCCGCATCCGGATGGTGCTGCTGGCCGGGCCGAGCACCAGCAGATGCATCGAGCGGTGCCGCGCGCCGACGCCGGGCCAGATGAGCGGCGTGCAGCTGCCGGTCCCGCGAACGATGCCAAGATCGCCTCCCCAGTCCCGGCTCGTGAGCACTCGCGTTCCCGCCGCCTGTTGCACTGGTCACCTCTCCGGCGAACTCGGTGCCGGGTGGCCCGGCCGAATCGGTGTCGGCTGGTAAGCCCGCCGACGTGGACGTATGTTACAAGCTAGGTGGAAGAAAATTCAAGAATACAGAATTACCTTCAACAACACGTAGTTGACCTGTAACGCTCCGCGATGCCGATGTCAACTTTGGCTCAAGGTACTTCGATTATATTGACATTGACTTCAAGCGAAGCGGATACGCCCCAGCAACCGCAGTCGGCCGACGGGCACCGTCCGCAAGCCGCGCCGTGACCCGCAGCTCCGGGTCCCCGATCCCCCAGGCGGGGACGGATCGACATCTCGCACTCCTCAGGGATCTCGCCGGACTCATCTCCCCGCAAGACTGGCCCCGGGCGTCACTGCAGTCAGCCAAATACCAAGATTCCCGACAGAGTCAAGGCAGGTGCACGACGATGTCACATTGTCGTGGTTCCCCTGGGGGCTGGGACGGGGCGGGTGACGGGACTGCGGGGGCTCAGGACGCACATAGCGAACCCCTTAGGATCGGGGCCATGGAGACGACCACGCTGGGCCGCGGCGGACCGGTGGTGTCCCGGGCCGGGCTCGGCCTGATGGCCATGTCGGGCGTCTACGGCCGGGCCGACGACCACGAGAGCATCGCCACCATCCACGCCGCCCTCGACGCCGGGATCACGCTGCTCGACACCGGCGACTTCTACGGAATGGGCCACAACGAACTGCTGCTCCGCGACGCGCTACGCAGCGGCGGCAGAAGCCGGGACAGCGTGTTCATCCAGGTGAAGTTCGGCGGGCAGCGGGACCCGTCCGGCGCGTTCGTCGGGCACGACGCCAGCCCGGGTGCGGTGAAGAGCTCGCTGGCCTACACGCTGACCAGGCTCGGCACCGACTACGTCGACCTGTACCAGCCCGCCCGGCTGGATCCGCGGGTGCCGATCGAGGACACCGTCGGGGCGATAGCCGAGATGGTCCAGGCCGGCTACGTCCGTCACATCGGCCTGTCCGAGATGGGCGTGGACACGATCCGGCGGGCGCACGCGGTCCATCCGATCGCCGCGCTGCAGATTGAGTACTCCCTGATGAGCCGGGGCATCGAGGCGGAGATCCTGCCCGTCGTGCGCGAGCTCGGCATCAGCGTGACCGCCTACGGCATCCTCTCCCGGGGCCTGCTGAGCAGCGGCACCGCCCGGCTGGCGCCGAACGACCCGCGCACCCGCTTCCCCAGGTTCCGGGCCGAGAACCACGCGCGGAACCTGGAACTGCTCGCCGCTCTCGAGCAAACCGCGGAAGAGAAGGGGGAAGGGGAGGTGGGTGGGGGGGTCACCGCGGCCCAGCTGGCGATCGCCTGGGTGGCCTCCCGCGGCGACGACATCATCCCGCTGATCGGGACCAAACGGAGGGACCGGCTGGCCGAGGCGCTCAGGGCCCTCGACCTGATCCTCAGCGCCGACGAGCTGGCCGCGATCGAGGCTGCCGTGCCGGCCGGCACGGTCGCGGGCGACCGGTACGAGCCGGCCCAGGTGGCCATGCTGGACAGCGAGCGCCGCGGCTAGCTCCGGTAGTCGCCGGCCAGCTCGCGGAGGCGGGCGTGCGCGCCGCCCATCGCCCCGGCGGCCGGGAAGTAGCGCTTGGCCATCTTGGCGATCGAGGTGTAGTTGGTGTCGCACACGTTGGCCAGCGGCGACTCCACCGCCTGGGTGACCAGCTGGTACGCGTCCAGCGGGTCGAGCCCGCACAGCGAAGCGACCCACGTCACCATGTCGTGCTGGGCGATGCGGAACGCGCCCTCGATGTAGAACGGGCCGGTCTGCGGGTTCAGGAACGGGAACTCGCACACCTGCGAGACCAGGTCCTGCTCGCTGCGCACCCGCCCGGCGAAGCAGTCCTCGGTGTACACCTCGAGCACGGCGGGGGTCCGGATCCGCATCACCGGAGCCGCCCCGCCGAACGTCCACGCGTACTGGTCGGGCGAAGGCCGGAACGAGACGACCTCGAGGTCGCTCATGAGGTCAGACGTCCCCTTCCAGGTGCACGAGCCCCACATCGGTGATCCGGTCGGGGTTGGTCCGGTACAGGTAGATCATGTAGATCACGCCAAGGACCATGAAGCCGCCCACGCCCGGGCCCATGTAGGACAGCGGCGGGGGCAGCGCGCTCACGAAGGAGAACACCTTGATGCCCGCCGAGGTCAGCCAGGCCGGGACGAACGCGGCGATGGCGAGCAGCGGGATGACCAGGTGCGACAGCGGGTTGAACCCGCCGCCGCGGCGGGCGAAGTACCCGATGCACGCGGCGCACATCAGGATGTAGATGGCCACGATGATGATCACCAGGCCGGTCCCCACCATCGCGAACGCCGTGGTCGGGGTGTAGTGCAGGCCAAGGCCGAGCGTCACCGCGACGGTGATGACGAAGGCCACCAGGACGCTGTAGACCGGGGACCTGTGCCGAGGGCTGACGATGGCGAGGAAGCGGGGGAACGCCCCGATCCGGCCCATCGCGTACGCGGTCCTGGTCGAGACGTTCACGCCGGCGTTGGCGTTGGCGATGGTGGAGTTGACGATGGCGAGGAAGACGAAGAACCAGAACAGGCCGTACAGCGAGCGCGCCAGGCCTTCCCAGGACGCTGTGCCCGTCTGGCCGGCGAAGGCGGCAAAGCCCTTCGGCCCGTAGGCCACGTCCACCGCGTAGGTGGTGAACACGTAGAGCAGGCCGATGAGCAGCGTGGCGAGCAGCACCGCGCGCTGGATGGTGCGCCGCGGGTCCCTGGTCTCCTCGGCGAGGGGCGCGGCGCCCTCGAAGCCGCCGAACGCGAGCAGCGTGAACACCGAGCCGCCGATCACCCCGGTCAGGCCGGTGGGCGAGTAGTGCGTGGTGAACACCTGCCCGGTGTTGTGGCCGCCCGCGTGCACCAGGAAGAACACGGCCAGCACCAGGAAGACCGCGACCTCGGAGATGCCGAGGATGGTGCCGAGCCGGGCCGAGGCCCGGATGCCGTAGTAGCCGGCCGCGAGCACGATCACCGCGCCGGCCAGCGACCACGGCCACCACAGGTTCGCCGGGTACCCGTGGAACTCGGAGTTGATCGTGGACGCCGTGGTGAACCCGAGCTGCAGCAGCACCAGCGGCGGGATCAGCCAGCCGACCAGGACATAGGCCCAGGCCACCAGGAAGCCCGCGCCCGGGTGCAGGCCGCGGGCCGCGTAGGTGGCCAGCGACCCCGCGGCAGGCATCTCCCGGGCCAGCAGGCCGATGCACCAGGCACCGAGCAGGCACGCTACCAGGGCGAAGACGACCGACAGCGGCAGCGCCCCGCCGGCCAGCGCGGCGCCAGCCGGGATGGACGCCGCGATGGCGGCGCCCGGAGCCATGTCGGTGATCGACTGGAACAGGACCTCGCGCAGGCCTATCGCGTCGCGGCGCAGGCCAGGCGCGGTTCCGGAAACGGTTTCCTCTGTGGCCGCCATGGCGTCATGATCGCACGGACATTTCCCCGCGCACAGGCCTGACCTGGGGTCCTTCGGAAGATTTACCAGAACGTAGCCGACCCGTCGTGCGCTGCGCCACCAGGACAAGGACCACGAGCAGCGCGGCCACAATTCCGTCCAGCCAGAAGTGATTGGCTGTCACCACGACGACGAGCAGAGTGATCACGGGGTAGGCCGCGGCCAGCCAGCGCCACCGGTTCCGCGACACCGTGACGACCGCGATGGCCACGATCAGCGCCCACCCGGCGTGCACCGACGGCATGGCCGAGAACTCGTCCGCGTCGAAGCCGCCGTGCCAGGAGTACACCGACTGGCCGTAGCGGGCGGCGGTGTCGACCATGGCGGTGCCCGGCAGCAGCCGCGGCGGCGCCACCGGGATCAGCTGGATGAGCAGGCTGGCCCCGGTGAACAGGGCCACCGTCGTCCTGACCCGCGGATAGGACGCGCGGTGCCGGGCGTAGAGCCAGACGAGGCAGGCGCCCAGGACCGGGAAGTGCAGGATGTCGTAGTACAGGTTGAACGTCTGGACCAGCACCGGATGGGGCAGGAACGGCCGCTGCAGGGCCGTCTCGCTGGGCAGGTACAGCACCCGCTCGGCGTGCCACAGCCAGCGCGCTCTGGGCACCGCCCCGGCCGCGCTCATCACCGTGAACGACCCGGCGAACTGCCACAGCGCGTACAGCCCGAACAGCAGCGCGGACTCCAGGGTTACGTCCCCCCAGAGCGCCCACGCGCCGGAGCGCCCAGCCGGGCGCCGACCCAAGAGCCCCAAGAGACCCGGGAGGCCCAGGCGAGCCACCCTGATCGCTGCGGCCGCCACGGCCAGGCCGGCGGCGGCGGCCAGCGCGTACTGCCACGAGAGCATCACGTGCGGCACGACCGAGCCCCCGAATCGCCAACCGATCACCCGGAAAGATCCCAAGGATGATCATACGTAATAGGGAGGTACCCTCCGCTTCGCCCCCGCGCCGTCCCGTGTTAACGCTCTAGTGCATTCCGTTGCGGCTGAGCCCGGAGGGGTCAGGCTCGCCCTGTGGCAGCGACACGTCGCCGGTCACGTCCGCGGCCAGCCGCACCCGGTCCCCGTCGACCAGCCGGACCTCCGAGCCGGGCAGCACCCGGTCGTCGTTGACGTACGTGCCGTTGGTCGAGCCCTCGTCCCTGATCGTGGCGTGCCCCGCGTCGTCCACCTGGACCGTGGCGTGCCGCCGCGACACGTTGTCGAAGCGGACGAAGGCCGCGGCCACGAGCGATTCGGCCGGGTCCCGTCCGAGCAGTACCGACGTTCCGGCCGGGATGTCCACGTTGCCGGTGGGGAAGGTGATCCGCATGACGACCGGCGAGATGCGGCGCCGTCGGCCCGTCGGCAGCGGATCCCCGCATGCGGCGCAGACCACGTCCGCGGCGTCGGTCACGGGCGTGCCGCAGTTCGGGCAGAAGGCGGCATCGGCGCCTGCGGCAATGAACCGCTGCGAAATGGTCGGCGTCAGCACGTCTTCGTCGGGGCCGGAGTTGTGCGGCAGGTTGGCACCGCACCGGAAGCAGATCAGATCCTCCGGATGGACCTTGACGCCGCAATCGGGGCAGCTCAGGCTGGCCATGTTCTCGCTCTCGTGTTTGGGTAGTCAACCCCCGCTAGATTACCGCCGCGAGCGGCAGGTTGCAGCGGGCTGTGCGAAGGTGTTCGTATGGTCAGTTACCAGCTCGCGCCGGAGCAGCAGGACCTGCGGGACTCCGTCGCCCAGTTCGCCCGCGAGGTCGTCGCGCCGGTCATCGGCGGCTACTACGAGCGCGGCGAGTTCCCCTACGACATCGTGGCCAAGATGGGCAAGCTCGGCCTGTTCGGGCTGCCGTTCCCCGAGGAGTACGGCGGCATGGGGGGCGACTACTTCGCCCTCT
>WNGL01006203.1_pt1 | contig 14141 bp, 15 predicted proteins | sample 5400591 | NCBI WGS metagenome assembly WNGL01 (sample SAMN13153377, study PRJNA577476) | soil metagenome | isolation source: 80 cm soil or saprolite under Garry oak tree replicate 1 | place: USA:California | collected 2016-06-15
CCCATGCGACCTTGGGAAGTGCCCACTGGTTGGCATAGTAGGGATCCGACGGCGCGCCCTGCCACTTTCGCGTCAGGCTCTCCTCGACCCTCAGAACCGCAGCGTCACCCTTCAGGCTTTTCGTAATCGCGTCGGCCGCGTACGCCGGCACTTCGACGACTTGCAGGTCCAATTTTGGAATTGAACCCTTCGGTGTTCCGCCAGATCGGCTGACGGCCGCTTGCGCCTGTTCAAGGGGCAGACCTTTTGCCATCTTGACGATCAACGTCTTCGTTGCCGGCTTCTGCTGCAATGGTGCTGAACTTCTTGCAAACATCATGCCGGTAACGACAACCAGCGTCATCAGCGTCAGAATCGACAATGCCCTTCGGCTTAGTCCCGTCCATGAAACCATTTTTTTGCTCTCCTGGCTGCGGCGGCACAGAGAGGTGCCACTCCAGCGTGTTTGTAGTTTCAGGTCGGATGGTCCGAAGAGAAATGGGTCGAAAGTCGTGGCGTCTAGCCGGAAAGTGCCGGAACAGCAAAAAGTGAGTGCACTTCAGTAATGCCGTCTGTAGAGGCAGATCCCAACGCGGCGGGCTATGCGTGGAGTGCCTTCCTAACGAAAGGGGAGAACCACAAAAGGCACAATGAGAATCACAAAAGGCACAAGAAAACGAGAGTTTTGTGCTTTTTGGGCTCCCGTTTGTGCTTTTCGTGTACGTTCCCGGTTGTAATCGGGAACTACTCGACGGTAGCTAGCAGATCACCTGAATTGACAGGCGCCCCGTCGGTCACACCCAGCTTGCGTACGATACCCTTCTTGGGAGACTTGATCTCGTTCTGCATTTTCATCGCTTCCAATACGACGATACCTTGGTTCACCAGCACTTCCGTCCCTTCCGCCACCAGGACCTTGATCACTTTACCCGGCATTGGCGCGCGGATTTGGACGGCGCCGTCATGACCGTGCTGAGCGGCTCGATGAAGGGCGTTTCGGGCATCGAGTATTTCCACGGCGATCCGATGGCCTGCCAACGATGCCACGTAAGAGTCGCGATTTTGGGTTACGGTAATCTCCAGTGAACGATTGTTCCAAGTGAACCAGTAAACCCCAGGCTCGACGGCTTTCGCTTCAAGCCTGTACGAGCGGCCGCCGATTTCCGCCTCAATGACACCATTCTCTGTCCGGTTGACTTCGATCTCGACGGGCTGTCCTTCAACGATTGCGGTGAATTTCATGAGGTCCGAACGTACGCTACCGGCCGCTCTCGGTTCGGTGCGGCTTCTTGCGCGACAAAAAGAAATACTATAACGTAGCACGCAATCGCCGGTTGAAGGCTGAGTGTGGTGGGCCCGGCACTAAAAGGGAGGGCAGGTGAGTCGTCAGCGGAAACCCCTGGATGGTATTCGAGTTTTAAGTTTTGAAATTCAAGTGGCAGGGCCGTATTGCACCATGATGCTTGGAGACCAGGGAGCCGATGTCATCAAAGTCGAACGTCCCGAAGGGGGTGACACTGCACGAGGCGGGGCGCCGAAAATCAAGAACGACAAAGGCCAGACGCAAAGCGGTTATTTTCTCCGTTTCAATCGCAACAAGCGTAGCCTGACCCTCAATCTCAAGAGCGATCGTGGGCGCCAGATCTTTCGGGAGTTGGCCCGCAAGTCGGATGTCATCGTCGAAAATTTCCGCCCTGGCCTTCTGGATGAAATGGGTATTGGCTACAAGGCACTTTCGGAATTGAATCCAGGCCTCATTTACGCTTGTATTTCCGGATTTGGCAGCCTGGACGGCTACTTGGGTCCCTACAGCAAGAGGCCGGCATACGACATTGTGGCTCAGGCGATGGGTGGACTGATGAACACGTGTGGGCAGTCCGATGGACCGCCGACGTGGCTGGGAGTCGCCCTGGGCGACATCGTTTCCGGAATGCAGGCAGCTTACGCCATCATGCTGGCCCTGTACCAGCGGACTCAGACCGGTCGTGGACAGTACATTGATGTCTCGATGTACGACACCATTATCGGGTTGGCCGAACGCTCCGTTACAGCGTACTCATTAACTGGACACGTCCTTGAACGTGGAAATGAGCCGTACATGGCGCCGTGGGGACCGTTCCAGTGCAAGGACGGCTGGATAGGGCTGATTGTGGCAACGGAGGGCGACTGGTCTAAGTTTTGCCAGGCCATCGAGCGTCCGGATTTGGCAGGCCGGACAGGCACAACGTCCGGCCCCGAACGCGCTAAGAACATGCCGGGTTGGCTTGGAGACATTATCAGGCAGTGGTTCCAAAACCAAACGAAGGCGGAAGCCGTAAAGAAGCTATTGGCCGTTGGTCTGCCGATTGGCCCCGTGCAGACCGCCGAAGAGATCTTCAATTGTCCTCATGTTGACGCCCGGAAATTATTGATTAATGTATCCGATCCCGTCCTTGGCACCGTCAAACTCGTGGGCCCTGTGGCCAAGCTGTCCGGTAATCCGGAACCTCTTACCCGTCCCGCCCCGCTATTGGGGGAACATAACGCCGAAATCCTCAGAGAGATCCTGGGCTACACGGAAGAAGAGATAGGGAAGCTGGAAGTGTCGGGAACATCGTGAGGACCGAGGAGAACATCGTGAGTCAAGAAGAGGTTGTGGTCATCAGTGCCGTCCGGAGTCCCTTTGGTAAATTCGGCGGAGCCCTGAAAGATTTCACTTTACCCAAACTCGGCGGCGTCGTTGTTGCCGAGGCCATCCGGCGAGCGGGCGTGGCGCCTCAAGACGTGGAAGAGGTTGCGACCGGAGTCAATCTGCCTGGCAGCGATCGGTCGATCGCTCGCCAGTTGTTGATCTCGGCCGGTATCCCGCCCCGGCGAGTCGCCTATACCGTGGACCGGGCGTGCTGTTCTTCCATGGCCGCGGTCAATATGGCGTCCCGCTCCATTCGGCTGGGTGAAGCCAATGTGTGCGTTGCCGGCGGCGTGGAGAACATGAGCAAAGTGCCCTACTTTTTGACGGATTTGCGCTGGGGACACCGCCTTGGTGATGTGACGCTGAAAGATCAGTTGGTCATTGCGTGCCCCATGACCGGCAAGCCGCGCGCTGTTCAGGCGGGGGAAGAAGCGGTTGAGTACGGTGTTACACGAGAAGAGCAGGATGGCTGGGCTTTTCGGAGTCATCAGAAGTACTGCAAAGCCAAAGAGCTCGGTAAATTCAAAGATGAACTGATGTCCATCGAGGTCCCGCAGGAAAAGGGACAGCCCTTGGTGGTCGCAGAAGATGAGTCGCCTCGGTCGGACACGACGGTGGAAAAATTGGCCAAATTGCCGGCGATTTACGACAGCCCGACGGTGACGGCCGGCAACTCTCCCGGTCTCAGTACAGGAGCTTCCGCTATGGTTTTGATGTCCAAGACAGAAGCCCAACGGCTCGATAAACGGCCACTCGCAACTTTGATGGGTTGGGCAATGGCTTCCGGTCATCCTGATCGAATCGCTTCGATCCCAGCGGAATCGGCTCGCATCGCCTTAGAGAAAGCCGGCATGAGTATTGACGATATCGATCTCATTGAAGTCAATGAAGCCTTTGCCGCCGTGGCGCTGGTTTCAACCTTCATCATGGCCCGCCGCGATAAAGCCAAAGCTGAGGCGATTCGCGCCAAGACCAATGTGAATGGCGGAGCCATAGCCATCGGCCATCCTACGGGGGCCACTGGTGCACGCCTCATCATCACTCTAATTTATGAATTGCGGCGGCTGAGGAAAGCGGCGGGCAGTACACGTCCCTATTACGGGCTGGCGACATTATGTGGCGGGATCGGCGAAGGCGAAGCAGTTATTGTCAGAGTCGATCAATGAGTAAAGAAAAGACAACGCTCTCCGACCCAAGCGTAAGAACCAAGGCCGATTGGACTGAGAAGATTTTAGCTCCGCACCTGGAGACCGAAACGGAGCGCCGTGCGGAGTTCACGACCAGTTCAGGCTTGCCGCTGGAGCGCGTTTACGCTTCGGAGGATTGGCTGTCTAACGGGGCAAGTCCTGGTGAAAAATTAGGCTATCCGGGCGCGTATCCCTTTACTCGCGGAATCACCCCAACGATGTATCGCAGCCAGTTTTGGGTCATGGGCATGTATTCGGGGTATGGCTCTGCGGAGGAAGCCAACGAACGCTATCGTGCTTTGTTAGATCGAGGCCAGACGGGATTTTCCGTCGCTCTTGACCTTCCGACTCAATGCGGTTACGACGCCGATCACCCTCTGGCCGCAGGCGAAGTGGGCGTGACGGGCGTGCACATCGGTTCGCTGGCCGATATGGAGCGGTTGTTCCAGGATATCCCCTTAGAAAGGGTTCGCCAGATTCGCACAACCGCCAACGCCATAGGTCCGATTATCGCGGCAATGTACATCGCCGCCTTTGAGAAACAGGGTGTGAATATTCGGAAAACCCGAATGTTCATCCAGAACGATGTGCTCAAAGAGTACTTTGCTCGCGGCACCTACATCTTTCCTCCGGAAGCTGCAGTCAAGCTGTCGTCGGACGTCATCGAATATTGCGCCCGCAATCTGCCGGAATGGACGCCGCTTGCGATGAGCGGCTACCACATTCGCGATAGAGGCAGCACCGCGACCCAAGAACTGGCTTTTACTTTTGCCAACGGCTTGGCCTATCTCGATCAGGTCTGCCGCCGCGGCATGCATATCGATACGTTCGCTCCCCAAATTTGGACTTTTCTCTCAGCCGGTATTGACGTTCTGGAAGAAGTCGCCAAATTCCGGGCGGCCCGGCGGATTTGGGCCAGGCTGATGCGCGAACGCTACGGGGCACAAAATCCCGAGACAATGAAATTGAAGATTTTCGCGTACACGTTGGGGGGCAATCTCGTCGCTCAGCAGCCGTTGAATAACATTGCTCGGGTTGCCATCGAGACCTTGGCCGCAGTGCTGGGCGGGGTGCAGACGATCGCCACCTCATCTTATGACGAAGCTTACGCGATCCCGACCGAAGAAGCTGCCACAATTGCCCTGCGCACGCAGCAGATCGTCGCGCACGAGGCGGGAGTGTGCGGGACCGTCGATGCCCTCGGTGGTTCCTACGCCATCGAAGCTCTTACCGAGACGTTTGAAGCGGATGTCTTCAATTATCTCGACAAAATCGAGGCACTAGGAGGAGCAGTACGTTGCATCGAGGAAGGTTTCTACGATCGCGAACTCTCCGAAGCAGCCTATCGGTATCAACGCCAAATCGAAACGAATGATCGGATATTGGTCGGCCTCAATGCGCACAAGAGCGAAGAAGAGCAAAAGATCCCGGTCTTTAAAGCGAATCCCGAAACCGAGCAACGCCAGGTCGAACGGCTGAAAGCACTACGGCAGCAGCGCGACAGCGCCTTAGTCGCAAAGACCCTGGCGGATTTGGCAGACCAGGCGCGCGCCAACGAAAACGTGTTGCCTGCGCTGATTGAGACTGTCAAAGCCTACGCCACAGTGGGCGAGATCTGCGATCGGCTGCGGGCTGTGTACGGCGTGTACGAAGCTAGCCACGTGTTTTAGCGCCCTCTCCATTTGGGAGAGGGTGAAGGAAAGAATTGCTCATGGATTATTCCTCTTTTCCAAACATGATATTTGAACGTCGCGATCCGGGCATTCTCTGGATCACTCTGAGCAAACCCGAGAAGCTGAATACGGCGGATGCCCAAATGCATCAGGCTCTGGCCGATCTTTGGCCTATGATCGACCGCGACCCTGAAACGCGCGTTGTGGTATTGACCGGGTCCGGCCGCGCCTTCTCGGCGGGTGGGGACCTCGACAGGATCAAGAACGCGCACGGAGACTATGAACAGGTTGTCACGATACTGGAGGAGACCCGCGACATCGTCTACAAAATGTTGTATTGCTCGAAACCGATCGTTGCGGCGATTAACGGTGTCGCTGTCGGCGCCGGAGTCGTCGTCGGTTTGCTCGCCGATATCAGCATCATGGCCGAAGGTGCGCGTCTTGGCGATGGTCATACGAAGATGGGCTGGGCTGCCGGTGACCACGCCGCCATTATCTGGCCTTTGCTATGCGGCATGGCCAAAGCGAAATACTACTTGATGACGAGCGATTTCATCGATGGCCGTGAAGCAGAGCGCATCGGATTGGTCAGTATGTGCGTACCGGATGACCAACTTCCCGATAAAGCCATGCAAGTGGCCACCAGGTTGGCGAACGGGTCGCGCGATGCAATTAAATTCACGAAGCGAGCGCTCAACCAGTGGCTGCTGCAAGCCGGACCTATTTTCGATCATGCCATGGTCCTCGAGATGATGGGATTCTTCAGCCCTGATCTGCTCGCCGGTTTGGAGGGGCTGCGAAACAAGCGTCCCGCGGTATTTCCCTCGCGTGAAAACAAACTGTGACGAGCAACGCCGCGCGTGTCATGAAAATTTCGGACCTCCCGCTTCACTACAACTGCGTAGACATTCTCGAACACAATCTCGTCAATCGAGCCGATAAGACGGCCCTCTACAGCGTCGAAGGCGAGATGACATTCCGGCAAGTCTCCGAGGAAGTCAATCAGGTCGGCAATGCCCTCAAAAAACGCGGTGTGCGGATTGGCGACGCCGTGGCCATTCTCTCGCTGGATCTTCCGGAATGGGTCACCTCTTTCTTTGGCATCCTGAAGGTCGGTGGTGTAGCGGTCGGCCTAAGCACGACGCTGACTCCGAAAGAATACGCCTACATCCTCGATGATTGCCGCGCGCGGATCTTGATTGTTTCTGAGGCTTTGCTACGTCAAATTGAGCCAATCCGGGCCGAACGGCAATTTCTCGAACATGTGGTCGTCATCGGTCAGCCCTCGCACAAATCCCATTTACCGTTTACGCAGTGGATGCAGGCCGAATCGACTGAACTCGCTGCCGCGCCCACGCACCGTGAGGATTTTTGCACACTGAATTACACAAGCGGCACGACCGGGCAGCCCAAAGGCATTCCTCACGCCCATAAGGACATGCCTATTAGTTCGCAGTTGTATACGGTAAACAAGTTGGGCCTAAGCGAGGATGACCGGACTTTCTCTGTGGCGAGGCTGTTTTTCACCTTCGGCCTTGGCGTCAATCTGTTCTCTCCCTGGTATGTCGGCGCAAGTACCGTGTTGTGCTCCAAACCACCGCGCGTGGCCGCCAACATTTTGGAAACCATCGATCGGTTCAAGCCGACATTCCTGTTCAATGTGCCTACCGGCTATGCGAGCATGCTGGCAGTTGAAGATTTCAATAACCGGTACGATCTGTCGTCTTTGCGAATGTGCGTTGCCGCCGGCGAAGCGCTGCCGGCTTCGCTGTGGCATTCGTGGAAAGAAAAGACCGGTTTAGAAATCGTCGAATCGATGGGCACGACTGAGGCTTTTGCCCTTTTTCTCTCGAACGATCCCGCCGAACCACGTTGCGACACCGTGGGAAAAGTCGTCGAGGGTTTTGAATTAAAAATTGTCGATGAAAACGGCCAGGAAGTGCCGCGCGGTGAGATCGGCGATCTGATGATCAAGGGAGAGACATTCAGCCTCTATTACCTGCATCAGTATCACAAGACGCAGCAGTATTTCCGCGGAGAATGGATGAGCACCGGGGACAAATTCTACGTTGACGCGGACGGCTTCTATCACTACTCCGGCCGGTATGACGACATGTTGAAGGTCGGCGGTATCTGGGTCTCGCCCGTGGAAATAGAGAACACGTTACGCACACACCAGGCTGTGTACGAGTGCTGCGTGATGGGATATCCCGATCGCGATTCGCTGATCAAGCCCAAAGCATTTATTGGTCTTCGTAAGGGTTATGCGCCGTCGGACGAGTTGGCAAATGCATTAATCGAACACTGCAAGGCGAATATGGCTGCATATAAACGGCCACGCTGGGTCGAATTTATGAGCGAATTACCGAAGACAGCCACGGGGAAAATTCAGCGTTCAGCTCTGCGCTATTCACCGCCGGGCGCCAGCCATCATCTTTGAAGGGCTTTCCAACTCATGACGTGCGACGGCGTAATCAAAATCAGTGGCCGGTTTTTTAAAGGCATCTCTTCGTACTGAGCATACTTTTCTTCCAGCAATCGTATGCCGGTGGCGTGCGTCTCGCCATTTTCCACCAATGCCCCGGTGCCCCTCACCAGCAGCCACTCGAGTTGGGTCCAATCCTCGTCGTAGTGGTCCACGATGAATGCCACTTTTGGATTCTCCAACAAATTGCGTACGCGTTTCAGTTCGCGCGGTCGAACGCGCTTGGGCTTCTCATCCACAGGCACATATAGCTTCCGGCCATCGGTTGCAAACACAACTGGGATCACGTGCGGCTGGGCGGTCATGTCAGCGGTTGCGAGCCTGCCTACCCGCACTCGATCGAGGAAATCCAACTCTGCATCCGTGAAGTATGCGCGGTTCATAGATGTAGTGTATTGCGGCTTGCGCCGACTTGGTGCATCTGTTAGTCTGGCGCCTCTTCGCTTCGCGCTTAAGCTACCCTCTTCTCGAGGGATGTAAATAAGGAGGTTTTTCTAATGGAACTGGGAGTTTTTTTGCCGGTCTCGGGCCGGGCAGCTGTCCCGGAAGTGCTGACTGAAGCGGCCCAACAGGCCGAGAACCTGGGCTACGATTCGGTCTGGGCAGCGGAACGCCTGGTCAATCCCTGGGAAATGAACACCGCTTATCCGTACAAAGAAGACCAAAAATGGCAGGGATTCGTCGCCCCCAATGTTCCGTTCCTGGAGCCTTTGACTTGTCTGTCCTTCTTATCTGGCGTCACCAAAAAAGTTCGGCTCGGCATCAGTGTCGCTGTTCTGCCCTATCGTCATCCGCTCTACACAGCAAGGGTGGCCACCTCCATCGACACGCTTTCAAATGGAAGATTGATCCTGGGCGTTGGTGTGGGCTGGATGCCTGAAGAGTTCCAGGCACTTGGTGTGGCTCCTTTTGAAAAAAGAGGAGCAATGGCCAACGAGCAGCTCGAGATCTTCAATCTTCTCTGGAAGTCGGAGCGACCCAGTTTCCACGGCAAGTATTACGATTTCCCGGCGGTGTCCGTCAGCCCGCCGCCGGTTCAAAAACCCCGCTTCCCGATCTGGACCGGTGGAGAAAGCGAAGCCGCAGTGAGGCGTGCGGCAAAATACGCCGATGCCTGGTTCTCCTATCACGTGAAGATTACGGCCCAGGACCTGGCTGCAAAGTACGCCGAAGTCAAAAAACGGGCGGCCGAGTTGGGTAGACCACAGCCTCCGGACCTCTGTTGTTGCCGCCCGATTGATCTTACAAACGAGCCTGCGCCTCAAAGCGACGAGGACCTTAAAGGTACTCCCCAGCAACTGGTCGCTAGCCTGAAGAAGTTTAAGGACATCGGTGTAAAGCACATGGCTCTTCAATTCATCGTCGGCCGTTGGCCGGAGCGCAAAGAGAAAATAGACCGCTTCGCCAAAGAGGTGATGCCCGCCCTCCGATAAGCTTCACGCGTCAGAATCGTGGTCTTGGATCATCAGGAGGCGGCATGAATCAGATTCAATCGCGGCGGGATTTTCTCGCCGGCCTCGCTGGACTTGGAGCCAGCATCATCTTTCCGAGCAGTAAGTCGTTGGGGCAGTCGTCGGCTCCGGCAGCCGGCCGGATCGACGTGCATCATCACTTCGGTTCACCCGCATGGATCTCGATGGTGAATACGAAGCAGACTCAGGGCTACCAGACCTGGCAGCCGTACACACCGGCGAGAGCCATCGAGGACATGGATCGCGGCGGCGTATCCACTGCCATGATCTCGATTACCACGCCCGGTATCTGGTTCGGAAACATCGACGAGACCCGGCGTCTTGCTCGCCGGGAAAACGAATACGGTGCGCGCATCGTTTCCGACTACAAAGGCCGTTTCGGCCTGTTCGCTGTGTTGCCCCTGCCGGATGTCGACGCCAGCCTGCGCGAGATCGAATACGCGTTTGATACGCTCAAAGCCGAAGGTGTGGGCTTGCTGAGCAACTGGAGAGATAAGTGGCTCGGTGACGAATCCTTCACACCCGTTCTCGATGAACTCAATCGCCGCAAAGCGATCCTTTATACGCACGGGGCCGCGCCGGGCTGCTGCGGAGGGAATTTCCTTCCTGGTGTCAATGAGACCACCATTGAATACAACACGGATGTGAGCCGTACGATCATCAATCTCATTTCCAGTGGAACGGCAACCCGTACTCCCGACATTCGCTACATCATGTCGCATGGCGGCGGTACGATCACAGCGCTCACCGGACGCTTTCTTGGCAACGAAGGCAGCGCCGAGAATCTGGCGCGCACGCCGCAACCGAATTCAAAGCTGTACCATCTCCGCCGGTTCTACTACGACACGGCCGCGTCGACCAATCCCGTGAACGTCCAATCGCTAAAAATGCTCGTCGGCGCCTCCCAAATTGTGTTTGGTACAGACTATCCATTCGGCAACAGTTCCAACGTCGCCTCTGCCTTGCAGAAGGTGGGACTCACACCCGAGGGACTGCGCGGTGTAGACCGTGAAAACGCGCTGAGGATGTTGCCAAAGTACCGTGCTTAGCGGCGAAGTGTGAGAGGCCCGAAGACCGGAGGAATTTCAAGATAATTTCCGCGTCCTCCGCAATCATTGGTCATTCCAACACGGTCATTTCCGCGCCACACACAAATTACGTCGTCAACGAAGCGATATTCTCCGCGACGGAAATAATCACTGGCAAGACGTCCATAATGGCTGTAGCGGCGGACCCGATCATTTCCATTTGCAATACGCTTATCGATGGAACGTCGGCGAGTATTCGTGGTTCCAACATAATCGTTTCCGCGACGAAAGTACTCAATTCCCAACGGAAACGAATATTTGCGGCGAACATCAAATACCATTGAATCAATAAGCTGTCGACTAGGCTCACGAAATGATTATTTTCACGACCGGAACAATTATTTGCAGAATGGGAATGATTAATTCCATCTTGCAAATCATTGTTGCCACCGCGGAGACGAGTGTTTCCAAACGCATCTCGGTTATTGACGATCCGAACAGGATCATTTCCGGACCGGGCTCGACTATTGCTGGAGCGGATTCGATTCTTGATACGAGCGTCGCAATTATCTTCGTCGGAAAACAGATCATTTCCACGGCGGAAATGGACGTCTTCAAGACGGACACCACCATTTCCTCGTTCGACACACTTCGGCACTCGCCGGAAATGATCCGGACCTGCTTGCCGAAACTGACCCCATCCGCGGTTGGTGGACAGGTCCATTTGGCGCACGTCAACGTCACATGCATAAGTCAGCTCCCGCCGGACGATCATTCCCGCGATCGGTCATAAAGCCCTCACCTCGACGCGCTCCAGTCCTGTTCTTGTTCGCGTGAGCCGCAATCGGAGGCGAACCCAATGCAACGGAGCCATTCGACTTCGTAACTGGAGCTTGGGGAATCGAAGCTCCGTCCTTCGACAAAGGCAAGCCAGTCATGAAGAAGGTCCGCCCGGAGGCCCAGGGCTAGAAAGGACGGTCTGACGTGTCCGGCGGGACCGTCGCGCTCGTCTTCGGGGCCAGTTTCGTGCGCGTAATGCTTGACGCGGCGTAGAAGATACGTCATCAATACATGATGCTCTCATTCTTTTTTCTATGCGCATTCGTCCTCGTCGCGCAGGTGCCCAGCGCCACGCAGGTAGTACCGGAAGACGTTCCGGGAATTGTCAAAGCGGGAACCAAGATTGAACTGGTGAAGGGCGGCCTGGACGGGGCGGATGACCCCATCGGTCTGCCGGACGGCACAACTCTTTTCACTGAACCGCCAGCAAACCGGATTTGGAAAATTGATCGGGCCGGCCGGATTTTCGTGTTTCGCGAGAACTCCAACGGAGGGCTCGGTATGTCGCTGGATTCGAAAGGCCGCCTCTTTTCGGTCCAATCCGCGTACGGTCATACTGGTATCGTAGTGATCTCTCCGCCTGCGACTGAAACAGTTATCACCGATAATTTCGAAGGAATGCCGTTCGGTCGCCCCAACGATTTGATCGTCGATAAGAAAGGCGGCGTGTACTTTACGGACCCGGGCTTGAACGGAGCCCAGGCCGAAGCCGTAAAGAAAGCTTTGGCAGGTAAGCCGTTGCCCCCTCGCCTTCCGCCCGCTTTGTACTACGTCCCGGCGGGCGGCAAAGCGATCAAAGTTGCAGACACGATCGAGAGACCGAACGGGATTACGCTGAGCCGCGATGAAAAGACGCTGTTTCTGAACAACACCAACGGCTTATACATGCTGGCGTTCGATATCAATCCCGATGGGACTTTGCGCAATCGCCGGAATTTCGCTGTTTACGAAGGCCGAAGTAAACGTCCGAATGATCTCCCGGGAATCGTGACTGGCGCAGATGGTCTCATCATCGATAGCGAAGGCCGGCTTTATGCGTTGACCGCCGCCGGCGTTGAGATCTTCAGTCCCCAGGGTAAACAACTCGGCATCATCCACATGTCTTGCAACGATCAAGATTGCCAGGGCCTTGCCTTCAGTGGTCCGAAGAAAAGCACGTTATATGTCGCCGGTCGTGGCGCAGTCTGGAAAATTGAGATGCTTTCGACCGGATTCAAAGGCCGGGCGAAGTAAAATTAGAAATCGACGAGCTCAAAGACCGGATGGTTGTTCGAAATCGTCGCAAAGGCGTCGAGGGGCGAATCGGCGGGCAATGCAAAGAAACGTTGGACCGTGCGTCGGTATTCCTGAAGGTAAGCCTTAAGAATTCCGGGCTTCCGGTCGTCAACTACGGCGATCGCTCGAAACCGCTGAGACCGGCGTCCGCGCCGCAATGTGACGAAGCCCGCCGCAAGCGCGTTCTTCGACCAAGCCGTATGGCCCCGACCGCCGACTAGATACCGGTGCCCATTCACTTCCAGAAGGTTCACTGGAGTTGCAAACGTTTTTCCGCTTCGACGGCTCTGAACTTCCAATAGGTGAAGATAGCGAGGGCCCACGCCCAGTCGTGCAAGCATACCGACGGCTCTGTTCATGAAACCCTCCAACGGAGATGGCTTCAAAAAATATTGGCGGGAGTCCACTTCCATGCTGCCTGGCTGTCGGCGCTTGGCGTCGGCGGCAACTATTACTCTATAATGCCTCGTCTGGAATTGAATAACTTGTTTTCCCGCCTGAAGACCCGAACCAAGGTCGAAAATTTTGCGCCGACGAGTCAACACTTTTTGACCAAGATCCAAGCTGCACCATAGCAGAGGCCCGAGCAGATTCTGTCCGCATTGTTGGCGGCAGAGGCAACCGTCGCGACGCGGCGTGCGGTGCCCTCGCCTCGCAAAAAACGCTCGCCTCGGCGCGGCTGATCGGCCACACTTGCATGCATACGGCGTGAAGTTTTGGGAGGGCACCATGAGCGGATCGCGTAAGAGTTTTTCCAGGCGGACGTTCCTCAAGGCGGCTGCGGGAGTCACCGCGGGCACGGGGTTGATGGGGCAACCGCTCGCGGCACAGAGTATTGCTCGGCAGGCCGAGGCCGGTTCGCATTCTCGATTTCCCAGGATCGACCCGAAGTTGATGATCACGCCGCAGCAGGCGTGGGACTGGCACGTGTTCAAAAGCGAGTGCGGTCCCACGTATGCCGGCAGCGCGGGCTGGAAACGTTTCACGGATTTTCTGATTTTGAAGATGCAGGAATTCGGCGCCGCCGATCTCGAATATGTCGAGGTTCCCTACGACCATTACATCGTGGACGACTGGCCGGATCGCCGCACCCATATGCACGACTCCGGCATTGCGGTCGAAAAGCTGCTTACCGATGGAAAACCGGTCCCGGTCGTGGCCTCCTATGGCATGACATCCGGCTTCACGCCGCCCAACGGCATCACGGCACCGATGCTCTACTACGACGCCGCGCATCCGCCCGCCGCCGCGGACATCGCCGGAAAGATTCTGGTGTTCCAGTCCGCGCCGTATCCCGATCCGCCGTACTCGAACTCATTTCTCGACAACTACACGCTAACCGATTACGAGTGGCGTTCACCGGGCAAATGGGCGCCGCTGTTTACACCGCCTCCGGCTAGCGTCACGAGCTCGTATCACTGCCGCTGGGTCTGGAGTCAAGTGGGCGGATTCGCCGCGATCGGCATCAAGGGCGGGGCCGCGGGCATCGTGATTGTCTACGATCTGTCGCCGGGCGCGGCGTTCGGGCTGG
>WNGL01012357.1_pt1 | contig 14141 bp, 15 predicted proteins | sample 5400591 | NCBI WGS metagenome assembly WNGL01 (sample SAMN13153377, study PRJNA577476) | soil metagenome | isolation source: 80 cm soil or saprolite under Garry oak tree replicate 1 | place: USA:California | collected 2016-06-15
AGTCGAACGTGTGTTCCTCGCCGCGCGTGATACCGAACAGGGCGGCCCACACCGTCAGGGCGGGTTCCGCGGCCAGCCCCGGGATACCGGCGATCGCGGCCATGCACCGCGGACAGTGGTTGTCCGCCTGATAGGTGTATCCGACAATGCAGCCCGACATGATCGTCACTCCTGCCCGTGGTCCCAGTTCACGGCAAGATCAAGATCTTGGAGTTCGGCGAGCTGGGTGTCGGCCCATGCCACGGTGCGGGTGTCGAAGGCGTAACCGTTGTGGTGCGGGTCGCCGAGCTGGAATCGTTCGACATCGGCCAGCAGGAAGGACACCAGCGCACCCAACCCGCGCCGGACGTGCGGCGTCGCGCCCGCGCCGGACCCCAGATCCGCGCCGGAGGTCAGCAGCGCGCCATCGGCGAAGATCGTGTACTGGTAGACGACCCGGTCGTCATCGTCGCGCCCGACGGCGTGCACGTTGATCACGTCCAGCCCGTTGCCCAGCACGTAGGCCAGGGCCGTTGGCGTGTCCGCTAGAAAGCTGCCCATGATCTGTATCCCTGATCGTGTGAGTGTGTGCGATGTTCGAGCGCGCGCCGGCCGCGTCGGGAACACGGAGCGTCGCGCCCGTGATCAGCGCGTGAGCCGCTCCGGTTCCCGGGCCGTGTGCGGTCAGGCGGCCGGGATGGAGGCGCACGCGGCGAAGTCGAAGACCGCGAGCTGGTGGTGCGCGCGGGCGAGATCCAGCGCCGCGGACCGCGAGTCGGTGACAGCCGAGACGTCCAGATACGCCTTGCCGGTCTCCGGATCGCGCCAGCCGCCCCACACCCGCCCGGGCAGGCTCACCGTGTCGGCCATCTCGACCAGGTAGACGAACAGGTCATCCGCGGTCACCTGGCCGGCGAACACCCGTTCACACTCGGGATGAACCGAGACCGCGTAACCCTGGCCGACGTCGGCACCGGTGCGCGGATCGACCGAGAAACCACCGTCCGGAACGGACAGCGCGCCGGCCATCGCCGCGAGCTTGGCGATCCGAACGGTGGTGATCATCTCGATGACGTCACCCGGACGCGATACGGATACGTGACCCATGACAGCCACTCCTGACGATTAGTGGTGAATGGTACTGTGCGAACCGGCGAAACATATGGGGTGCGAATCCCGCCCCGCCGGCGAGGAGACTCATTTGGTCTCCGTTTGGTTGTGCCTCAATAGTACGGCGTCGCCATCGACAAACACAACGGCTTACGGCGACTTTTCAAGATTCTCGGGGTCTTATTCGCGAATGCACGTCGATCGATATTGTCCCGATGGTGAACGCATCGCGCGATTCCACGACGACTATTCAGGAAAGGGGCCGAGCGCGACACGGTGAATTCCATAAACAGTGGGCGCATTAATGGCGAATGACCCGGATCGGACTTACCCGAACCCAGCGCCGCAAAACCAGGACAAGACCGCACCTCACTGCTGCCACCGTCCACCCCGCCCAGTCGTCAACTTCTCGTTGCTCGCTATCGAGTCAGGGGGTGTCCAGGAGGGTGCTGGAGCGTGCTCTAGCTGCGGTTTAGCAGGCGACTGCCCTCCTCCTGCTCAGCAGGAGGAGGGCTTGGAGGATTGGCTGGAGCCCGTGGTGGAGCCCCGGAACGCGGGAGACCACGGCAGGGTAATCAGGTGTCTCGCACGCCTGCCCAAGCGGCGAGACGGGTGATCGGATCTGATCGGCGTTTGATGCGGGCCAGGGTACGAATAGTTTCGTGAACCATAGGATGATACCGCGTTTGCTGCGGCGCGGTTTCCTTGGCTCGCATAAGCGTACCTATCGCACGCTGATGATCTCCGTGCAATAGGTAGCCGCGGGCAAGGTCGATCCAATGGTGCCCCACTCTTTCTCGTGGTGCGCCACTGGGGATGGCGAACGAGTTGGCGCGCTTGACCGCCTCGGTGCCGTCCATCATTTCAACCGCGATTCCCACGGACCAGATGTTGACGTTCGTCGGGCCAAAACACAGTCGGTAATCGTCTCGGTCAGCGCCGATACGGTTCGCTGTCTCGCGCGCTTCGGCCAGGTGACAATCAGCCGCGTCCCGATCGCCACCTCGGGCGGCGGCCAATGCGGACTTCAGGTGCAGGTTACCCCACATGGACAGGGTCGGCTCGTCAGCTCGGCTCAGGCGATCTTCGATCCGGTCGCGGCTGCGGTCCAACATGCGTAGAGCGCCCGACCAGTCCGCCGAATTGATCATTTCCCCGGCTCGTCGATAGTGCCCGACGAGGATCGCCAATTCGTCGCTGGATTGCGCAGCGGCCCACTCGTACCGGTCGACGGTGAGTGACGCGAGATCGATGTAGCCCAGTTTGTAGACTGCTTGACCGGCCGCGTAGTACGCCTCAGCGAGCAGGCCGAACGCTCGGCCACGATCACGACTTGTCAGAGTCCATGTCGCCGCGCGCAGTTCGGCCAGCAGTCCCGGTAGCTGGGCACCCAGTGCATCCAGGTTGACAGCATGGCGATGCTGGGATGCCTGTGCTACAGCCACAGCCAGTTGCGACAACGGCCGAACGTGCACGTCCTCATCCGGTGGGATGCAGTAGGCCGCGAGTTCTCGACGTAGGGGCGGCACGGTGGCGTGCAACTGCTGCTCGGTACGGCTGTCACGCGCGTAGGGCAGTCCCTGAAGCTCAGCCATCCCCACGCCGAGAGCATTCGCGACAGCCGACACGAACGCCGGCGATGCGGGTACTCGGCCCTGCTCGACTTTACGGATCAACGATATGGACACGTTGGCTCGCCGGGCCAACTGGTGCTGTGTCATCCCAGCCAGCTTGCGCTCCCCGGCAACTCGGGGACCGATCCCCGTGTCCAACTCCACCACGTCGTGTCTCCCTGTTAGACGCTCTGGCAACGTCCATGCTACGAGCGTGGACTGGACGTGCCGTGAATTGGCATTTCGTTGTCACTTCGCGGTTGATCGACCACGTACGGTCACTTCCGACTACTGGAGGTGACGCATGTGATCAGTCTGCCTGCGGCGATCGCGGCATCGCTCGTGTGGGTGAACCTTTTCGGCATTGGCATGCAAGCCGGCATAGGTGATCGGTTGACGCATGGTGGTGGACATCAAGAGGCACGAGTTGCGCGCCTGTCCGTCAAGCTGAACAGCCGGTGAGCGACCAACGGAGTGATCCACCCAATCGGTGGGTCGTCCCCTGTCGGGACATCGTCGGCTATCAGCGAGAGCTGGTCGTTTCGCTTCACGGTCGCACCGTCACGGTCCAGCCACCGGGGTTGTCCGCGCGTCTCGACCTTGCCGAGTTGGACGAGCTAATCGACGACTTGACCGAGGCTCGGGCCCAATTGCTGGCGACATCGTGACAAACAAATAAGGAGACGAACATGCATCATTTTCAGGGTATTTCTGTCGATGCCGGGGTATCCATCACCGGTGACTGCGCCATCACGCACACGGTGAGCTTGGAAAGTATCGAGATAGAGCTCGGCCACCGAGTGGGTTCCCTGCAACTGTGCATGACCGAGGATGCAGCCATCAAGCTGATGAACATCGTGACAGTCGCGCTCGATGATTTTCGGCAGCATTGCGCCACCGCCGACAACTCCGATCAGTTGCGCAGCGAGCTCGGACACGAAAACCCAGTCGGAGGACCCTGCATGTCGCCCCCACGGGAAATGTGATGGCCGATCTTGACGAGGTGAGCGCGTTCGCCCGCGCCGTCGGTTACGTACTGCGGACCGAGCGACAGCGTCGGCACTGGACATTGGCCGAGACGGGTCAGCAGGTCGGGTTGTCGGTGTCCGTGCTGTGCCGGGTGGAGTTGGGTGTGCGGCCACTGGACATGAGCAGGTTCGTCGGGCTGTGCGCGGTGCTGGGCGTAAAGCCGGCTCGGGTAATCGCGGTCGCACAGAACGAGGCATTCCCGCTGGGCTGGCCCCACTAGCACACGTCACCAACACAGAAATGGATCACGACCGAGGAGAACACGTGAGGAGTCCTACAGCGCGACCCGCGCCGTCTGGTGCCGTCCCGGACGAGCCGGACGCGGCCTCGATCCTGCCGGTGGCCAGCGAGATCGACGAGCACGCGTCGGCGCTGGTGTCCTTCGACGTCGGGGTGCACATCCGCGATACCTGCCCACTGGAGTACCACGTCGACGACGCCGAGACCACGTTCTACTTCGGTGAAATCGGCACCACCGCCACCATCGACTTCGCCGACCAGGCACTCCTCGCCGTCGCCGACGTGGCCGCCGAGGCGGTCGGCGCATTGTTGTCCGAACGGGCGCTGACCCCGCCCGTGGTCGATCCCCGACCTACTGCGGAACCGGAGAATGCGCTGGCGCCCCACCCCGCCATCCGAATCGACACCAGCGTCACCGTCGCGGACTGCTGCCCGATGAACTTCCAGGTGGACGGTCAGTCCGTCCAGATCGTGGTGCTGGACACCACGACGCTGTGCCTGACGTTCCAGGACCGGGCACTGCTGGAGTTCGCGCTGTTGACCAGCCTGATCACCACTACCAACAGTCGGAAGAAGCGTCATGACGGCCCCTGAATCGACGGTGCGGGCCGCGAACTCGGCTGCCGTCCACGTGCCGGCCGCGCAACGTCGCGCTGGATTGCGCGGGAAGCGCTTGACGGGCTGCTGGGTGATCGGAGACCAAGGTGTCCGCATGATCAACGGTCGCGGTCCGTGCCAGTATGGATGTCGCGGTCGTCGTTGCGCTATGTGAAGTGACCGGCGTCCAGCGTGCGCGGATGCTACAGTCTTGAGCTTCGTCACGTAACACGCCGCCGACGACCACGAACTTCGGTCTGCCGACGGCCTACTCGTGGATTCGAGTCTGAGCATCAGTACGTCCATGTCTTGCCGGTGCCGCGGTACTGCTCGACAGGGATCGGGTCGACATCGGTTCGCATGCGGTCGGTGTAGAGGTGGCCGTGCAGGTGGTCCACCTCGTGGGCGACCAGACGCGCCAGACCACGTTCGAAGATGGTGATCTTCTTGTGCCCGGTGATGTCGGTGTGCTCGACGTGGATCACCAGTGGTCTGGGAACCTGACCGCGGACGTCGAAGAAACTCAGGCATCCTTCGTACTGCTCGTCGGTGTCGGCACTGACCTCGACGATGGCGGGGTTGAGCAAGGTGATGGCGTCGCCGTCGGGTGTGCGCACGAGCGCGGCCGCCCGGTCGATGCCGATCTGGGGTGCCGCGATGCCCATGCCCTTGCCAAACACATGGACCTGCGCGATCCGCTCGGCGGCGGACTGAAGCTGGGCGACAACTCGGAGGGCATCGTCCTGCTCGGCCGGCAGGTCGAACGGCATGGCGGTCTGGCGCAGGATCGGGTCGTTGATCTGAACTACCCCGAGCCTGCGCATGATGTCACTGGGCTGTATCGCGACATCGGTTTTGTCTGCGGGCTGGGCACGGAAGTCCCATTCCAGTCGGTATCGAGCGTGTAGGGGTGGGTCCTCTGTGGACCACGAGAACACGCACCGGTCGTCGGTGTCCCGTCGCTGGATGGGAGTGCGAAACGGCATCGCCTCAGCCGTCATCGACGTGTGCAGTCCCCATACGGCCGGTTGTAGCGCGACGGGGAAGTCCAGGCGTACGGACAGCCGACGAGTCGGCAGCCGGACGGCACGCTGGAACCAGCGACCCCAGTGCGCATCGGCGATCGTGTATTCGTACTCGATCCACGTCGACTCACCTGGATACAGCGGGAAATGCTCGCCCTCGTGGGCAAACTGCAGCCAGACCTCCTTGAACGCGTCCCGGTCATGGTGGGCGGTCCATTCCATGGGTTGCCCTCGTTGGTCACCGTGCCAGGCATGCAGGTTGATCTCGTTCCAGGTCAACGGGTTGTCTTGGTAGAGCAGGTTGGATCGCTCCGGATCGCCGGGATGACGGTCGACGGAGATCCGAATCAGGTAGCGCGTGATCGGCTCCGTGCCGCCGTTGATCAGGCGACGTCGTTGGGTCAGCCGATAGCGGTATCCGTCATAGTGCAGGGTGGCGTCGTCGTGGTCGACGACCAGGCTGCCAGCGTGGTCGGGCGTGTCGACCACCGCAGACGGCCGGACCACGCCAACCCGGTTGGCCTCGAACTCGCGATACGCGATCCGCAACGCTCCGCCGGCATGCAACACGTCCTCGGCGTGGGCCGCGAATTCCCGGGACGGACGTTCGGTGCCTGATTCGATCTTCGACACGTACGAGCGGTGATAGCCCAACCTGGTGGCCAGTGCTGTTCGGGACAAGCCCCGGACATCGCGCCACCGCTTCAACTCCGCTGCGAAGACGTTCGTGGCGTCATCGATCGATCTGTTCGGGTCGGTCACCGCAAATCCTGTCTGACTGAGCGTGAACGTGCGTGAGTGCACCGTGAGCTGCTGCTCAGCCTAGAGGCACACCACACTGCGCTGCCGCAATAGCTCGGTCACCTCCCCTCGTCACCCGCGGAGTACCGAGATGATCACCTCCCAAACCCACAGCCACGAGCTGCTCCTGGGTGCCGTCGCACACGCCACCGACAGCTCGCCACCCACGAACGGGGAGCTGCGGTCGGTGCTGATGGCTGAACCCCTGGCCCTGCAGAACGCGCTGATCGAGGTGCTTGGCTTCGACTGGACCGTCGTCGTGACCGGGACGTTGGACCGGCGGCTGTTGCTACTGCACAACCCGCAGCAGGACGAATGGACGACCGCTGACCTGTCCGGCCAACCGCACGCATCCCGGGATTGGCCGGCTTGGACCACCGGGCACCTCCGGCTTGATGCACCGGACAACTGGCTGTCGACCGCGCATCTGACCGCTGAAGGTCAGCGCAGGCTACTGCGGCCTCGCCTGCTGCTGGTCTCGCTGTACCACCCGGAGACCTTTCCGCTGCCGCGGTTTCCGCTCGCGATCAGTGACCTGGCGCGAGCCGCTCGGGCGACGCTGCTGGGTCGGGTCGAGCTGATGGACATGCAACTGGACGACACGATGGACGATGTCCTCGGTTGGGTTGCTGGCGGCCTGGTCGACATACTCGGGGTGTCGGCGACATTCGGCCAACACGACCTGATGACTCGGCTACTGGACGAGGTCGCCACCTTCGATGAGCAGCCGATGCTCATCGCCGGCGGTTCGCTGACCGTGCGCAACGAGCGGGCCCTGCTGGACCGGTACGCGAACCTGATCGTCAGCCGAGGCGCTGGCGAGTCCACCATCGCCGACACACTGGCGTACTGGCACGGTGACCTGTCGCTCAGCCAGATCCGGGGCACCGGCTACCGAGCGGCCCCAGCAGAACGAACTGTCCTCACTCTCGGCCGACCTCGGGATCGAATCCGGCACACCGCCACCGTTGTCAACCGTGCCCAGTCCGACCCGTTGCCCGAACTCGATCTGCTCGACCGCACCCTCAGCCACCACGGTGTCGCTCAACTGGAAGCCAGCCGTGGCTGCACCAACTTCTGCTCGTTCTGCCCACGCGGGCACAAGGGGCAATGGGCCGGCGCAGCCCCGCAATCCCTGGCGTGGACGTTGCGGGACATCAGCATCGTGTTCAACCGGCACCCCGAACAGTCCCGCACCGTCTACCTGGTCGACGAGGAGTTCATCGGCCGCGACCCAGACGCGACCGCTCGCGCACTCGCCGTCGCCGACACCCTTGCCGAAGCCGGGTTCGCCTGGGAGACCTCCTGCCGGATCGACCAGATCGTGCGTACCGACCAAGGCCGGACCTGGCACATCGACCGCGGCCGCCTCTGGCGCCAGCTCGTGGATCGGCGGTTGCGGCGGTGCCTGTTCGGCGTGGAATCCGGTGTCACGTCGATCCTCGACCGATTCAACAAGGAAACCACCGGCGAGCAGAACGCCTTGGCCATTCGGACCCTGACCGCGCTGGGCGTGCCGCCGCGCTTCACGTACATCACGTTCGACCAGTTGATGACCTACCAGGAACTGCGCGCAACCTATGCCTTCCAGGGACGCACCGACCTGCTCCTACGCCCGCAGCCCGAGATGAGTGTCGAGCAGATCGTCGACGGCGTGCGCAACGAGCAGTGGGTAGCCCAGCACAGCACCGGACGCCCGTTCTACACCGCCATCAGCTACCCGCTGGTGACCATGGAATGCCTCATCGGCGCCGCCTACACCCGCAAAGCACAGGCGGCCGGCCTCATCGGCGACGCCGATCCGTCCATGGGCCGAGTCGAGGCACGCTTCGCCGACGCACGCATCGGCGTACTGGCCCGCTGGGCACAACTGTGGATCGACCGGAACTTCGCACTGGACTACACCCTCAAGTCGCTGGAGAAGGTACTCGACGGGACGCCCTATCGCGTGGTCCGCGACGTGCGCCGCATCCTCAAGGACATGGCATACCAACTTCTCGGCGCCATGATCGAACTCGCCGAGGATGCCGATCAACACGCTCTCGACAGCCGTTGCGCGAGCCTGGCCACCACTTTGATCAGCCAACTGGCGGCAGAACTCGGGCCGACGATCACGGCCGCGCAGAAGGCAGTCCCGGCCGAACTCGGCGCTGTCTTGCGGCGGGAGTACACACGCTGGGCCAATGTGGATACCTGGCGGTTGATCAACGCGGCCGATCCATGCGGCACCTGACCACCTGGGAGAGCATCGTGCGTCCGCTGGAACACCGCGTCCTCCGGGGTCTCGACCTGCCGGTCTCCGCCATCGCCGCAGGCTGCTGGACCATCGGTGGCACCGCCACCAACAACGGCGTCCCCATCGGCTGGGACAACGTCGACCCGGACACCGCCTATGCGGCCCTCGTCCACGCTCACGACCTGGGCATCACGCTGTTCGATACCGCCGACGTCTACGGCCTGGGCCGGTCCGAACGGCTACTCGGCCAACTGCTCCGTCAGGCTGGCCGCGACCATCTCGTCGTGTCCAGCAAGGTCGGCTACTTCACCGGAACCGCAGCGCACGCCTACCACCCCGCGCAGATGCGCCACCAGTTCGCCACCACGCTGACCAACCTCGACACCGACTACCTGGACATCTATCACCTGCACAGCACCGACTTCGGCACTGGCGACCGATACCTCGCCGACGCGGTCGACATCATGCACTCGCTGCGCGCCCAGGGCCGCATTCGTGCGATCGGCCTGCGTGCGCCACACGCCTTCGCCGAGCAATGGGCCAGTGTCGACTGGCCGGAAACCGCACATACCGCCCGGTGGTTGCAGTTGTTCGACGCCATCCGGCCCGATGTCCTCAGCGTCAGGTACAACCTGCTCAGCCCGCTGTACGGCAGCGAGGAGACCGACATCTTCGACTTCGCCCGCCAGCGCGGAGTCGCCGTGCTGATCAAGCAGGCACTCGGGCAGGGCACGCTGCTGCGTACCTCCGGCACGCCGGTCCGAACCTTCGGCCCGGCTGACCATCGATCGCGGGATCCCCAGTTCGATCCAAGCGGCCTCGCCGACCAAGACATGCGTCTCGCGCCGATCCGCGCCCGGTTCGGCGACAACCCAACTGCGCTGGCCCGCGTCGCTCTCGGATACGCGCTACAGCGCGATCCGGACGCGGCGGTCCTGGTCGGCTTTCGCGACGCTTGCCAGATCGGCATGGCCGTCGCCTGCGTGGGGGAACCGCTGCAGCCGCAGGACATCGCATGGATTCGGTCGGTCCTACACTCGACCGACGTCTGAGGAAGGGAACATCACCAGTGCAGTACATCGAGGTCGAGCGGAAGTTCGCGTTGCCCGACCCAGCGCCACTGAGAACCGCGCTCCAAACACTCGGCGCGACGCCCGGCGAGCCCACCCGCCAGGTCGACGTCTACTACAACGCCCCGCACCGCGACTTCCTCGCCCCAGTCGCCATCTCCGAGTGGCTGCGCGTGCGCACGGAAGCGCGCGGATCGTCGGTGAATTACAAGCTGTGGCACCCGGTCGACGCGCTTGTGAAGACCCACGCGGACGAATACGAGTCCCCGGTCGCCGACCCGGAGGCCATCCGGCGCCTGCTGGCCGCGCTGGACTTCGTACCCATGATCACCGTGGACAAGACCCGGGTGGAATGGAAGCTGCCCGAGGTCGAGGTGGCCTTCGACCACGTGGTGGGCGCGGGCGACTTCGTCGAGTTCGAATTCAAGGGACAGGCCGAAACCGTCGAGGAAGCCACCGACCGGCTGGACAAGTTCATCGCCTCGCTCGGCGTAGAACTCGGCGACCTGATCAAGCGCGGCTATCCCCACATCCTGCTCAACCGCACTACGTAGACACGACGTGGCCCGCAGCAGTGCGCCGGCCTGCTGCGGGCTACGCCTGGCTGCCTGACCTATCGGGGGCGATCTAACCGACCCGCTTGGACCTCCGACACCAATACTCGGAGCGCTCCTACGCTGAGTCGACATGGTGGCGCGGCCGGGTTCTTGCTGTCCCGGACAGCCTCACCGTCGGCCAGGTAGGCCAACTCGACGCATTGGGCGCCGCCACCGCCACCGCTCTTCGAACTCTTGCGCCAACGCGCTTCGGCCACATCAGGGGCAGACGTCGACATCGCTGCCTCTCCTCTAGCTCAACTCGCTGATCCGACGATCCAGTATCGCCTTGCTCGCCACCTCGTTGGCCGCCACCCCGGCGGCAAGATCGAACGCCGCGCGGTACTGCGTTGGTGACTTGATGTAGTCCACGCGCGTCAGGGACTCGATGTAGACGATCCATCGATCGTCGCCGAGGTAGAGGATCGTGAACGGCACGCTCAGCGCGGCGACCGCACCGGTGGTGAACGAGATGACCCGGATGGAGACGTTCTGCCTGTCCGCCAGGCGGCGTAGGTGGCTGAGTTGATCTCGCAGAACAGAACGGCCACCAACCTCCCGCATGATCGCTTCCTCACCGATCAGCAGTTCGATCTTGGGACCTCGCTCGCGGAGGACCCGTTCGCCGCGATCCACCCGGCCGCGGGCCAGACCGCCCACCTCACCGGCCGCCACGACCGGCGACTGCGACAACTGCGCGCGGGCGTAGTCGAAGGTCTGCAGGACGCCCGGTACCTCGTTGTAGACCATGAAGATCTCTGCCGCGCTCTGTTCGAGTTTGGCGTACTGACGAGAACTGCCCTGGATCCGTTCCGGGCTGGCTCTGCGCCGGGCCTCGGTACCCATGGCGCGAAGCTCCTCGGCTTCACGGCCGCCGACTCCATACATCTCGATCATGACGTCGACCTCACCCGGGCTGGGTGCGAGGTTGCCGTTCTCGATCTTCGACAGTCGGCCGCGGTATCTGCCGAGCCGTCGGTCGGCGTCAGCCAGCTCCACACCGGCGGCCACCCGAAGGCTCCTTGCCGCCTCGCCGAACATCAGCCGCTGGACAACCGGACCAACATCACTCTCGGTCATGCTGCGCAGTGTGCCGCACGAGAGGTCTCCATCACCGCGACCTGGCCGGACACAGAGTGTGAGACTCAAACTTTCACCCGTTTGAACCTGGCGAAGTGTGAGACTCAGTTTTAGTCTCAAGTTGCGCCGATGGCACAGCCAACGCAGCCAGGGGCTGATCTGCCCCATCGTCACCGGTCGCACGGATGGAACGGCGGTGCACCTCCGTCGCCGCCGTTCCATCCCGATGCGGCTGAGCAGCAGCCGCAAGGGCGAAGGAGATGGTGAACCAATGGCGGGTTTCCTGGCTGGCCGCACGATCGCCGCCATCGCTGATCTCCTCCGTGACCGCCCTGGCGATGAGCAATGAGAGAACTACGAGGCATCGCCGCCGTTCATCGGCGTTGTGTGTGGTGGCTATCCGGCCAGTGCCATGGCGGGCCCACCTGCACGTGTCGCCCGGATGCCGGCCCTGTCGTTGACGGGCAACCGGTTGCGGCTGATGGCCCAAGCACAAGCGGTGCCGAACCTCCCTCGGCCGGCGATCAGGTTGAACTCACTGCCGAAACGGCAGACCCGAGAGCCGTTTCCTTATGCGAGAGCAGGAACCACCATGCCTGCCAACCACCGGACATTCGCGGGCTACGCACCGCTGAGAGTCGCTGATCTTGTCGACCGAATCAAGTCAGAACGCGAGACCGAGCGTGATCGGCCGCAATGGCCGACGTTCGCTGATTTCGGTCGAGCGTGCGTACAGCACTTCCGGCTGAGAGCGTCCACATGGAACAAACAAACTGTAAGGCCAGTCTGACCGACGATCAGGCGCAAGGTTTCGCTTGCGTCGTGTGTGCGCTGAGCTTCGTACGCAACGCGGTCCAGCATGTCCTGATCGGACGGAGCGATGACGCATCTCTGTTCGCTTGCACCGTTCACGGGCTACCTGCTGCGATCGGCACGAGCTGGAGGTCAACTGGAGCAGTCGGTGCATAGGCCCCGTCGTGAATTCTTGTTGGTACGACATGGCGAAGCCTATTGCAACGTTCATGGCCGGCTTGCCAGCGAGGCATGTCACGGCTTGACCGATCGCGGACGGTGGCAGGCCGACCGCCTCGCCGATCGTCTGGCCGCAGAACAGAACGTGGGGTACCCGATCACAGCCTTGTTCGCCAGCACCGTGCGACGCGCCCTGGACACCGCAGCACCGATCGCAGGCATGCTCGGCATTCCTACAACCGTGCGGCGGGAACTCCGAGTCCCTGACCCAGGCCCATCCGGCGAAGGCGAGCCATGGCAGACGCTGCACCGGAAATGGCCGCCAGATCCGGACCAACCCAGCAGGCCGGTTCTTCCCGGTGCAGAGCGGTGGCGCGACTACCTCGGTCGAGCGCACGCATGCTTGGCCACCATCCTCCGTGACCATCCGGGTGGCCGGGTCGTGGTCATCGGTCACAGCGAGACAGCCACCGCACTGATCACGCTGCTGGCCGGCATTTCCACGCTGCGCGCACTCAGAGTGGACCTCGACCACACCGGCATCACCCGACTGATCGCCACACCGGAATATCCCTACGTCCGGATACCGTTCCAGCGCTGGTCGCTGGCGATCCACAACGACACCAGTCACCTGGAGACGACGACATGACGATCACGGACGAACCACATGAGGCCGCCTGGCAAGCGTGCGCGCTCGCGGCCAACCACTACCGGAACGCACTGGGATGGACGATTGTCCTGAGTGACGAACGGCCCACCGTGGCACTGTCCGTGCCACACGAGCATGCCGGCATCGACATCGCCGCCAAGTTCACGGAGAGCGTGAACCAGCGTCTCGTCGAAGCCGGTCTGGCCGGACCGATGATCGGCTGCCCAGACGGACGCCAAGTCCATCTCGTCGTCTGCGATCATCCCGCCGGGGAGCCTACGGAACCGCAGTTCGATTCGGGCGTGGCGCACCTCGGCGTCGGAAGTCTGGTGTACCTGCCACCAACGCGCGATCCCGACTTCGCTGACACACCATTGGTGTGGATATGCGGACCTGTGGCCGACTGCGACCTACCCGATTGTCGAGGACTGTTCGCGCTGGTCCGAGAAGTCATCGACACAGAGCGCGATACGCGTCGTACAACCGAGTGACCAGGAGATCGGCGGTGGCCGGCGCGGCGACGATCCATTCATCGTCATGACCCGGCACGACCTGCATCCACCAGCGTCCCTCAACCGTGTCCTGGTAGCCAACCGAACACGGCGCAGCGCTACGCCGTTGTGTGATCCGATTGCGTATCGCCACATGCAGCTCACCGGCGCCAGTCGCCGGCAGAGCACGCAGCCGGGCGAACGCCATCTCCGCGCCGCCGCAACTGTGTTCCGAGACTGCCTCCTGCCCTGCGGGCACGGCGAGGGCAGTCCGCATTCTCGACCGCGCCACATTGATCGAGTGCCCTCGTCCTGGTGGAACATTCGGCAGGCAGCCAACAACCGCCTCCGCCATCCGGACGGAATCGACCGGCATCAGCCGGATTCGGTTGCCTCGACGTAGCGCCAGCACAGCGTCCGCACCGATCGACGCCGCCAGCACCGCCGTCGTCGCGTCGCGATGGGTGAACCACCCGTAGAACTCGGTAGCGGGCCGGACCAACACGGCCAACGAGTCGACCAGATCAGCGTGCAGCCCAGCGCCATTGGCCATGCCGAGTTCGGAGAACGATCGTAGGGCTGCCTGGTCCGCAGCGTTGTCGGTGTCCGGGTCGACCCAAGCCGCTCCTGCGGCCAGTGTGATATGCGGTTCT
>WNGL01011806.1_pt1 | contig 14139 bp, 9 predicted proteins | sample 5400591 | NCBI WGS metagenome assembly WNGL01 (sample SAMN13153377, study PRJNA577476) | soil metagenome | isolation source: 80 cm soil or saprolite under Garry oak tree replicate 1 | place: USA:California | collected 2016-06-15
TCTCGCAGGCGCAGCTCTCCGACATGGTCGCGAATGTGATTGGTCCAGATTTCGTGGTGGCCCTTACTGGTGCTGGCTCGACGCTCCTCCTTCGTCCAAGGCAGGTACGCTCCTTCGACAAAGGCGGCCAGCGTTGTTCTCGAATTTGCACAGAGCCGATCGCGATTGACCGTTTGCATGAATGATGCTCGGCACAGCTCGACATCAGAAATATTGCGAAAGTCTTTGGAACGTCCCAAATGTTTGGAGGGGTGGTTGAGGTTGCTGGAGCCGTCCTCTTTCGAGATTCGCTGGCGGTATCGGACGTACCATGCGCCATGGTGTTGGTAAAGAGAGCCATTTTGATAACGGAAATCTGTTTTCATAACCACCCCATCTGCGGGTTGTATTCGCTCGCCATTCGGCGCAATAAGTCCGCATAAGCGCAGGATTCCCCGCGTAGTTCGAGGAACGACAGTTTGCCGCCAATTCTTCCATGTATGAGCCCTGTGTCCAAACGCAGAGCAGGTTGACCATTTTGGAGGCGCGGGCAATACTTACATCGTGCGTTCTTCCGCCGCGATTGTTTCTGCCCTCTCGCTCGTGCTGGCCTTCCTGTTGGCCCCGTTCACGCATGTCCACGCGGCGGCACATGAGGCCGACCATCAGGGGCACGGTTCCGTCCTCGTCCACAGCCACTTCTCCGCTCACGCGTCGCGCCATTCCGAGAACGCTTCCGTCAGCGCGGATGACAATGACGCTTCGGGCCCGACACAGCTGGACATTTTCAACTTCTCAACGCCCGCGCCGATTTCTATTCCCGAAATTCCAACGACAGGATTCCGACTTCCTGAAATCCGCGAGGCATTTGGACGAGTCACGGTTCCCACCGTTCGTGCACACGGTCCGCCTCTTCGAAGTTCGCCCGGCCTCCGAGCACCTCCCGCCTAGTCCTGCCTGAAGGCGCACGCCCTCGTGCGCTCGCTCCCCAATCCAATCTGATCGTGAGGAGAGAACGATGGTGTCTCGCATTGGGCTGTGCGTATTGCTTTTTTTGTTCCTGGGTCTCGCCGGCCCTCCTCGATGTACCGCCCAGTCAAAGCTGGGCTTGCAAGATGCAATCAATAAAGCCCTGGAGTCGCGCGCGTCGCTCAAGGCGGACGCGGAGCGGATCTCCACGGCTCGAGGGCTGAAGGAGCAAGCAGGCTTACTCCCCAATCCCGAGTTCCAGTTTTCGAACGAGAATCTGCGGCCCGGACAAACCTACTCGCAGGACGTGGATACGCTTGCCTATGTGACGCACCCGCTCGACATTCTCGGAAAGAGGAAGCAGCGCAGGGCGGCGGCCGCAAGCGGCGTCAACCGCAGCCAAGCGGAATACGAAATGGCGCGTCTCGAGATCATTCAGCGCGTCAAGCTCGCCTATTGGGCGGCGCGCGGAGCTCAGGAGACTCGGGATTTATTGAAAGCCTCGGTGAAGGCTTTTCAAGAGATCGTCGACTATCACTCGTCGCGTTTGAGCGTGGGCGCGATCTCCGAACAGGATTTTCTCCGCGTGCGGCTGGAAGCCGAACGCCTGCAAATCGGCGCGAATCTCGCGGCAATCGAAGCGACGCGTGCCCGCGTCCAGTTGCTCAAAGAGATGGGACAGACGGATTTTTCCGAAGTCGAGCTGACCGAGCCCATGGATGCGAGCGCCGCTCCGATTCCTGCTGTTGACATACAGCAAGTGCTGGGACGGCGCGCCGAAATGCGGGTTGCGACGGCGGCCGTCGCGGAAGCACAGGCCAAGGCGCAGTTCGAAGAGGTTTCCGCGCGTCCGGACCTTAACCTCATATATGGCTATAAGCGGACCCAGCTTCCGGACACACGCTCGGGAACGAACACCGCCATCGCCGGGCTGCAGATCACGCTTCCTTTCACGAACCGAAACCAAGGAAACCGCGCGGCGGCAACAGCGGAGCTACGGCGCCAGCAGCAGCTTCTGGCCGCGACGGATGCGGACGTTCGCGCGGACTACTACAGCGCGCTTCAGGAATACGAACTCCGGCGCGGCGAAGTGGTGACTACACTCGAACCGCTGCGGCAGCACGCACAAAACATCGCGGAAATCGCACAAAGCGCCTACGCGCAAGGCGGCACCGATCTGCTGCGTTTGCTCGACGCGCAGCGGTCGCGCCGGGAAGCCGAACTCGCCTACGTGCAGGGCATGGTCGCCTACCAACAAAGCATCGCCAACTTGCAAGCCGCCGAAGGAGCGAATCCATGATGAGGGAACAGTTTTTGATGAGTGCTCTGCTTCTTTTATCGCTAACCGGAGTCGCGTGCAACGGCGGCTCCGCTTCGTCTGCGTCGTCGGAGCACGCCGCACCGAGTGCGCCGGCCAACAAAGGCGAAATCGTGCTCCCGGCGACGGAACAAGCGACCGCCGGAATCCAAACCGAGACGGTCGCGTTGAGTGAAGCTCCGGACGTTTTGCGTCTGACGGGCCGCATTACGCTCGCCGACGACCGCAAATGGCATGTCGGTGTGCGGACGGACGGTCTCGTGGCCGCGGTGTATGTCGGGCTCGGCGACCGCGTGAAGAAGGGGCAAGTCCTCGCTCGGTATCACGCCGATCAGGTGCATGACTTGCGCGCGCAGTATCGGAGTGCCGTGGCGAACCTTCACAGGGCGAAAGCAGGGGGAGAACTCGCGCAGCGGAACTACGATCGCATGCAGACGCTACTGTCGCTCAAGGCGGCTTCGGTTATGCAGGTGGAGCAGGCCCGGCAGGATACGGTGACAGCGCAAGCCGAAGTGCAGAGCGCACAAAGTGATGTCGACCGCGCGCGCGACCTTCTCGAGCACGATCTCCACGTGGCTGCCGACTTCCCGTCCGGCAGTCACGACGAGACCGCCGACCAAGTGCCGATCCTTGCTCCCGCAACCGGCTATGTGATCGAAAAACAAGTGACGCCCGGCAAGAGCGTCACGCAATCCGGGGGAGACGCATTTGTCATCGGCGATCTCGGACAGGTGTGGATGCTGGCTTCGGTGCGTCCGGAACATCTCGGCGCGTTGCGTGTCGGCCAGTTGGCGAAGGTGACGCTGTCGGGCATTCCCGGCCAGAGTTTCTCCGGAAAGATCACCAACCTGGGTCAGGAGTTCGACCCTAGCACTCGCGTGATGAAGGCGCGCATCGTGCTGAACAATCCGGGCAATCTCCTTCGCCCGGAAATGCTGGCCAACGCGGAAATTCCCACGGGCTCGCACAAACCGGCCTTGCTGGTCGTCTCCGACGCCATACAGCAGATCAATGCCCAGGACGCCGTTTTCGTGCGCACGGCGGCCGACCGCTTTGCGGTTCGCGCGGTACGGATCGGCGAAACGATGAACGGCAAGACTCCGGTGTTCGAAGGATTGCAGCCCGGAGAGCAAATCGTCGTACGGGGCAGCTTCATTCTCAAGTCGCAACTGCTGCGCGCTTCGATGGAAGGGGAATGAGCGAGCCATGCTGAATCGAATTATCGATTTCACTTTGGAATACCAATGGCTCGTGCTGATCGGCATTGCGATCCTCCTGGGGGCCTGCGGCTACGCGCTGTACACCATTCCTGTGGAAGCGTTTCCGGACCTTACCAACAACCAGGTGGTGATTGTGACCGAAGCCCCTTCGCTGCCTCCCACCGAAGTCGAACAACTCGTCACCTATCCGATCGAGCGGGCCATGCTCGGATTGCCGAAGAAGGAAGAGGTGCGTTCGCTCTCGAAACTCGGATTGTCGATGGTTACGGTGGTATTCGACGATTCGGTGCCGATGTATTTCGCGCGGCAGCTGGTGAGCGAGCGCCTACAGCAAATCTCGTCCCTACTCCCGCAAGGAATCCAGCCGACTTTGGGGCTGCCGGCCACGGCCTTCGGTGAACTCTACCAGTACACGCTCTCGGGTCCGATGAGCGCCATGGAGCTGAAGGATCTCCACGAGTGGGTGATCAAAGGGCAGCTGCGCACAGTTCCGGGCGTAAGCGATGTGAACGTGTGGGGCGGCGAGTCCAAGCAATTTCAGATCGTGGTCGATCCCGCCGTGCTCCAGCAATATGGACTGACGCTCCATGACGTCGCTTTGCGCGTGCAAGAGAACAACACGAATTTCGGAGGCGGCTACATCGAGCACGCCTCGGAACAGTACACGCTGCTCGGGAGCGGGCGGGCCACCTCCACGGACGATCTCGGAAATATCGTGTTGATGGCGAAAGAAGGAGCCTCCGTACTCGTGCGGGATGTGGCGGAGGTCCGCATCGGCGCGGCGCCGCCGCAGGGAGCCACGCTGCGAAACGGCGAGACGGTGTCGGGCACGGTCATCATGCTCAAAGGCGAAAACGGCAAAGCACTGATCGAACGAGTGAAAGCCAAGATCGCGAGCCTCCATCTGCCGCAGGGAATCAAGATTGTCCCGTTCTACGACCAGTCGTTCGTCATCGACGGCACCATCCATACCGTGGAGAAGAACCTCTTCGAGGGCTTTATTCTCGTCACGGTGATCCTGTTGCTTTTTCTCGGTAACATCCGGGCGGCGATCATCACGGCTTCCATCATTCCGTTCTCCATGCTCATCAGTTTTCTCGGCATGCGGCTGTACGGCATCAGCGCGAACCTCATGAGTCTGGGCGCAATCGATTTCGGCATGATCGTGGACGGCGCGGTGGTGATGATGGAAAACTCCGTCCATCGTCTGGAAGAGAAACACGGGCAGGAGTCTCCGCTCGAATCGGTGCGGCAGGCGACGTACGAAGTGGCGCGGCCGATGACCTTCGCCGTGGTGATCATCATTGCGGTGTACTTGCCGATTCTTTTTCTGGAGGGGCTCGAAGGCCGGATGTTTCGCCCGATGGCCATCACCGTGTGCGCGGCGCTATTCGGCTCGCTGATTTTGGCGCTCACAATGATTCCCATGCTGGCTTCATTCAGCTTCCGAAAAGGGCTGCCGCCGAAGCTCGCTCACCGACAGGAGCATGGGTGGATGGCGCGCATGAATGCGGGTTACCTGCGCCTGCTGACCCGGGCGATGAACCATCGCACGCTAACCGTTGTTTCGGGGCTGGTCGTGCTGGCGCTTGCGCTGGGTTCTCTCTTCTTCATCGGCACGGAGTTCATGCCGCGGCTCGACGAGGGATCGATTCTGGTCGAGACGCGTAAGCTACCGGGCGTTTCGCTGACGGACTCGGTGGAGATCAGCAAGCTTGTCGAGCAGAAGGTCCGTTCCTTCCCCGAGATTCAGGACGTGGTCTTCAAGATCGGGCGCCCCGATTTCGCCACCGAGGCGATGGGCATCAATGAAGGAGACACCTACCTGCTGTTGCGCCCAACGAAAGACTGGAAGCGATTTCGCAGCAAGGCCGATCTGATCGCAGCGCTGGAAAAAGAATTAAACACGATTCCTGGCGTAGCCTTCAGCTTCACGCAGCCGATGGCCATGCGCATCGATGAAACGGTGTCCGGAGTCAAAGCCGATCTGGCCATCAAGATTTTCGGTGACGACTTCCGCACGCTGAACAGCCTGGGGCAGCAAGCGTTGCGTGCGGTTTCCGCCGTGCGCGGCGCGGCTGACCCGCAAATGGAAATCACGAGCGGGGTTGCGGAACTCTCCGTTCGCGTGGACCGCGCGGCGCTGGCGCGTTACGGCTTGAACGTGTCGGATGTGGAAGAGGCGGTGGCGGCTGGCGCTTCAGGGGATGTTATCTCGCAGGTGATCGACGGACCAAAGCGCTACACGGTGGCTTTGCGTTTGCCCGAACGCTATCGCACCGATCCCGATGCTATGCGGGACATTGTATTGCGCGCCCCAGGCGGCGCACAGGTTGCTTTGAACCAAGTGGCGCGTATCGAAGTGACGCGCGGGCCGGAAAAGGTGGACCGCGAGGAAGGCCAGCGACGCATTGTGGTGATGTCCAACGTGCGCGGCCGGGACTTGGGGAGTTTTGTCGCGGAAGTGCGGTCGAAGGTCGAACGCGAGGTGGTGCTGCCCACGGGATACTTCATCGAATACGGCGGACAATTCGAGAACCAGCAGCGGGCCACGCGGCGCCTGATGCTCATTGTTCCGATCGTGATCACGGCCATCTTCACCCTGCTGTACTTGACGTTCGACTCGATCAAGCAGGCGCTCCTGGTCGTCGGGAATATCCCGTTCGCGATGGTCGGAGGAATTGCCGCGCTGTGGATCCGCGGCATGAACTTGAATCTTTCCGCTTCGGTGGGCTTCATCGCGTTGTTTGGTGTGGCGATGCTGAATGGAGTGGTTCTAGTCAGTTCCATCAATCAATTGCGGCGCGCCGGAGGGTCCGTGCGCGATGCAGTTCTTGGCGGAGCTCGGCGCAGGCTGCGGCCGGTTCTGATGACCGCATTCGTGGCGAGTTTTGGATTCATTCCCATGGCGCTCGCCACTTCGACGGGCGCGGAAGTACAGCGGCCGCTGGCGTCAGTGGTCATTGGCGGGCTCCTCAGCTCGACGGTACTCACCCTCCTTCTGTTGCCCGTGTTGTATGAATGGATCTTCGGAAAAACGAACGAAGCGGAGCGGGAGTCGTTCACTCTCGAGAATTCTTCTGCGATTTGAAACCTGTGATCCGCCGTTTGATTTCGTGTCAACCTCGCCATTTCTACAGAGGGACTCGGGGATATTTCCGCATTGTATGAACGAGGTGGTAAGCCATGACGACCATTGCCTTCGAGATTGCGATCATCCTTGTCCTAACCATCGTCAACGGCGTGTTTGCGATGTCGGAGGTCGCGCTATTGTCCGCACGCAAAGGCCGACTTCAACGATCTGCCGAGCGGGGTGATGTACGGGCGCGCCGGGCGCTCGTGCTGCTGGAAGACCCGAACAATTTTCTTTCTACGGTGCAGATTGGCGTGACTTTGGTGGGAGTGCTCTCCGGCGCATTTGGGGGCGCGACGATCGCGGAAAAGATTGCGGGCCAATTGTCGCGTTACTCAGCGATAGCGCCGTATGCCGAGACCATCGGAATCTCTACCGTTGTGATTGCCATCACGTACTTGTCCCTGGTTATCGGTGAACTCGTTCCGAAACGGCTGGCCCTTCACAATCCAGAAGGGATTGCGCGCATGGTAGCCGGTTTGATGTCTGCGTTATCGAGGATGGGAGCGCCCGTTGTCGCGATCCTCAGTGTTTCGACGGATGCGGTGCTGAAGGTATTCGGCTTGCGGAAGTCGGGCGAACCGGCCGTTACCGAAGACGATGTTCGAGGACTGCTCCGCCAGGGCGCGCAAGCGGGAATATTCGAACCCGGTGAACATCAAATCGTGGAGCGTGTATTTCAATTTGCCGACCGGCGGGTTAGCGCGATCATGACGCCGCGCACCGATATTGTTTGGCTGGACGTGGAGGATGGTTTTTCCGAGTTGCGAGCTAAGATATCCAGCAGCCAGCACTCGCGATTTCCGGTATGCGAAGGTGATTTGGACCGCGTGATCGGAATCTTGCACGCCAAAGATTTTCTTGCCGCGCTGGAGAATGCCGACGTTCGCGGATTGGTGAAGCATGCCGTGATCGTCCCGCAATCCACGGCTGCGCTCAAAGTACTGGAACAGTTTCGCCAAACGACCGTCCATATCGCTCTCGCGGTGGACGAGCACGGAAGCGTGCGGGGGCTAGTGAGCGCGACCGATGTTTTGGAAGCTTTGGTCGGTGAGCTACCCGACGAACCGGCTCACGAACGCAGTATGGTGCAACGCTCCGACGGGTCGTGGCTGGTGGACGGCAGCGTTCCAATCGAAGAGTTGAAAGCCTTGTTGCATGTCGAGCGACTACCACGCGAAGGAACCGGCACCTACCAAACCGTGGCCGGATTCGTGATGGACAGGCTCGGAAAGATCCCCTCGACGGGGGAGCAGTTTGTCTGGGAAGAGAATCGTTTCGAAGTCGTTGATATGGACGGGAATCGAATCGACAAAGTGCTAGTTGTGCCTCATCCAGCCGGGCAGGCGTTAACGGCTACTGAATGACGCACCCCGGCCGTAAGCTCGGCTCCGGCAACTTGCGACGAAATTAAAGTCACGGCAGGTAATCGAAGAGTTGGAAATTGCTTCACCCGGGTCCCGGGACCCGGCGAGACGCCGACCGTTCGGTTCTTTCCCGAATGGCTCGTGCGGTCATAAATTCGTAATACTAATAGTGGTGAATGGCGGCAAAATGCGAACGAAAGGTGAACAAAGAAGGAGAAAGTGATTCGTCAGGTTTAGTCGCAACTAGCTGATTTCCTTCGATTAGAGCCAACTCCGGCAAGTTCTGATGAAGTGGTGGTTCGGGTGTTAACCGAAATGTTGGAGGTTCGAATCCTCCCCCGGGGAGCCAAAAATCTTTTGTATCAAGCAATTACAGAGATTCTGTAGAGCATTCGGCTTTCGACCGAATGCGTGGGCTTTCTAACTGAAATCGAAGCTCCCGCATGTTGCTGAAACCGGAGAATTTTCGTCAATCCATCCAATCTCAACCAGCGCTGTCATAAAAGCGTAATAGTCCCGTCGGACTCTGGGGCATCAACCGTAGTTGTTATTGGTCGCGCGGGCTAAGATTTATGGCCGAGAAAGATGGGCGAGAGTGGCGGAGACTTCGGCTCGCAACCGAATGCTTGGGCATGTAGAGCGAAAATTAGGGGCGTAGAAATACTTACGGCATTTTCGGTAGCGCGTCCAAAGTCGATAATGTTAATGGCATTAACGATAAACACTCTGTTTAACTGCACAGATCAGCGCTTGGAGAGAATCCGCCCTGGCTCATTTGATCCAGATATTGCGAAATGCAACAGGCGAATTCGGATACGACTGGATGCCGATAAATCCGACCGGTGTTCCGCCGATCTTGGCAACGCCTCGCTCCGTGTCGGTGTTGTCGAAGATCGTGGTCAATTGCGAAGCACCAGTCTCGGTGTCGGTGAGAGTCACTTCATAATGATTGCCCGCGACCACGATGTCGTACTGCATCCATACGCCTGGACGTGTCGGAGGTCCAGGCGTGTATTGCTGGATGCGGGTGTCATGACCGCCGGTATGGACGATCAGGTCGCCTGCGGGGATCTTGTAAATCGCGCCGGTGCGATTCTTGAATAGTCCGTCGGGTTCCGGCCGACGGCCGTAGAAATCTTTCGTCACGTCGCCGCGAGCGTTGTCGTCGATTTGGACCTCGAATCCGGAAAAGACCGCGCTCCAAGCTGGGTTGGTAGCAATGGCGGCGCCTTCGGCGTCGGCGCGTTGCCTCAGCACGTCAGGCAATCGTGACATCGGGTCGCGGAAACGGATGAACACACCGCTATTACAATTAGCCGAGTCGAATACTCGGAACTGCAGGCGCAAGTGGAAATCGTCGAACGCCTTGGCAGCGTAGTAGAGCATTGAAAAATCAGCCGAGCCATAGCTCGCCAGTTCGCCGTTAAGAAACGCAAAACTCTGCCCGCTACCCGCCGCGCCCGCGAGCTGCCACTTCTTGAACGTGCCGACCGTGCCGTCGAACAACGCGGTGAAGCCCGGCGCGCTAGTGGTTGCCGCATTCGGCAGCACCTTGCCCTCGAGCAGGTCTGCGGTGCGCCGCGAGAGAGCCACCCCTGTGAGCATGGGGTTGGGTGAGCCGAGACTTGGGAATAGGGCAGGAGCATTCACGTAGCAGTTCGTCGTGTCATGAATACGGCCGTACTCGTTGGTAACCGAAGTGGCGGGATCCGTTCCCATCCACAGAGTACCGGCGTCATGATGAGTGCTTCCTTCGGCGTCACGCCGGTCCGGGTAGGGGTGCGCCGCTCTCAGGTCCGCAACCTTCGCGCCGGCAGCCATCGGCACGGTCTTACCTTCCTTGGTCATGAGAATCTCGAAGGGCTGGCCGTTGGCAAAGATAAGTGCTACCTCGTCGGCCAGTGCATCCATCGCATCCCAGGTTTGTTTGTCGATATTGGATTGCGCCGTGTTGCTTGTGCCTGTCTTAACGTCGGCGAGAGTCACTTCAGCGATAAATCTGAAGATGGAAGAAGCGATCTTCACCCGCGACGTTGGTCTTTCCCTTCACAAACAAAGCCGACGCTTGAAGGGAGGTCTGCGCCGAGGTCGGCAGGAACGCGAGAGAGGTGACCGGAACGCGAATCGTCAGGTTGGACCGCAAATGAGCGATGAGGTTCTTTCCCATGCGTTGAGCGGCGCGCCCCGCCAGCGAATCTTTGAATGTATTCAGTGCCAGCCGCGTGCTCTCAATTGTGCCCAGCGCGATCACGATCGCGCTCTGACTGCCGTTGGAGGGCGGCGCGAGCGAGATTACCTTTTCCAATCCGTCGAAGTCCTTGACGCGGACACCTGTGACGCGCACCCAGTTGTCAATCTGGGTTTCCGTGATGATGTCGAGCACGCGGACTTTCGGTACGATCATCAAACGCTTTCGGGCATCGGCTTGCGGACCAGTGCCGCCAGTCTCCCCTGCAGCCACCCGTGCGACTTTGATAAGGTCTGGCACGGCGCTGAATTTGTTAAAGGGGAACAGACCGGGTTCGGTGCGCGCTTGAACCGCCAAGGGTGCCTCCAGTTTCAGGAGGTTGAGCATCTCCGCCCGCGGAGTGCTGTCGGTAGGCTTGAGGCCGAGCAGGTCGCGAAGTTGCGCGTCACTTACCGCCGAGGTCCCTGTAGTGGTGGTTGAGCCTCCGCTTCCCGCTCCTGCCGCTACCGCCAGGTCGCCCACAGCGTCCAGGCCGAAGTACCGTACGGCGGGATGGTCCGGCAAGAGAGCCAGTTTGATCGCGTGAGGAGCCGCAGTGGCCGAGCCCAATCCATCGAAAAGCTGGCGCCGTAGGGCCGTGTGCAGCCGACCAAAGATAAAGTCGTTACTATCGGTCACGCCGATCTGGTCCCCAGACTGTAAGAAGTAGGGACTCGAGGACGCGGCGGACGGGCTGGTGAGTTCAGTGACCACGGAGCTGGGCCAGTTCTTGAATTCCTGATCGAGGAGTTGCGGCGACCAGCCTCCCCAGGCAAGAGACCGTCCGCCAATACTGAACAGCAGTCCCGCGTAGCCCAGCGCCGGATGGCTGTCCCAGGGCACGCGGAAGTCCGGAGTGCCGCCCAAAAACGGCATATTCTGAAAATGCTCGGGAAGTGTGAAAGGGCCGGCCTCCAATACCAGAATGCGGCGGCTATGCGTGGCGTCGTTCAGGAAGAGTCTTGACGCCATCACGGCGCCAAAGGTGCCTCCGCCAATAACAATGAGGTCAAACCCTCGCGGCCTTCCGGCCACGGTCACGGACGCACTATCGGTGGCCTCCTGCAAAGTGTTGCAAAGGAAGCGGCCCATGTTATCGAGAGTGAAGGTAGTAGTTTCAGCGAGTAACCCCATGACGGGACCTCCTTATTAGGAAAGCGTTCGAGGCGGGAATTGAAGGGTTGTAATCCTACGTTTCGGCTTTCCGAACTATGCTGGGAGCACGATTTAAGGACGGCGTTCGACTGCTGTCAAGTGAAATTCCGATAACCTGTGGCCGTTGGAGCTGAGCGGTTGTTTCTTGCGAAATTGAGTTTCTCAAGTCTGAAGATCCTGTCAGCAAAACTTAAGTAGGCATCTCCTGGGTATCCTCATAGTATTCCGCTGAGGGAGCTCAAGGCTTGCGCATCCTTGTAGTCGAAGACGAATCGAAGGTCGCCCGCGCTCTCCGAGAGGGATTGGAGCGCGAAAAGTACGAAGTTGTCGTCGCGCCAACCGGAGAAGAAGGATTCTTCCTGGTGAATGCCGAGGAATTCGATCTCGTCCTATTGGATCTCATGCTCCCAGGTCGCGACGGGCTTCAGGTGCTGTCCACCCTGAGAAAGCGCGGATTGCAAACTCCAGTTCTCATCCTCACCGCTCGCGACACAATCGAGAACCGCGTCGAGGGGCTCGACAAAGGTGCCGACGATTATCTCGTTAAACCCTTCGCGTTCCCGGAGCTCTTGGCCCGCGTCCGTGCGTTGCTCCGGCGGGGACGGACTGAGCAGGGGTTACACCTGCGACTTGCTGATTTGGAAATGGACGCCGTGGCTCGCAAAGCGAAACGCGGCGGGCATCAACTAGAGCTAACGGCCCGAGAGTTTGAGCTTCTCGAATATTTGCTTCGGTACAAAGAGCAAGTCGTTTCGCGGGAGATGCTGGCGCGCTACGTCTGGAAAGAGACCGCTCGGGCAACGCCACTCGATAACGTCATGGACGTACACATCAACCGGCTTCGCCGGAAAGTGGATGAGCCCTTCGACAGGAAATTGATTCACACCGTTCGTGGCGTCGGATTCGTGCTGCGAGAAGAAGAATGAGACTCAGGCCGCGAAACGTCCGTTCTCGATTGACGCTCTGGTACGTGCTCGTACTGGCTGGCCTCTTGGCCTTGTACGCGGGAGTTGCGTCCCTGTTCTTATTTTTGAGCTTGCGTGAGGACTTCGATCGGAACCTGCTCGAGGATCTCGAAACTGTTGAAGGGATGCTCGCGAAGGAGCCAAACGGCGACGTGTCTCTCCGTTCCAGTCATCCTGACGCGGCTGAGCCAAGAATAGGCCATTTCATCGAGGTGTGGTCGCCAGATGGTTCGCTTCTCTATCGAAGTGCGGCCTTGCAAGGTCAGACACTAGGTGGTCCTCCTGGTGCGGCCGAGGGTCTGCATGATCCAACTCCGTCGACGGCACGTCTTCCGAACGGCACTCGAGTCAGGTTAGCGAGCAGTGTCTATCACATTGAAGACCGGCGAGTCGTTCTCCGAATTGCTTACGGCGAAGAACGATTGTTGCGTGAGTTGGGAGAATTCGGGGAAGTCTTGTTGCTCGGCTTTCCGATTGCTGTGCTGCTTGCAGGCTTCGGTGGCTACGCCCTCGCACGAAAAGCGCTCTCACCCATCGACTTGATGGCCACCCAGGCCAAAACCATATCTGCCGAAAAGCTGGGTGACCGTTTGTCCATCGAGAATCCCGAAGATGAACTAGGAAAGCTCGGGACCGTTTTCAACGCCATGCTCGGGCGATTGCAAGCCGCATTTGATCAACTGCGCCGCTTCACGGCTGACGCCTCCCACGAACTACGGACCCCGTTGACGGCCATCCGAAGTGTTGGCGAAGTTGCGCTACAAGACCAAAGAAGTCCGGCGGAGTATCGGGACGTGATTGGAAGCATGCTGGAAGAGGTGGATCGCCTGACGCGGCTCGCGGAAAGTTTGCTTGCGCTTTCCCGTGCTGACACTGGCCACATCCAGTTACAGCGAGAAGATATTTCTCTTGTGCGCATCGCAAAGGAAGCGAGTTCGCTAGTTGAAGTTCTAGCTGAGGAGAAACAGCAACTCATTGACATCGAGGGTGACGCAGACCTCGTTGTCTCTGTAGACCGGCTGATTCTCCGCCAGGCCATCGTCAATCTGCTGGATAACGCCATTAAGTATTCGGCTCCAGGAAGCCACATTCTCATCCGGGTGCAGAGCGTAGGAGACAAGCAAGTGTTCTTAGACGTGATCGACCAAGGACCCGGAATTCCTAGCGAGCATCAGCCCCATGTCTTCGACCGCTTTTACCGAGTCGATAAAGCACGAACGCGGGAATGGGGTGGTGCTGGCCTCGGCTTGTCGATTACTCGCTGGGCCGTCGAAGCGCACGGTGGCGACATCAGTCTCAAAAGTGAAGAAGGCCAAGGCAGTACGTTTCGAGTTGCTCTGCCGCTCACGAAAGATTCTTCTGCAAGTCCGTCAAAAGGAGGGTCGCAATGAAAAGGATATTGGGAATTCTGGCTGCTGTCGCCGCACTTTTGCTAGTGATCTGGGTGCTTCTTGAATCCAGGGAGGGAAGATATTCGTCCTCCTATGCATCTCAACCGGAGACTCCTGCGCCTCAGCAGTCCGCGGGTGCCTCCCTGACATACAACTTCGACAGCGATGCCGTGGGCGCCATGCCAGCGAAGTTTCATAGTGCCCGCACTGGGAAAGGGGCCGAAAGCAAATGGGCCGTTATGGCGGATCCCACTGCGCCGTCGAAGCCCAATGTAGTTGCGCAAACTTCAAACGACACGACCGATTATCGTTTTCCGCTGCTCATCGCGGATGAAGGCAGCTTCAAAGACCTTGAACTCAGCGTGAGATTCAAAGCTGTTTCCGGCGAAGTGGACCGCGCTGGAGGACTGGTGTT
>WNGL01012486.1_pt1 | contig 14139 bp, 17 predicted proteins | sample 5400591 | NCBI WGS metagenome assembly WNGL01 (sample SAMN13153377, study PRJNA577476) | soil metagenome | isolation source: 80 cm soil or saprolite under Garry oak tree replicate 1 | place: USA:California | collected 2016-06-15
GCGAAAACAAAGAACAACCAATCCCTTTGGAGGATGCGATTCAGAACATGGGAGTGATTGATGCAATCTTTCGTTCGGCGGCCTCAAGCCAGTGGGAAGAAATTCTTTGATTGATTCCTGGGAATGCACGTGCTCGTTTTGGATCTGAACTTGTCGAGCGTCCCTTGCAGATTGATTGATTGAATCGAAGGTTGGATATAATTCCCGCGGCCCCTGATTCGATCGTCGTGCGTTTAGGGTTCGATTAGAAAGATATGCTTCGTAGCTCTATGGAAACACGCCGAATTCTGGTTTCAGTTGCCGGCGTTATCTGCCTGTGCGCTGTCGCCTCGTCCGGGCGTTCGCAGCAGCCTTTTGTTACTGACGATGCGGACGTGACCGAAAAAGGCAAACTCCACTTTGAGTTCATTAATGAATTTGACCGGTTGCCGCGTTCGTCTCTACCCGTCAAATATCAAAACGAGACGCGGTCGACGCTGGAATACGGATTGATGAAGAATGTAGAAGTCGGTATTACAGGACACTTTTTGACGCTTGTCAGTGAGAACAGTCCGCGTCTGGTGAGTGGAATCGGTGACACCGAGTTAAGCGTTAAGTATAACTTTCGCCGCGAGCGCTCAGATTCCAGTTTACCGGCCTTGACAATCACCGGCTTCATTCAATTTCCGACCGGCAATGCAAGTCGCAGTTTGGGAAGCGGCGTGACCGATTATGGTGTCGGAGGCATTGCGCAGAAAACTTTCAAAAAGAAAAACATTTTTCGCGTCAACGGTGGCTACCTCTTTGCTGGAAACACCTTGATCGGCGTTTTGGGAATATCTCAGGTGCGTGGCCACGTCTTCACGGGCAGCGCGTCCTATGTCAGAAAAATCAACGACCGGCTGCAACTTGGCGGCGAACTATCGGGCGCGGTAACCGATAGATTTGAACTGAGCGAAGGGCAGCTTCAGACCCAGATCGGCGGCAACTATCAAATCAACAAGAAAACGACTCTTGATTTTGGTGTTATCGCAGGGCGTTTTGCCGCCAGCCCTCGTTTCGGATTCCAATTAGGTTTTTCGCGTGATTTTTGATTTGGGCCCGGCTTATGAATGCTGGCATAAGGCCCGGCCTGTCTACTTGCCGTTTTTGTCGCCAGTTAAGCTGACTGTGTATCTAAGACATCTTATTCCCCATGGGCCGTGAAAACAATCACCATGTCCTACCAGCGCGTTTGAAAGATATTTTGTTTCATTCACTAGAGCGTGCGAAATGAATTCTGAGCCGAAGGTCGAAAAGAGTTCCGTCGCGCATCGATGCCGCCGCCGCATCATGCGGCGATTGCTCCCTTACCTGTTTCTGCTCTACATCATCGCTTACCTGGATCGGGTGAATGTTGGCTTTGCCGCGCTGCAGATGAGGGCCGATCTTAAGTTCGACGACCAGGTGATCGGATTTGGCGCCGGAATCTTCTTCGTCGGATATTTCCTTTTGGAGATTCCCGGCTGCATCATCGTGGAAAAATGGAGCGCGCGACGCTGGATTGCGCGCATCATGGTTTCCTGGGGCATCGTCGCCGTACTAATGGGCTTTGTGCAAACGAAGACACAGTTCTACTCGTTGCGGTTTCTGCTCGGCGCGGCTGAGGCCGGTTTCTTTCCGGGAATAATTGTTTACCTTAGCCACTGGTTTCGCCACCAGGATCGGGCCAAGGTGGTGGCGATGTTCATGGCCGCGCAACCGATCGCTATCATTTTTGGGGCACCTCTCTCAGGTTTGTTGCTGGACGTCAAATGGCTGGGCCTGTCCGGCTGGCGCTGGCTGTTCATCATCGAAGGACTACCGGCGATTGTCTTTGGCCTAGTGACGATTTTTTATCTCACCGACCGGCCCCATCAGGCGGGCTGGTTGCCGGTTGACGAACGCGACTGGCTAACTGCTGAACTGGAACACGAAGCACAGGCAAAGAAGAGAGAGCATTCCCCCAGCATCCTGCAGGCGTTCCGCCATCGCGAAGTGATTCTTTTGACGCTCGCCTTCTTCTGCATCGTGACGGCGGCCTACGGCTTTACCTTCTGGCTTCCCACGATTATCAAAAGAGCTTCGGGCGCGTCCAACCTGGTAGTGAGTCTTCTCTCAGCTATCCCTTACTTTGCCGGGCTCGCGGCGATCCTCGTCGTCGGCTGGTCCTCTGACAGAACCGGTGAGCGGCGTTGGCACACAGCCTTATCCATGCTGGCCGTCAGCGTCGGACTCTTATTCGGCGTTGTGGCGCAACAGCACATCGTGCTGGCCATAGTAATGTTCAGTGTGGGCGTGGTTGGATTGTACGGCTATCTTCCCGGCTTCTGGGCGCTGCCGACCAGCTTTTTGACCGGCACTGCGGCGGCGGCGTCGATCGGTTTGATCAATTCGATCGGAAATCTGGGTGGCTGGGCGGGTCCGTGGCTGGTTGGGTATCTAAGCAAAGCGACTGGTTCATTCGTTTCCGGCGCGCTCTGTTTGTCTCTCTCGGCGATGATCGCGGCGGGGTTGGTGCTGACGATGCGCGCAACTAAAAAGAGTGCAGTGTTATGAAGTAAACTACGTGCCGAACCGTTGCGATAGAGAGAACATTATGAAGGTAATCTGGTTGCTGATCTTTCTTGGGTTGCCGCTGACCTCGACGGCCCAAACGGCTTCACCTGCGGCAGCGCCTGACCTGATGATCCTAGCCTACAAGCTGGGCCGCATGGTCCGGATCGATATTAGCCGGTCAAATGATTTTCCTCGATTGGAACGGCAGTCTTCAATCGCCACGGAAATCAACCCACCGCGCTACGAGTCACAGGTTAAGGCCGAGATAAAGCTGCAGAACAAAGGAACCAGGAACATCGAGAGCGCTGATTGTGAGTTTCTTTTAAGCGCGAAGACCGCAACCATAACTAAGTTCGTGGCCCTAACTATGCACATCAAAAAGACGATCCGGCCGGGTGCGACGGTAAAAGTCAGCCGGTGGATCAAAGGTTATGACCTCAGAACCTGGAGCAGACTGCAAAAACAAAACTTGTTGTCCGTCCAAACAAATATTATCCGTATTGAATATGCCGACAGTTCAATTTGGAAAAGAGGGTCTCTTAAACTTCAGCCGCGGAGTTGACGTCGAATCGACGGAAAGACTCGCGATCAAAGCGAGGCAACACGTTGCGTTCGGCTCCTCGCTGGCATGAGATCAGGAAGGCGGCTTCTTCCAAATATATGGAGAGCTTGACCAGATGCGAACCTTTCGTCTGATTGGCGCGGTTGCGGCGTTTTTGGATGTTCTCGGAATTACGATAATCGTGTTTTGGTTGGTGGTTGCCTCCCGCGCTTCTGACGCAAACTGTGGAAAGATTCCTTCCGGACACCGTTAAGGCAATCCTGCTGGGGCTGATCGCGATCGTGTTCGTATTGTCTCGCCTGGCTGCAGCTTCTTCGCCTTCCGGTCGTTCAATTGAACGAGGAGCAAAGGTCACAACGGCGACGATCCGGCAACCGGATGGCGGGTCTGGAGATAGTTCTTGCTGGCATCATGTTGCCGCTTGTTTATTTCGTCTCAACGATTATGTTTTTCAGTGAACCCGGGACGATACCGATGATCATTGTGACTGCCAGTTCGGTCCTCTGCATCGCTCTTGGGATCTGGATCTTCGTGCGGAATTGGTGAGCCAGCCTCAACCGAACAAAACGCAATGTTGAACTTAGCAGCACCTGGTATCGTAATGGCCTTACGGAGGTGAAGAGAGTGTATTGCTCATCTTGCGGTGTCGCTGTCGCGCAGAGCTTGAGCTACTGTAATTATTGCGGCGCAAAGGTGAATGGCGCAAAAGGCGAGAGCGCCGGCAGATCGCCAGAAGTGAAACCTGAGACGCTGGTAGCGGCGATGGTCCTTGTCTTCGTCTTTGGCCTTGGAGCTATCACCCTTCTCATGGGAATGATGAAAGCCGTCCTCCGGTTCGACGTGGGACCGATTCTCGGTTTCACGGTCCTGAGCTTCCTAATAATGCTTTCACTCGAAGTCGTGTTTGTCAGGCTGTTATTTCGTCGCAAGCGCGGCCATGATGAAGCAGGCGATACCGGGCTAATGAACGGGCAGGCAACAAGAGAGCTTGACGCGGGTCAGCCGCGAGGGCTGCCAGAATCCATGCCGAGCGTGACCGAGCACACTACCCGCGCGTTTGAACCTCTCTACAACGAGCGGAAGTCGAAATGAACAGACATCCTTAACGTCGTCGCCGTGACGGCCTGAGAAAAAGAAGAGCCCCATCGAACAATCAAATCACGAGAAAAAGCTGCCGACTTCTGGTATCTTCTGTGGGCCTCATTTGACCGAAAGCTTATGCGAATCCTACGTAGTAACTTACTTTCGTGCTTCGGCTGGTCGTTCGTCGCGGCTGCTTTGCTGATAACTATGGCAAGTTGCCAGAAAGTGAAGAAACCCAAGTCCGATTCGACGCCGCCGTCGCTCGCCTGGAATGTATTGAACCTTGTTACAGGCCAGCAGGCTGATCATGCCGGTAGCCCAACCATCAACGCCAGGCGCGGCGAAAGGTTTCAAGTCACACTGAAGGCGAACGATCCCGAAGGAGTTAAGTCAATACAGCTCAATCCAGGCCTTGGCAGCGGCGAGATGGCCTGGACATGCAAGGCGCCGCCCGGCGGAGAGAACGTCGCTCAAAATAAGAATGCTGTTCTGGGGCCGCAGACCCAGAACCTGGCGCCTGATGCGAACGGGAATGTCCTGACCGGAATTTTTCTGAGACAGGATTTGGACTTTGCAATGGAATGCCAGACCAGCTGGATTTTCATTTCCGGCAGCGCCAAATTAACCGGGCAGGCAACCAACTATTTTGCAGGTACTACGACCGCAACGATCACGTTTAATGTCTCTCCCTGACGCGTTCAGTTTTAAAGCAGGAGAATTTATCATGCGAAAATCCATCAGCTTCATGGCTTGTCTCGCTTTTTGCCTGAGTGCGGGCGGGTTTTCGGTTTTCGGCCAGCAAACAGCGCGATATTCCATCCTGATGCTGGGTAAGCCGGCAGGGACGCAAACTTCCAACGTCAGAGCTGATGGCGTCCGAGAATTTGCTTTTGAATATAACGATCGCGGCCGCGGCCCGAAACTCACATCAAGTATTAAGCTCGATTCCAACGGCGTTCCGATTTCAGTTGAAACTGTTGGGAACGATTACCTCAAAGCCCCGGTTGCCGAAACTTTCTCGTATGAAAAGGGAATGGCACGTTGGAAGAACACCGCCGAAGCCGGTGAAAAGAAAGTCGCCACCGCGGCTTTTTACAACAGCATGAACGGCGCGCCCGAAGAAAAGGCATTGCTGGCGGCGGCCTTACTCAAATCTCCGAACAAACGCCTGGCGCTTCTTCCTGAAGGCGAGGCGAGTATAGAACGCACGGGAGAGGTGACCGTTAGCGACGGTTCAAAGACCCGCCGCGTCGCTTCTTATGAAATTACCGGGTTAGGTTTTACGCCCGACACAATTTGGCTTGACGAAGATAACTCTTTCTTTGGAGCCGTGAGTAGCTGGCTTTCAATTATTCGCGCAGGCTGGGAATCAAGCGTGCCGGTGCTCCTCAAAAGCCAGGACGCCGTAGAAGCCGGCCGCACCGCGAAACTCGCGCGCACTCTGATGCGCAAACCCGCGGGGCCTCTGGCGTTCACGAACGCAAATTTGTTCGACAGCGAGACCGGCAAATTGCGCCCGCATACCACGGTCATAGTTGACGGTAATCGAATCAGGAATGTTGGTCCGGACGGAGAGGTTAGTCTGCCGAAGAACGCCGAAATCATTGACGCGCGAGGCCGGACGCTGATGCCCGGATTGTGGGACATGCATGTTCACATCGGCCCGAATGATGGATTGATGCATATCGCCGCCGGCGTTACGTCGGTGCGGGACATGGGAAACGACACTGACGCACTGTTCGCGCTCAGGAGCAAAATTGAGGCGAACGAAGAGATCGGTCCGAGAATTTCCATGGCCGGGTTTATGGACGGGCGCGGTCCATACGCCGGACCGACGAAAGTTTTTGTGGACACGGAAGAAGAAGCGCGCGCGGCGATCGACAACTATGCGCGGCTCGGATACGTGCAAATCAAGATCTACAGTTCCATCAAACCGGAACTCGTCCCCAAAATCATCGAATTGGCCCACGCCAAAGGTTTACGCGTCAGCGGTCACGTCCCGGCCTTCATGACCGCGGAGCAATTTGTCCGTGAGGGCGCCGATGAATTCCAGCACATCAATTTTTTCGTGCTCAACTTTCTCTTCGACGAGGTGAAAGACACGCGGACGCCCGCACGCTTTACCGCCGTCGCTGATCGCGCGGCGATGATTGACTTGAATTCGGCGGCCGTCCGCTCGTTCATCGAACTCTTGCGAGCGCGAAGAATTGTTATAGACCCCACCGTCAATGTTTTCGAGAGCATGTTCATGGATCGGCCCGGCCAGGTTTCAGTCGGCTATGCGCCGATCGCCGGCCGCTTGCCGCCGCAGGTCCGGCGCGGTTTGCTCTCTGGCGGCTTGCCCGTGCCCGAAGGAAAAGACGAACGCTACCGCGAATCGACGAAAGCCCTTTTGCGTATGATCAAGATGCTTTATGACGCAGGCGTTCCGCTCGTCGCCGGAACTGATTCGTTCGCCGGGTTTGCGTTACATCGCGAGTTGGAGTTGTATGCCGAAGCAGGTATTCCGCCGGCCGAAGTTTTGCGCATAGCCACGATAGGAGCGGCGCGGGTTTTGAAACGCGACCGTGAATTAGGCTCAATCGCACCGGGAAAACTCGCCGATCTCATTTTAGTTGATGGCAATCCCACGGAGCGCATCAGTGACATTCGGCGCGTTTCGCTGGTTATGAAAGACGGGAACTTATATGAACCGGAAGCGTTGTACCGGAGCATCGGTATTCGCCCGTAGAAGTTACGTTATCGCAAGCCAGAATGATAAGAGATCGGACGGAGAGCGGTTACGGAGCCGATTGCGAAGAGCGCGGAGAAGGTATCGTATGACCACCATTGATCACTTGATTCTTAACGTCAACGAAGTAGGCCCCAGCGTAGAATTCTATGTCAACGTTCTCGGCTTCAAGCTGGAAGGCGAAGATGGCCCCTTTACCGGGTCACCCTTCCGGAGAACCCGGCATCGCCAAAGCTAACCAAAGAGAACACGGCAAGATTCTTGCTGTCTTATTCATCTTGTTTGGAGCCGCGCATTTGGTTCTAGTCTCATTTGTGTGGTCGATCGTTTTCGCGCTCGCCCGTGAAGGGTACCTACGGGAATTGCCGTGGTTTCAGATGCTTGCTCTTTTAGGAGTGACACTATCGTTGATCGCGACGCCGCTGATTTCTGCCATTGCCTTGCTGCGTCAGCGAGCCTGGGCGGACGGAATGGTGTCCGTGGCGTGTCTGGTAATTTTAGCCGCCGGCTTCATCGTGCTGCGTTACGCCTTACGGCCCGGATTTAGTATGACCCGCCTTATGTTCGGCGTTTTATACGGCGGAACCAATCTGGCGATTTCAGTCTATGGCCTCTGGTTTGTAACCCGAAGAGCGCAGGCTAAGGCGTGATAACTGTTTCGAGAATCGAGACGACCACGTGTTACCGTCAAATTTACTTCGGCCATCGACGCGGGTAACTTTATGAAAGTTGAGGAGACGAAGTGATGTCGAATAGCGATGCCTGGTTATCATCGGTCGCGGGAAAACTACAAGCTGACGGATTCGTGCCGCTGCCGCCGCAAACGTATCAAGCTGCAGGCTTCAAATTTGCGACGCGGCTCAGCCGTTTCGAATTAAGCAAGTTTGGAAACGTCGAAACGTTTTTCGTCTTCGCTGAAATACCACAACTTACTCCCCAATTGATGTCGAGCTTCTCCAGTTCGGCATTCCAATTTGCTATGCGTTCCAAGGCATCGCCGCTGCCTTGCGGACTGTTTGAAGCGGTGTTCTGCTTTGCCGTAGCTGTCGCCAGTCAAATCGATCCGCAGACGGCTCAATATCTGAGGAGTGATTCGCCTCCGGCCCACTGGGGAGCGGGAGAAATTCGCGCGGCCTTTGATACTGCCTCAGGCTATTTGTACTACCTTGAAGGAACGCCGCTGTGGGGCGCGGCATATCACGCGGGTTTTCGACGACAGATCCAAACTTATCTTGGATGAACGTGGTCCTACCACTCGTAGACTCGTCCGGGCTCCATCACTTTAAGGCTGGGAATCTTCAATCCTTCCAATTCGGCAATCACGGTATCGCGGTAGGCAGGCTTTAAGTGCACCGCGAGAATGTCGATGCTGTTATGACTCAACTTGGCAAGTTCAGTCGCCAGCATTGACGGGGTCAGGTGTTTTGCAGCTTCGGCGAGTTGGTACATCGCATTTGGAAAAGAAGTTTCAATCAATAATGCATCAAGATGCGGCGCGCGATTCACGAGCTGCCAAAATTCTTCGGTCTCTGCCGTATCTGAACTGAAGGCCACCGTAGCTTTTTCATCGGAAACCAAAAGTCCCACAGTCGGCACAATATGATTTACCGGGACCGCCGTAACCTTCAGATGCGCCACCTGAAATTCTTCGCCCACTCGAAAAGGGACATATTTCATGACGTGGCCGTGACTGTTTTCCAGCTGCGCAAATCTTGGATACACGTTGTCATTAAAGATGTCACGTTCCAGCAGATCGATTACTTCCTGCGTGGCGTAGACACAAATTGGTTCCTCGAGCTCGGCAAAGAGATCATCGACAAAGATCGGAAGACTCGCAATGTGATCCATGTGCGGGTGGGTAACGATGATGTTCCGAACCGAGCGGCGCTGCTCGTCGGTTAGCGCAATAGCAATACTGCCGGCATCAACCGTGACCTGGCCGTCAATGAGAAAACAAGTGAGGCGTTGCTCAGAAGTGGCACGTCCTTTAGAGTCAAACGAGCTGGGTAAGAGTTGAATCTTCAAAGTCTTAGTCTAATTAAAGACCAGGCTCATTCGGGCCAGCCAAGTATAAAGCAAACTCCGGCCAGTCAAGAATAATTCTTTGCGCGGAGGCTTTTTGAGCGACCTAAGTGCCCAGTCTCCTTCGCAATTCATCCAACATCTGTTGATAAAACCGCTCGCGTTCCTGGGCTACGTGAGGGCTGCTGACAAAGCCGCGCGCTACGCGGCTGCGATGAAAGGCGAGCTCGCTGGCGATTTGATTTCGCCGCATGCGAAGACGCCAAACGCTGAAGCCGCGATTCCAAAACATGTTCCATGACATGCCCATCCGCCCGCGAACAGTGCAAAGCTTTTCGTATTCTTGCGATGGAAAAAGGCCGTTCTGATAGTCAGGATAGAGAAACTCACGCACGATTCGTCCTTCACGCCGGAGCGAGAAGACGATGGTCATCAGGGTTCCCACGAAGGCAGGAGCCATAATCATGAGATAAGCAATAATGAATCCAGCGCCGCCACCGAACATCACCGAACCGTTCCAGGTGGCATGCAGCAATATCGCCAGCATGAAGCCGACTACCGGCATCGTCACTTTGATAAACCCGTTGTCTGACTGGCGCGACCATCCCAGCCCAATCCCGGTCATGCTGGTAAAGAGCGGATGGGAAAACGGCGCCACCATCCCGCGGAGAATAATGGTGAAGGTGAGCACGCCAACGCCACCGCCCACAGCGCCCGGCCGTAGTAGACGATGTTCTCGGTCATTGCAAAGCCGAGGCCTGCCATGCCGGCGTAAACGATGCCATCAATAATTCCATCGAACTCGTCTTTCTTGAAAAAGAAGAATACCAAAAGGATAAATGCCTTTGCGCTCTCTTCGACGATGGGCGCTGAGACGACCCCGCCCATGAGCTCGCCAACTTGAGCACTATGCGTGCTGACGGCGCTGATGATCATGACGCTGGTGTTGAGTACCAGCGCTATTAGTACCGCCACCAGAGCTCCCCATAAGAAGGCTGTTATCAACATCCAAAGCGGCTCAGATTCATATCGATCGATCCACAACAGAAGCATTACGTAAATTGGCACCGGCAAGCATGCGCAGATCATTCCCACGAGTAACCCTACGGGTCCGGCTTCTACGCCGATTAGCAATAGGACAATTAACCCGAGGAAGGCGGCGACCATCGCGCCGAAAACCGCCAGGACGATCTTGAGCGCGCTGGTATTTGAAGACCGCATCGCGTACTGCGGCGGGCCTAAGGGTGTTGGAATGTAGTTGCGATCCATGATGACCAAATCGCTGACTTTGGTCGAAAGTATATAGGGATTTGCGATTACCGACTAGAGCAAGCGAAGAGAAAAAAGTACCGAGATTCGAGTTTCAAACTCATCGCGCACAGGTCAGCGCGCGACCGCCATCTATCTGGTAGGTTGCGCCGGTAATCCAGGCGGCCCGATTCGAAGCCAGATAGAAAACAAGATCGGCGACTTCGCCCGCTTCACCTACACGACCGAGTGGGTGTGTCGTCTTCGAATGTTCAAGGAATTTGGCGTAATCTTTTTCGCTCATGCCGCCACGCTTATGAATTTCGGTAACGACGACGCCCGGGTTGACCGCATTAACGCGCACGCCTTTCGGTGCGAGTTCGAGGGCCGCACATCGAGTCAGTTGATCGAGGCCCGCCTTGGACACGCAATAAGCGAGGACCCCGGGAAACGAACGCAGACCGGTAACGCTCGAAACATTCACAATATTGCCTTTCGTCTCGAGTAGGTGCGGCGTTGCAAGCTGCATTAAGTAGAATATTGACCGCAAGTTAACATCCATCATTGCGTCCCAGCTTGAAAGCTCGGTCGTCTCGACGGTTCCTGAAGAAATATGACCGGCGGCGTTTACCAACACATCCAGCCGTCCGAACCGATCAATTGCCCGACCAACTATTCGCTGGGCGTCAGATTCGTTTGTTACGTCGGCACTCGTTAACTGCGACTGGCCACCAGCGGACTCAATTTCACGAACAACTTTATTGAGCGCCTTTGCATTACGCCCAACAGCAACAACATTGGCCTTTTCTGAGGCAAATCGTCGCGCGACCGCTCTGCCAATGCCGGAGGTCGCGCCAGTCACAACTACGACCTTGTTTGCGAACTCGTTTTCCATTCGTGCTCCTTAATATTAGGAAGAGATTAGAAACTGCCTGCCGATAGTCATATAATCAGTAGGTGCTTAGTTATATTGACACGCTCGGCGGCTGGTTGACTATAATCGTCGAAGCTGAAGGACGCGCGTCCTATAAAGCCGAGCGGGCGTTTTGGATAGCGGGCAACGCCTTAACACGCTGCGGTGATTGATCTAACTTTTTCCGTGCATTCATAACCGGTTTCTTGGTGAGCAGCGTGCCGACAGACTCCAGCGATCAAAATCCTCGTGGATCAATGCGTTCGCATGTGCCGCGAATACCGGCGCGCTTCCGTGCGCCGCGGCACCGGGCGCCATCGACATCAGGCTATATGATAACGGCCGCCGCTGCCGCGGCGGCGTTGTTTTTTGTTCTCTGGTGGATGTTGCAGAGCGAGGAATATCCCTGGGTTCCGGCCGGCCTGGCGGCCAGCGTAGTAATGCTGGTGGCAGCTTCCGCTCGGGAGATCGTGATGCGGCGAGCATGGTCACGATATATCCTGGATCGCGATCGCCTGGACAAAAACGTTCGCACCGTCAATAGGCGATCAGCTTCGAAGGCCGTCGACCTCCGCACACCTTCTCATCATGCCGCGGCGCTGCGTGCGTTACAGAAAGAATGCGCGCACGCTGATGCTGCGGACGCCCTGCCCGAAGCGCACCTGGACGCTTACAATCTTTGTAAAGACTACCTGGCGACTACGGACGAAGCTTTGTTGTCTCCGACGCTGAACTCTGAAGGACGAATTGCTTTGCGCGGAGGTCAGGAGCGAGTGCGCGCTTTGCAGAAACATCATTTGCTCGCCTGGGCTTGTAATTCGTCGCGCGTCCTGACACGAGAAGCGCAGAAGCGTGCTCGCTTATCGGAAAAAGTGGAGTTGGCAAATCGCGCTCGCGATTGTATTGACTCGGCCTTGCTGGTTTATCCTGAAGAGGGCGAACTCAATGAATCAGTTCGCGCCCTCGATGAATTCATCGCGTCCAGCAAAGTTGCTCATTGGATCGAACTTGGCGAGCGCGCGGCGTTTAAGGGATATTACAAACGGGCTATCGATTGTTACCGGGATGCTTTGTTCTATCTCATGCGCGAAGGGTTGAAAGACGATAGCCATACCGCTACGGCCGACCGCATTTCCAGAGAGATTGACCTGTTGCGCGCCCGGCTCGCCACTGAGAAAGCAGATGCCGACTTGACGCCCAAACACGTTTCGAAAGGAAACAATGATTAGCGATTTGAAACCCATCGCTTCGTGTAAACAAAGATGATTTCACAAAGGTGTCCAAAATGCCGAAGCAAGCGGATCCGGCGAGGCTATCGGCCCACTCCCTGGTTTATCAGGATGTTTGGTATCCACAGTCTTTTATGCGATCATTGCAACCTACTCTTTACCGGATTCGCAGTGCCAGGCACGGTGCGCAGGCAGTCCAAACGCAGTCGAGGTAGTGAACAGAAAGAGACCCAATCAACCGAACCCGGCCGCGTTTCGTAGGCAGTCGAATCTTTTAGGTACCCCTTTGCCGGATATGATGGATGTAAGATTTGGCGGAAGGAATCTGTTATGACTAACACAGGCCGAATGTTTCTGATTACCGTATTGTCGCTTGCCTTGACGATCTTAGCGCTGGGGCAAGGTCAACAGCCGGCGTCACAGGGCCCCGTCTCCACGCAGGGTTCATCAATCGATAATCAGGGAATGCGAAAGTATCTGATCGGCCCGGGTGACATACTCGAGGTCCGCGTATTCGGCCAAGCCGATCTTTCCAGCACCGTTGAGGTTGATAACCAGGGCAACATCACCTCCCTGGCTTTCCTGGAAACGCCAATTCGGGCGCAGTGCCGCGTCGAACGCGATGTGGCAAAGGACATTGCGACGGCCTATTCGAAATTCGTAAATAGTCCCCAGGTCAGCGTTCGAATTTCTGAGCGACGCAGCCGCCAGCCTGCCACCGTAACAGGCGCGGTGCGCGCGCCGACGCGCGTAGAGATGCTGCGGCGCGCGCACTTGCACGAACTGATCGCGACTGCGGGTGGAATTACAGAAAGAGCCAGCGGGAGTATTCAAATTGTCCACACTGAACCTGAGATGTGCGCCGACACCAACCAGCCGGCGACTCCGCAAAAACCCGCCGCCTCGGCCGAAGAGCTCGCTCAGTTAGAGATCTATAAGATCTCCGATCTAAAAATGGGTAAAGAGCAAGCCGATCCCGTGATTCGGCCGGGTGACGTCGTTATCGTTTCTGAAGGCGAGCCGGTGTATGTTACGGGAGCGGTAAATGCGCCGCGAGAACTTGCCATGAAGGATGAACTCACACTGGCTCGAGCGATCGCAATGGCTGGTGGCCCGCAACGGATCGCCAAGATCAGTCAGGTTCATATTTATCGACAAAAAGATGGCAAGATCGGTCAGGATGATCTGACCTTCAATTACGAGGCCATCAAGAAAGGGCAAGCGCAGGATATTCCGCTGAAGCCCTACGATATTATTGACGTCCGCGAAAGCGGCCCTTTTTCTAAATCAAGATGGGTCGACACTTTTGTAGGCGCTGCCAAAGGTACTTTGGGAAGCTTTGGCGGCGTCCTTCCATACAAAGTGTTGTATTAAGCACAGCCTAACTTGTTTCATTTTTCCGGTCTTAAGTTCCAGTCGAAAAAGATATGAGTCAAAGGATTGATGCGACCAGGAAAAGGCGCCGGCGCCTGATTACGCTGGCGTGGGTGGCGGCGCTTGCGTTAGTGACCATCGTGCTTATTTATAAAGAGCAGACGGCGGTACTTTACATCCTCGCAACCCTGGGTGTGACCGCCTTATTGGTGATTGTGGCGGTGGCCGACCTGGAAGATAAACACAAAATATAGGGCTAAGCTAAGCCACCGGATCCGCCCTTCTTTTCCTCCAGAAAAACTGCCAAAAAAACTCTAACTTTGGGTTGCATCCCGAAGGTGACTTGTGCATAATCATGCCGCGCCCGCCTCCCCGGTGGGCGAAGTGGTCGCGTGGGGTGAGGACACGTGGCCTTAGGGTG
>WNGL01027436.1_pt1 | contig 14139 bp, 12 predicted proteins | sample 5400591 | NCBI WGS metagenome assembly WNGL01 (sample SAMN13153377, study PRJNA577476) | soil metagenome | isolation source: 80 cm soil or saprolite under Garry oak tree replicate 1 | place: USA:California | collected 2016-06-15
CAGGCAGAGCATCATTCCGTCGGCGGCACCGGAGGCTACGGCGAAATTCGTCCCGGTGGGGGAGACCGTCGCCCCCAGCGGGAAGTGGCTACCGGGCAGCGTCTCGATGGCCATCATGGCGGTAGCGGTCATGGCGTGACCTCCCGTTCGATGAGCCGTACTATGTCGCCGACCGAGCTGACCTCGCCGTGGCGGCGGCGGATGATGTCAGCGATCACCCCGGTCCAGCCGGTCTGGTGGAACGCGCCGATGGCGGCGCCGTTGTCGCCGTGGAAGTACTCGCTGAAGATCAGGTTGTCGTGCCAGGCGGGATCGGCCTGCAGCCGTTCGGTCCCGCCGAAGCAGGGCCGCCGCCCGTCCGGCCCGCGGGTGAAGATCGAGATGAGCCGGTCCTGCAGGTCCGCCGCCACCCGGTCCAGGGTCAGCTGCCGGCCGGAACCGGTCGGGTACTCGATGGTGAAGTCGTCGCCGAAGAACCGGTGGTACCGCTCCAGCACGGTGATCACCAGGTAGTTGAGCGGAAACCAGATCGGGCCACGCCAGTTGGAGTTCCCGCCGAACATGGCCGTGCTGGACTCGGCGGGCTCGTAGTCAATGCTGGCCTGGACGCCCTCGACGTCGATCACGTAGGGATGCTCGCGGTGGTACGCGGACAGAGCACGCAGGCCGCGCGGGGACAAGAACTCCGCCTCGTCGAACAGCCTGGCCAGCAGCCGCTCCAGCCGGTCTGGGCCGGCCAGGGACAGCAGCAGCCGTTGGTCGCCCGGCTGGCCGCGCAGCACGCCGGCCTCCCGCAGCTTGTCCGGGTCGGACAGTCCCTCGAGGCTCAGGAAGTCCGCGAACTGCTTGCCCAGCACCAGCGCGTTCCGCAGGTCCTCTTCCTCTACGACCACGGCGGCCAGCGCCGGGATGATGCTCACCATAGAGCGGACCTTGACCGGCACCGACTCCCCGGATGGGGTGATGAGCCGGTCGTAGAACATCCCGTCGGCGTCGTCCCACAGGCCCTGGCCGGCCAGGGCGTCGCGGATGGCAGCGAAGTGCTCGAGGAACTTCAGCACGAGGTCCGAGGCCGGCCGCTCGCCGGACCGGTTCAGCACGGTGGCGATGGCGCCCAGGGCGATCGCGTAGAAGCCCATCCAGCCGGTGGCGTCGGACTGTTCCAGGATGCCGCCGACCGGCAGGTGCGAGCGGTCCAGGGGGCCGATGTTGTCCAGGCCGAGGAACCCGCCCTCGAACACATTGTTGCCCTGTGCGTCCTCCCGGTTCACCCACCAGGTGAAGTTGACCAGCAGCTTGTCGAAGACGCGGGACAGGAACCCGAGGTCGCGGCCGCCGTCGACGGCGAAGACCTCGAGCGCGGCCCACGCCTGCACCGGCGGGTTGACGTCGGAGAAGTCCCATTCGTAGGCCGGCAGCGCCCCGTTGGGGTGCTGGAACCATTCCCGGCACAGCAGGATCAGCTGGTACTTGGCAAACGCCGGGTCGACGTGGGCCAGCGCCACGCAGTGGAAGGCCAGGTCCCAGGCGGCGAACCAGGGGTACTCCCACTTGTCCGGCATCGACATGATGTCGAACGCGTTGAAGTTGCGCCACCGGGAGTTGCGGCCGGTCAGCCGCTGCGGCGGCGGGGTCGGCTGCCCAGGGTCGCCGTCCAGCCAGCGGCTGACGTCGTAGTAGAACAGCTGCTTGCTCCACAGCAGCCCGGCGAACGCCTGGCGCATGACCATGGCCTCGTCCTCGGTCGCCGTGCGGGGCGTCAGCTCTGCGTAGAACTCGTCGGCCTCGGCCCGGCGCTGGGTCATCACCTGATCGAACCCGGTGCCGAACGGCGGAGCCGCGGTCCCGTCCGCCGCCGCGGGGCGCAGCCGGAGCCGGAGCTCGGCCGTCTCGCCCGGCGGCACGGCGAGCTTGTACCAGAAGGCGCACTTGGTGCCGGTCCGTTCCGGGTTGACGGTGGGCGCCCCGCCGGTCACGTGGTCATTGATGCCGTCCTTCGGGTATGGCGTGACCGGCTCCGTGCCGAACAGCCGCGCCGTGTTCGTCTCGTTCTCGCAGAACAAGGCGGTGGGCGCCGTGCCGTCTGGACCGGAGTCCGCCAGCAGCTCGAGGCGGCCCAGGAACGGGTGATCGATCCCGGCCGACGTGCCGCTCGTTGCGGTCATGGCCGGCCGGGGCTCGTTCAGGTCCCAGGACCAGGTGTTACGGAACCAGGCGGTCGGAAGCACGTGCAGCGTGGCGGCGTCCGGGCCCGCGTTGGTCACCGAGATCGTCATCAGCAGGTCGTCGGGGCTGGCCTTGGCGTAGTGCACCTCGACGATCCAGTACCGGTCGCCGTCGAACGCGCCGGTGTCGAGCAGTTCGTACTCGGGCTGCCGCCGGTCACGGGCCCGGTTGGTGTCGATCAGGTCCTGGTAGGGGAACGGGCCTTGCGGGTAGTGGTAGCGCCAGCGGTTCCAGGCGTGACTGGGCACCGCGTCCAGGTACCACCAGTACTCCTTGACGTCCTCACCGTGGTTGCCCTGGGCCCCGGTCAGCCCGAACGCCCGCTCCTTCAGGATCGGGTCGCGCCCGTTCCACAGGGCCAGGCCCAGGCACAGCCGCTGTTCGACGTCGCAGAACCCGGCCAGCCCGTCCTCACCCCACCGGTAAGCGCGGGACCTGGCGTGATCATGCGGCAGGTAGTCCCAGGCCTCGCCGTCCGGGCTGTAGTCCTCGCGGACCGTACCCCACTGCCGCTCGCTGACGTAAGGGCCCCACCGGTACCACTCGCCCGCCTGGCGCAGGCCGTCCTCGAGCCTGCCGAATCCGTCCACCCGCTCGCGTTCGGTACCCATCGCCGTCCCTCTCGCTCGCCCATGCCACCACGCTGCCTTTGTAGAATCCGGCGCGCGATGACGCAATCACCCGCAACGGATGAGCGCATAGGCCGCACCGATTTGCTCCGATTCAGATGTGGACTCCAGCTTGGGCATTGACCGGCAGCTAGACAGTTTCCGTGCGGTACGCCGGGACATCGAGGCGTCCGTGCTCCCGCTCGCCACCTCGGTCGACGGGCGCCGCTTCACCTTCCAGGCCTCGCTATACAGCCTGCAACTGCAGGTCGGCAGCTACGCCGTGCTGGACGCCGGTGGCGGCGTCCCGCGTCTTGGCCAGGTCCTCGCGCTGGAGATGGACCAGCAGCCGGGCGCGGAACTGACGCTGCCGCCCGGCGCCGAGGGTGCCCCGGAGGCCCGGACCGAGGTCCGTGGGCGCGCGGCCAGGCGGGCTCGGTTCTCGACGCCGTTCACGACGAAAGCGTCCGGTGCGTCGTCATCGACCTCGGCTCGCTGCCCACCCGCGAGGAGCAGTCCCTGGTCGCCACGGTAGTGCTGGGCGACCTGTGGCGCCACCGCACCGAACGCCGCCCGGTCCTGATCGTGATCGACGAGGCCCACAACGTCTGCCCGGCCGAGCCGCTGGACCCGCTCGTCGCCCTCGCCACCGAGCGCGCCATCCGCATCGCCGCCGAGGGCCGCAAGTTCGGGCTCTACCTGCTGGTGTCGACCCAGCGCCCGCAGAAGATCCCGCAGAACGTCCTGTCCCAGGCCGACAACCTGGTGCTGCTGCGGCTCAACTCGCTGGCGGACGCCGCCTTCGCCCAGGCCGTGTTCTCGTTCGTCCCGCCCGGCCTGATCGAGCGCTCGGCCACGTTCCGGCAGGGCGAGGGCCTGATCGCCGGGAAGATCTCGCCCGAGCCCGCGCTGCTTCGCTTCGGCGCGCGGATCAGCGAGGAGGGCGGCGCTGACGTGCCGGCGACCTGGGCATCCCCGCGGTGATGTCAGGGTGATCACACGTATTCCCGGCGGCGCATCCAGGTCAGGGTCACGACGCCCTATCGGATGCCCGGCGCCGGGTTGTGCCCCGCCCCTCGGTCCCAGCACCGATGCCCGCAGCCGGCGCCCCAGCCGATGGCGCGTTGCCGGGACACCCTCACGGGCCACAGCGGTCATCAGTTTCCTCCTGGAAGCATGAGAGCTCGTCGCGCCCCGGCGGCAATCATCCGTGATGGGTGATGACCGTCCCCCGGTCCGTCGCCGAGGATCGAGACCCGGCCTCGACCAGGGGAGATGTAAACCATGCCGTTGCACGAGCGGGACATCGTCGCCGAGCAGCTGACCGATTGCGTATTCGCCGGACGCGATGCGACCAAGCCGGTCCCGAAGTACAAGTTCCCCCCTGACGAGTCCTTGGCCAGGGACGCCTTCCAGGTGGTGTCGGACGAGCTGATCCTCGACGGCAACGCCCGCCAGAACCTGGCCACGTTCTGCCAGACGTGGGAGGAACCAGAGGCGCTGGCCCTGATGGCGCTGGCGGTCAACAAGAACATGATCGACCGGGACGAGTACCCGCAGACGGCCGAGATCGAGCGGCGCTGCGTGCACATGATGGCCGATCTGTGGAATGCGCCCGAGGCCGCCAACACCGTGGGCGCCTCGGCCATCGGCTCATCCGAGGCTTGCATGCTGGCCGGGATGGCGGCCAAGTGGCGGTGGCGGGCCAGGCGGCGGGCCGCGGGCCTGCCCGCGGACAACCCGAACATGGTGTGCGGTCCGGTGCAGGTGGTCTGGCACAAGTTCGCCCGCTACTGGGACGTCGAGATGCGCGAGGTCCCGATGTCGCACGACCGCTACATGATGGATCCGGCCTCCATGCTGGAGCGGGTGGACGAGAACACGATCATGGTCGTGCCGACCCTCGGCGTCACCTACACCGGCTCCTACGAGCCGGTCGAGGCCATGCGTTCGACTTCCGGCTGCCCCGGGTCAAGTCGATCAGCGCCTCGGGGCACAAGTTCGGGCTGGCCCCGCTCGGTGTCGGCTGGGTCGTCTGGCGGGACGTCGGCGAGCTCCCCGCGGACCTCATCTTCCACGTCAACTACCTGGGCGGCGACATGCCGGTATTCCAGATCAACTTCTCCCGGCCAGCCGGGCAGATCATCGCCAGCTATTACAACTTCCTCCGGCTCGGCCGCGAGGGTTACCGGCGCGTTCACCAGGCGTCCTACGACATCGGCCAGTACCTGGCGGCCGAGATCGTCAAGCTGGGCCCGTTCGAGCTGCTGTGCGATAGCAACCCGGTCACCGGCATCCCGACCGTCACGTGGCGCATTCGCCAGGGCGAGGACCCCGGGTACACGCTGTTCGACCTGGCCGACCGGCTGCGCGCCCGCGGCTGGCAGGTGCCGGCCTACACCCTCACCGGAACGGCCTCCGACATTCCGGTCCAGCGCATCCTGGTCCGGCTGGGGGTCAGCCGCGACATGGCCTCCCTGCTAATCGACGATTTCCGCGACTCCGTGGCGCACTTCGGCAAGCACCCGGTCGCGGTGCCGATGTCCAAGGAAGAATCCGGCGGGTTCAGCCACCTGTAACACGCTGTGCAGGTCACCCGTCCCGGGTGGTCCGCGAGACACGAACGGGACGCACCGTGGTGGTAGCCGGACAGGCCGGCGCCCTGACCAGGGAGGTAAGGAATGACATCGGCAGCGATGCGGCCCGCCCGGGGCCGCGCTTATGCGGAGGGCCGCGGATACGGCCTGGTCCTATTCGCGGGCGTGCTGTTGCTGGTGGCCGGCTTCTGGAACATGATCTACGGCATCGCGGCGATCGCCAACTCGCACGTGTTCGTGGCCAACGCCCACTACGTATTCGGCAACCTGCGTGCCTGGGGCTGGATCACCCTCATCTTCGCCGTCTTGCTGCTGATCGCCGGGGGCGGGGTCATGGCGGGCAACCAGCTGGCCCGGTGGTTCGCCGTGGCGGTGCTCGGGCTGAACGCCATCGAACAGATGTTCTTCATCCCGGCCTACCCGTTCTGGTCCCTGACCATCATCGCCATGGACATATTGGCCTTGTACGGGCTGTGCGCCTACGGCAGCCGCGAGAACGTCGAAGCCGCCGTCTAGGCATCTGTGGCTAGCTGGATTCGTCTGGTGCGGCCCGCCGTCCCAGCGCCTGGAACACGGCGGGCCGCCGCGTCCGCAGGAGGCCGGCGATCACGGCACCGATGAAGAGCCAGCCGAAGGCTATGAAGGGCAGCAGGACGTGCTGGTCAGATAGCCGAGCGGGCTGGCCTTCCCGGTGAAGCCGGCCACCCCGCGCGGCCCGAAGGCGAACGCCTCCGCGCAGACCACCAGCAGGTAGAAAATTCCCGTGACGACGACGATGCCGACGATGCTCGCCGGCACGGAGCGGCGGCTGTTCTCGCCTCCTCGCCGAGGGCGGTCGCCGCCTCGAAGGTGATGAGCACGACCAGCGGAGACGCGAACCCGGCGTACGTCACGAGCAGGACCAGCACGGTCGCCGCCGATGCGGACGGGCTGACGATGCTCGTGCCGAACGCGATCGTCCGGGCAGAGCCCACGACCCCGCGGGCTAGGCCGCGCGCCTCCCCGGTGTCAGTGCCCATGGCCTAGGCCTCCTCATCGGCACCACACATCTGCTTGCTAAGCGCAAGCCGTCAAGGCGGCCGCGTCTGGCTGCGCTCGCTTGCGCCTCGCTATTTTCTCTTGACGTGATAGTTGCCGCGCAAGAGCATAGAACGGCAGGTCGTCGGGAGAGACACGATTTCGGGCATGGAGGACAGCGTCGTGCGTCAAGCGCCCGGCTGGACGCAGCGGGCGGCCCGGGCGGGGTTTGACCTCATGACGTCCAAACTCCGCCGTCCGGTGGTGCGCGCCGGGACGATTCCGCGGTGGCCGCTGATCGACCGGCTGGTACGAGATGACCTCCGGCCGGTCGTCTCGGTGGTCGCGCCGTCCGGGTACGGGAAGACCACGCTGCTGTCGCAGTGGGCCGAGCGCGACCGCCAGTCCTTCGCCTGGGTCTCGCTGGACGAGCGAGACAATGACCCGAAGGTCCTGCTCAGCTACGTAGCCGAGGCACTGGACCGGGTGCAGCCGATCGGGGAGCGGGTGTTCGAGGCGCTGGCATCGCGGGCTAGTTCGGTGCCCGGCTCGGTGGTGCCGCGGCTGGGGTCGGCATTCTGGTCGATGACCACGCCCGTGGCGCTCGTCCTGGACGACGTACACCTGCTGCATAACACCGAATGCCGGTCCGCGCTGTCGGTCCTGGCCGATCACGTGCCGGCCCGGTCACGGCTGGTGCTAGCGGGCCGGGCCGAGCCGCCGCTGCGGATCGCACGGCTGCGCGCCGAGGGGCGGCTGCTCGAGATCGGCCCCGGCGAGCTGTCCCTGACCCGCGAGGACGCGGCCGCGCTGCTGCGCGCGGCCGGGGTGAGGCTCGGCGAGGAGGACGTGGCGACGCTGCATCGGCGGACCGAGGGCTGGCCGGTCGGGCTGTACCTGGCTGCGCTCTACCTGAAAGAAGGCGGCCCGCTCGGGTCCGCGGCGGTGTCTTTCGGCGGCGACGACCGGCTGGTCAGCGACTACATGGAGGCGGAGTTCCTGGCCCGGATCTCAGCGCGGCACCGGGTGTTCCTGACCCGGACCGCGGTGCTGGAGCAGATGTGCGGGTCGCTGTGCGAGGCGGTGCTGGAGGAGCCGGGCTCCGCGGCGGCCCTGGCCGAGCTGGCCCGGTCGAACCTGCTGCTGTTGCCGCTGGACCGGCGGGGACACTGGTATCGGTACCATCACTTGTTTCGTGACATGCTGCTGGCCGAGCTGGAGCGGCTGGAGCCCGGCCTGCTCCCGGTGCTGCGCCACCGCGCGGCCGCCTGGTACCTGGCCAGCGGCCGGCCCGAGGAAGCGCTGGAGTACTCCATCGCCGCCGGGGACGTCGATGAGGTCGCCCGCCTGGTGGAAAAGCTGGCGTTGCCGGCCTTCCGGCAGTCCCGGCTTTCCACGCTCCAGCGGTGGTACAGCTGGCTCGACGCCAGGGACGGTATCGAGGGACACCTGATGGTCGCCGTGTGGGCCTCGCTCCTGGCCGCGCAGACGGGGCGGCCGGCCGAGGCCGAGCGATGGGCCGACGTGGTCGACCGATGGGAATGCCGGGACGGTCCCGGACCCGACGATCCTGGCGCCGAGGCCGCGCGGCGGTTCGCGGCGGCGGGAATCGTAGCGCCGGTGGCCATGACCTGCCGGGGAATCGCGCTGGTCCTGTCCGGGCGCCCGCACGATGCCGACACGGCCTTCGCCGAAGCGATCACCGGCGGAGAGGGAATAGGCGCGCCCGACGTCCTGGCGGACACGTTGTGCGAGCGATCACTCCTGGCCATCGCCCGCGGCGACTGGAGCTCGGCCGAGACCTTCGCCGGCCGGGCCCGCGCCCTCGAGCGCCAGGCCGGGATCGAGGAAATGCTCGTCTGCGCGGTGCAAGCCCGGGTGGCCTGGCACCGGGGAGACCTCCCGGCGGTGCGACGCGAGCTCGTCAGCGCCCAGCGGCTCCGGCCTTTCCTGACCTACGTACATCCCCACCTAGCCGTCCAGGCTCGGCTTGAGCTTGCGCGCGTCCATCTCGGGCTGGGCGATATGGCCGGGGCCAGGACGCTGATGCGGGAGATGGACGAGATCCTCAAGCGCCTGCCCGACCTGGGCACCCTGGTCGGCGAGGCGCGGGAACTGCGGGCCCGGCTGTCGGCCGATCGCGCCCCGGCTGCTCCAGGGGCCTCGTCGCTGACAGCGGCCGAGCTGCGGGTGCTGCCGATGCTGGCCACGCACCTGTCGTTCCCGGAGATCGGTGCCGAGATGTTCCTGTCACAGCACACGGTCAAATCCCAGGCCATGTCGATCTACCGCAAGCTCGGTGCCTCCTCGCGGAACCAGGCCGTCACCCGATCCCGCGAACTGGGCCTCATCGAGGGATAGCAACCGTTTTCATGCCATCGGTGGGATGACGTTCGCTCCGGAGCGCTGTGCACTGGTAGCCGCAACAGGCCGGGCGGAGACGTATGAACGAGACGGTGAGATTCCAGGAGGTCCTGCGCAAGCTGGCGATGGTCGATGAGAGTTTCGTCACTGGCCACGCCGGGCTCGGGCTCGGCCCGGCCGGGACGCTCGCCCTGGACGCCAGGACCGCCGCGCTCCTCCAGCTCGCCGTGTCGGTGGCGATCGGGTCATCCGGGGCCTGCCTGGCGTGGAGCACCGCGCGTGCTCTGGCCGCGGGCGCGACCGACGACGAGATCGCCGACGTCCTGCTGGTGATCGCCCCGGTCGCCGGGCTCGGCCGGGTGGTCTGTGCCGCTCCCGATGTGGCCATCGCGCTCGGCTACGACATCGCCGCCGCCCTGGAAGAGCCCGACGGCAGCTGACGGATTGGGCACGATAGCTGGGTTTTCACCGGGTTTTGCGCCTCAGATGCAACTTTCATGCTGATCGTATGATGCAAGTGTGTGGCAGCCGACGTTGGGTGGTTGTGGGGGGTGAAGGCACTCCCTGATCACGGGAGGTATCGATGGCTGCCCATGCCGCGAACGAGGCATCAATACGCGGTCGCCGGGCCGCCGTATCCGGCGGCGACCCCATCCTGACCTCGAAGATCACGCCGCCGAACGTGCCCGACTGGGCCGTACCGCGCCCGCGGATCACTCAGCAGATCGCCGAGGGTACGCGGTGGTGCCCGCTGACGGTCGTTACCGGCCCCCCCGGGGCGGGCAAGACGATGGCGCTGGCCCTGTGGGCGGCGGCCGAACCCGGGCCGGTGGCCTGGGTCGGCCTGGACGACTTCGACAACCGGCCGGGTATGTTCTGGTCCTATGTCGTGGCGGCGTTGCGCCAGTCCGATGTCACCCTGCCGAGGACGTTGCCGGCCGTCCCGCGAGGCCGGGAGGCCGATGACGGGTTCCTGCTGCGGTTGACGGCGGCTCTGGCCGCCCAGGAACCCGCGGTGACGCTGATCCTTGACGACCTCCACCTGCTGACCGATCCGGGGGTGCTGAAGGGACTCGAGTTCATGCTCAGGAACGTGGGTCCCGGACTGCGGCTGCTGGTCGCCTCCCGGATGGATCCCCTGCTGCCGTTGCACCGGTACCGGCTGGCCGGGCAGTTGACCGAGATCCGGGCCAGCGACCTCGCGTTCAGCCTCGACGAGGCTGGCCTGCTGCTGGGTCAGCACGGCGGCCTGCTCACGGCGGACGCGCTGGAGAGCCTGAACCGGCGGACCGAAGGCTGGGCCGCCGGCCTCCGGCTGGCCGGGATCTCACTGGGCAGTCATCCCGACCCGGACCTGTTCGTCAAGGAGCTGATCGCCGAGGACAGCGCCCTGACCTGCTACCTGGTTGAAGAGGTGCTCAACGTCCAGCCACCCGAGGTCCGCGAAGTCCTGCTGAGCACGAGCATCCTGGAGCACGTCACCGCCGCGGCCGCCGTTGAGCTGACCGGCGATGAACAGGCCGCTGGCATCCTGGCGGCCCTAGCGCGCACGAATGCGCTGGTCCAGCCGATCGGCTCCGGGTGGTACCGCTACCACACGCTGTTCGCCGAGATGCTCCGGCTGAGGCTGCGGTACGAGCATCCGGACCGGGTGGTCACCCTGCATCGGCGCGCGGCCCGGTGGTACGAGCGGAACGGCAAGCTCTCGGACGCGGTGCGGCATGCCGTTGCGGCCGGTGATTGGCCGCTGGCCGCAGCCATCGTCGTCGATGACCTGGCGATCGGCCAGATCATCGAGCCGCGCGACGGTCAGTGCCTGGCCGGTGAGTTCGCCGACATGCCATCCGGCCAGGACTGGACCACGCCGGCGCCGTACCTGGTCTCGGCGGCGCTGGCGATCGCCGCTGGCCAGCGTGAATCGTGCGCCGCCGCGCTGGATGCCGCCGATGGCCTGCTGAGGTCATCTCCCGCTGACGAACAGGCCGCATCACGCCTGACCGCTGCGATGCTCCGGCTTACCGTCTGCCTGCGGAACGGGAACCTGCCGTCGGCGGCGTTGGCCGTCAGCCGTGCGGAGCTGATGCTCGATAAGGTTCCGGGCGCAAAGCTCGCCCGGCATCCGGACGTGAGGCGGCGGGTCCTGTCCGGCCGGGCCGTCGTCGAGACGTGCTCTGGCCGCCTCGATGAGGCAGCCAGCCTGCTGGAGGCAGGGCTGGCCGCCGAAGCCGGTTCCGGCCGGGAATACGAACGGGCCAGCTTGACCGCACGCCTGGCGCTGGTGGAAGCGTTGCGGGACCGGCTGGAGCGGGCCGCGGATCTGGCCGGTGAGGCGGCCTTGGTGGCGAGCGAGCACCGGCCTTCCGGCCCAGGCCCCGCGCCACTCGTCGCGCTGGCCTGGGTGCACGTAGCGCGCAACGAGCTGCGCGAAGCCCGCAGCTGCCTCAAACGCGCCGACGCTGCCCTCGGCCTCTACCCGGACAAGCTGGCCGGGACGGTCGCCTACCTGGTCGCCGCGCGCGGCGCCCTAGCCGAGCGGCGCCCCGCGGTGGCCGTGCAGATCATCGCCCGGGCCCGGACCGGCTGGTGCGTTCCTGCCTGGCTGAATCAGCAGCTGAGCCTGGTCGAGTCGCGAGCGCACGCGACGGCCGGCGACATCCAGGCCGCACTGACCGCAGCCGAACGGGCTGGCACCTCGCCGGAAGCTGCCGTCATTCTCGCCCATGCCCGGGCGGTCGCCGGAGACGATGAGGCCGCGTATCGCACGCTTGCTCCGGCGCTCGCGCCCGATAGCCAGGTATCGGAGCCGGTGCGGCTGCAGGCGTTGCTCGTGGACGCCCGGCTCAGTTACGACAGCGGTGACGACGGCCACGGTCGCCGCGCGCTGGCGTCCGCACTCCGCCTAGCCGAACACGAGCAGATCAGGCTGCCGTTCGTGCTGGAGCGCAGCTGGCTCGGGCCGGTGCTCCGGCGCGACCCCGAACTGGCCAGCGGTCATCGGCCCCTGCTGGCCCTGACGCTGGGCGCTGACCAGATCCCGGCGCAGTTGAGCGTGGCCGCACAGCTACCGGTGCTGATCGAGCCGCTCACCGAGCGCGAGCGGGAGGTGCTCATCCACGTGTCAGGCATGCTGAACACGGCCGAGGTGGCGGAGGAGATGTACATCTCCGTCAACACCGTCAAGACGCACCTGCGGAACATCTACCGCAAGCTGGCGGCGGCGCACCGCAGCGAGGCGGTCCGCCGGGCCCGCCAGCTCCAGCTAATCTGACCCGGGCGGCCAAGCCCGCGATCACCCACGGCAGGTGAGCCGTTCGCCGCCGCACCCGCTCACGATGGACGAGTGACGGTGCCCTCCGACCCGCGTGCGCTGCTGCGCAGCCGCAGTTACCTCCGGCTGCTGCTCATCGCGGCGATTCTCGGAGCGCCGGTATCCGCGGCCGCGTATGGTTTCCTCGCGCTGGTCGGCTACCTCCAGCCGGAGATCTTCACCCACCTTCCGCATGGCCTGGGCTTCCAGGCTGAGCCAGCATGGTGGCCGCTGCCCGTGCTGGCGGTGGGCGGCGTGCTGACCGGCCTGGCCATCAGATACCTGCCAGGCACGGGTGGCGCCCTCCCGGCGGAGGGCTTCAAGACGCATCGTGCCCCGACGCCGGCCGAACTGCCCGGCGTGATACTGGCGGCCCTGGCCACGCTGATCTTCGGCGCCGTGCTCGGACCCGAGGCACCCCTCATCGCGATCGGCGGCGGCCTGGTCATGCTGGCCGTGCGGGCCGCGCGCCGTGACGTACCCGACCAGGCCACGGCCGTCCTCGCCTCGGCGGGAAGCTTCGCCGCCATCAGCACGCTGCTTGGTTCGCCCATCGCCGGCGCGTTCCTGCTGATGGAGGCGTCCGGGCTGGGCGGCCCCATGCTGGGCCTCGTGCTCGTGCCCGGCCTGCTGGCCGCGGGAATCGGCTCGCTCATCTTCACCGGGCTGGACGCCTGGACCGGGCTCGGCACCTTCTCCCTGGCCATCCCGGGTCTGCCGCACCTGGGCTCGCCGACCATAGCGGAGTTGGGGTGGGCGGTAGTCGTCGGGCTGGCGGCGGCCCTGGTCGGCGCCGGCATCCGCTGGCTGGGACTACGGCTGCAGCCGTTTTCGCTTCGCTCGCCGCCGGTCGCCGCTCTGGTGGCTGGTCTGGTCGTGGCGGGACTTGCCATCGCGTATGCCGAGGGCGCGGGGAAGAACGCCTCCGATGTCCTCTTCTCCGGACAGAGTGCCCTCGGACCGCTGATCACCAACAGTGCCACGTACAGCGTTGGAGCGCTCCTGTTGCTCCTGGTGTGCAAGAGCCTGGCCTACGGCGTGTCGCTGAGCAGCTTCCGGGGAGGCCCCGTCTTCCCGGCCCTGTTCATCGGTGCGGCGGGCGGCATGGCGCTGTCGCATCTGCCGGGCTTGCCGCTGGTGGCAGGCGTGGCCATGGGCATCGGGGCGATGGCCGCGGTCATGCTCAACCTCCCGCTGACGTCGGTGCTGCTAGCGACGCTGCTGCTGGCCTCAGACGGCCTGGCCGTCATGCCGCTGGTCATCGTGGCGGTCGTGGTGGCCTACGTCGCCTCGGCCAGGATCGCGCCGGCCGCACCGGCTGAGACCCGGAATCCCCCGGCGGCGCGCGCTGCGGCAAGCCCCGCGACGACCGCCGGGCCAACCGCGGCTGCAGATCCTTCGGTACCTCCCCGCAGTTGATGCTGAGTATCCCCGTCGTGACCGCGGCCGCCCGCACCTCATCCCTGCCGGGTGGTGCGGCCCGGTCGCCGCGGGGTGAGCATGTCATCGTGACCCTGCGCCGACGCTGGCTGCGTACTCTCCAGGCCATCGAGCGCGATGCGGCCCGCTCCGATCCGGGCCTGGACGCTCTCTTCCGGGGGTTCGCCCAGCGGACCGGCGGCTGCGACATGTCCTGGATCGAAAAACTCGATCGCAGGCGTTTTCTGCGATTCGGCCGACGGCGACGTGAGCGCACGCTGACCGAGCGGATGAAGGACTGGACGGCCGAGAACTGGAAGGACCCGTGACGACCAACCAAGGTGCTGATTCCGGCCGCGATCACCTGCGGCGGGTGAGCCCACGAACGCCCTGGCGCTTCCACTATGGGTTTCGTGACTGAGCATAGTTCTGGAGGTGCCCGTGCCTGCCGTCAGCGGTGAGTCCGGCCCGGCGACTGAGGGCCAGGAACTCAGCCCGGACGAGCGAGCCGAGCTGGAACGCCTGCGTGCCGAGAGGGCCAGGCTCCGCGGCCAAGGGGACGGCCCGGCGCGCCGGCAGCGCTTCAGCTGGCGAACCCCGG
>WNGL01006205.1_pt1 | contig 14136 bp, 9 predicted proteins | sample 5400591 | NCBI WGS metagenome assembly WNGL01 (sample SAMN13153377, study PRJNA577476) | soil metagenome | isolation source: 80 cm soil or saprolite under Garry oak tree replicate 1 | place: USA:California | collected 2016-06-15
CGCGGGGAGGCCGGGCGAGCAAGACCACCCCGTTCATACCCTTCGAGACGCAAGACCCCGACGCCGAGCTGCAGCGTCGTAACCGCGAGCTCGAGGCCCTCAACGCCGTTGCCCTCAGCATGGGCCGCTCCGCCGACGTGCTGGCCACCGCGGGAGAGATGCTGGACGTCGTGCGTGCGCTGGCCCAGATGGACGTCGGAGGCGTGCACCGCGTCGATCCCTCCGCGGGCACGCTGACCCTCATCGCCCAGCGCGGACTCTCGCCCGAGTTCGCCGAGCAGATCCGCGTGAGGCCGCTGGACGGTTCCTATGTCGGCGAGGCGGCGCGGACGGGGCGTCTCATCGTGACCCACATCGATCCCGCCTCGATCACCGATCCCAAGCTGACCCGGCTCCAGGCGACGCGGGCCCATCGCAGCCAGCTCGCTCTCCCCATTCCCGTCAAGGGCAGGACGTGGGGGGTCATGTCGCTCATCTCGCAGGAGCGCCGCGACTTCCCGCAGGAGGAAGTCAAGGTCCTCGAGTCCGTGGCTCACCAGATCGGCCAGGTGGTCGAGCGGTCCATGCTCCTCGCCGAGATGGAAGAGCAGAGCCGCCGCCTCGAGACCCTCGCGGAGAGCGGCCACGCCCTCACGGCGGCCCGCTCCCTGGGAGATGTGCTGAACGCCGTCGTGAGCGCCGCGCGCCGGCTCGTCTCCGACGGGGCCGCCCGCCTTGCCCTCGTGGAAGGCGACCGGCTGGTGTTCCGCGCCGAGGCGGGCCTGCGCGGCAGCGCGCCCGCGGAGATCGTGGAGAGCCTGGGCATGGGTGAGGGCCTCGCCGGGCGCGCGGCCCAGAATCGCGCCCCCACCGTGTGCGAGCGAATCGAGGACGATCTGGATCTGGCCGGCCGCTCCTGGCTCCTGGCGGAAGGCTTTGTGGCGGGGATAGCTCTGCCCCTTCTCGTGCGCGACCGGCTCGTGGGCTCCCTGACCATGCTCACGCGCGCTCCCGACGCTTTCGAGCCGAAAGACATGGACCTCCTGCTCTCCTTCGCCAGTCACGCCGCCATCGCCATCGACAATGCCCAGCTCTTCGCCCAGGAGCAGGCGAGCGCCGCCCGCTATCGCGCCCTCTTCGAGATCAGCCGCGCCCTCGCCACGGACCTCGAGGCCGATCCCATCCTGGACGCCATCGTGGAGCGCTGTCAGAGTCTGACGGGCGCGGCGGCGGCGGGCATCTTCCGCGTCGACTCCGAGACGCACTCCATCGGCTATCTGCGCGCGGCGGGCGTCTCCCAGGAGTTCGTGACGAGCCTGCGCGTGCGGGTGGGTGAGGGGACGGCCGGCCGGGCCATTCGCGAGCGGGCGCCCGTGTGGACGGAGGACATCCTGAACGACCCGACCATCCCGCTCGATGAGGCCACGCGGCAGCTCGTCGAGCACGAGGGCTACCGGAGCGTGCTCACCGTGCCCGTCCTCATCAAGGGCGAGCCCTGGGGCGGTATCACCATGTACTGGTGGGAGCCCCACGCGCTCTCGGCGGCGGAGGTCGAGGTGATGACTGCGCTCGCCGACCAGGCGGCGGTGGCCATCGAGAACGCCCGGCTCTTTGCCGACGAGCGGAGCGGCCGCGCGTATCTCTCCGCCCTCCTCGAGGTCAACAAGAAGATCGGCGCCCTCGGCCCCACCGACGCCCTCCTGACCTCGGTGGCCGAAGAGGCCATGCGGCTGCTGGACCTCGACAACGCTGGATTCCGGCTGCTCGAAGGCGATGAGCTGGTGGTGGCGGGACTCGCCGGGACCGCGCCGGAGACGATGCTGCGAGCGCGAATCAAGGTGGACGAGGGCCAGAGTCTCGCCGGGCATGTCGTGGCGACCAGGTCGGCTGTCATCGGTGAGCTCGCCGAGCTGCCGGCCATGACGCCCGAGGTGATGGCGGCCGATCGCCGCCTCGGCTACACGCACTACATGGCTGTCCCCCTCCGCGTGGGCGAGCGCATCATCGGCGTGCTGACGTTCCGCGCTCGGCGGCTCTTCACTCGGCGCGACCAGGAGGTGGCCGAGGCATTCACCGGCCAGGCGGCGATCGCGCTCGAGCATTCGCGGCTCTTCCGGGAGGCGGCCCAGCAGGCCGAGCGTCTCCGCTCGCTCGCGCGTGTCAACCAGCTCATCTCCTCCTCGCTGGACACGGACGAGGTCCTGGGGGGGATCGCGCGGGCCGCCGCCGCCCTCATGGGCGTGCCTGTCGTGTCCGTGTGGGTGGCCGACGGCGACACGGAGAGCTTGAGCGTGCGCGCCTTCTCGGATGCCGCCATGGGCGAGGCCTTCCCGCTGCGGACCATCGCGTTCGGGCAGGGCTCCATCGGCTTGGTCGCCCTGCATCGCCAGGCTCTCTCGATCCCGAACATGGTGGACGACCCGCGCCTGCTCGGCGAGGACTGGTGGCGCGAGCACGCGCTCACGAGCTTCCTCGGCATGCCCATCGTGCTCCAGGATCGGCTCCTCGGCGTGGTCGCCCTCTGCGGGCGGGCGCCCTTCCGGCTCGACGCCGACGAGCGCGAGCTCCTCGAGAGCTTCGTCGCGCAGGCCGCGGTGGCCATCCGCAACGCGGGACTCTATGCCCAGACGGCCCAGCGCCTGGAGCAGACCCGGGCCTTGCTCCAAGTAGCCGAGATCCTGAACGCCTCGCTCGATCCCAAGCAGATGCTGAAGCGCGCCTGCGCCAAGATCGCCCAGGTCTGCCGCGTCGATCGCTGCTCGGTGGAGCGCTGGACCGAGGATGGCGTCACGCCGCTCATGTCCCAGTACGCCGACGGTCGCCGGGACTCCGTCATGTGGAAGCGATTCACGGAGCTGCGCTCGCATACTCCCGCCGACGTACCCGCCTATGCCCAGCTCATCAGCACGCTCCGGCCCGTCGTAATCGCGGATGTGGCGGAGACGCAGCTCCTTCCGCGCGACTGGGTAGAGGGATTCGGCTTCAAGACCTGCATGATCGTGCCCCTCATCCGCCAGGGCCGCGTGATGGGGGCCATCCAGCTCGACTACACCGACCGCCAGCCACCCTGGGAGCCCTGGCAGGCCGATCTGGCCGTGACCATTGCAGGCCAGCTCGCGCTTGCCCTCGACAACACGCGGCTCTATGCCGAGGCGCAGGAGCGGCTCCGGGAGACCACGACCCTCCTCGCGGTGAGCCGGGCCCTGTCCGAGATCGACGCGCCGGACCAGGTCATGCGCAGCGTGGCGCGCGAGGCTGGCCGGACCTTTGGCGCCGACATGGCGGGTGTCTACCGGTTCGACCCCAAGCAAGAGGCGCTCGTGCCCGCGGCGGGCTGGCACGTGCCCAAGGACCTGCTCCAGCTTTTCATGACGCGCCCCTTCCGGCTCGACGGCATGCCCGCCCTCGGCGAGGCCTGGCGCTCGGGCCGCGCGGCCTGGTCGTCCGATGTCAGGAACGACCCGGGCTTTGCCCAGGCCATCTTCGAGGATCTCGAGCCCCATGCCGTGCTCTTCGCGCCCACCATGGCCCATGGCGCGCCGGTGGGCGCCGTCTTCCTCATCTGGTGGGGCGCCGGGCGGGAGTTCACGGCCCAGGAAGTGCGGCTCATCGAGGGCGTGGCCGCGCAGGTCGGCCTCGCCATGGAGAATGCCGAGCTCGCGCGTCAGACCCGGCTCCGGCTGGAGGAGACGGAGGCGCTGCTCGCCGAGCTGTCCGTCCTGCACGATCTCTCGCGCACGGTCACGGGCCAGCTCCACCAGGAGGACGTGGTCGAAGCCATCCAGCGCCAGGTCGCGCGGCTCCTCGACATCCGCAACATGATCCTCGCCGTGACCGACGAGGCCACGGGAGACCTCGTTCCGCTTCTCCTCCTTCGTGACGGCGCGCGGGTGCTCAACCCGCCGCCGCTCAGCAGCGCGGAGCGGAGAGGCCTCGCCTCGCTCGTCGCGGAGTCCGGCCGCTCGATCCGCACGGACGACTACCTCGGCGAGTGCCGACGGCGGGGAGTGGAGGCGGGCCAGTCCCCCGTGCCCATGCGGCACTGGATCGGCGTGCCCATGCTCGCGGGCACCCAGGTGGTCGGAGTGCTCGCCCTTCGCAGCGTGGAGCGTCGGTTCACGGAAGACGACGAGCGTGTGCTGAGCAATCTGGCCGGCCTGGCCGCCCTCGCCTTGCGCAGCGCGCGTCTCTACCAGGACCGGACGCGGGCCTACGAAGAGCTGGCCCAGGCCCAGGATCAGCTCGTCCGGAGCGAGAAGCTGCGCGCTCTCGGCGAGATGGCCTCGGGCGTCGCCCACGACTTCAACAATCTCCTCGCGGCCATTCTCGGGCGCGCCCAGCTCCTGCTCCAGAAGGTGGAGGATCCCACCGCGCGGCAGTGGCTGCAGATCATCGAGCGCTCGGCCGCCGACGGCGCAAGGACAGTCCGGCGCCTGCAGGAGTTCACGCGCATCCGGCGAGATCAGCCCGCGGTGGCCGTCGACCTCAACCAGGTCGTGCGGGACGCGCTCGAGATCACGGAGGCGTCCTGGCGCCTGGAGCCGCCGCGCCGAGGGATTCACGTCCAGGTCGTCTCCAAGCTCGAGCCCGATCTGCCCACGACGATCGGCGACCCCTCCGAGCTGCGCGAGGTCATGACCAACCTGATCCTGAACGCTGTCGATGCCATGCCGCGCGGCGGGACGCTCACCCTCGCCACCGCCAAGCGGAACGACAAGCTGGAGATCCGGATCACGGACACGGGCGTGGGCATTCCGGAGGCCGTGCGGAGCAAGATCTTCGATCCCTTCTTCACGACCAAGGGGCCGAAGGGCACCGGCCTCGGCCTCTCCATGACGTACGGCATCCTCTCGCGACACGGCGCCACCATCTCCGTCGACAGCGTCGAGGGCCGCGGGACGACCTTCGCCATGCTCTTCCCCGCGGGCACGGCGGCCAGGACTCCCGCCCCCGAGGCCCAGCCCGCGCCCGCGGTCTCCTCGCTCCGCTGCCTGGTCGTGGACGACGAAGAGGCGGTGGGCGACGTGGTCGCTGACGTGCTGCGCTCGGCGGGGCACACGGCGGAGGTCGCGCGGAGCGCGGCCGAGGGACTCTCGAGGATCAAGGCGGAGCCCTTCGACCTCGTCTTCAGCGATCTGAGCATGCCCGGCATGACGGGGTGGGAGCTGGCTCGCACCGTGCAGGAGATTCTCCCCGGGATGCCCGTTGTTCTCGTGAGCGGCTACGCCGTCGAGGTCAGCCCCGAGGAGCTGCAGGCCAGCGGCGTCCACGCCGTTCTCGCCAAGCCCATCAACATCAAGGAAGTCCTGGGAGTCGCCGCGGCCCTGCGGCCCCCGAGCGCGCGGTGACGAGCCCCATCATCGCCGACGCGGTGCGGGCTCTCGTGGAGCGGCGTGATCTCTCCCGGATCGAAGCGGCGGGAGCCATGGACGCCATCATGTCCGGTGCCGCCACCAATGCGCAGATCGCGGCCTTTCTCGTCGCGCTCCGGATGAAGGGCGAGACGGTGGAGGAGCTGATCGGCTTCGCGCAGGTGATGCGGCAGAAGGTCGTTCGCGTCCGCACGCGCGGGGACGAGGTGGCGGGTCTCACCGGCACCGACCGCGAGATGCTCATCGACACCTGCGGCACGGGCGGCGACGCCTCCGGCACCTTCAATGTCTCCACCGCCACGGCCTTCGTGGTGGCGGGGGCGGGACTGAAAGTCGCCAAGCACGGCAACCGCTCGTCCTCCACCTTGTGCGGATCGGCCGACGTGGTGGAGGCCCTCGGGATCAGCCTCGAGCTCACCCCCGCGCAGGTGGGCCGCTGCATCGACGAGATCGGCATCGGGTTCATGTATGCCCCTCTCCTGCACACGGCCATGAAGCACGTGATGCCGGCCCGTCGTGAGATCGGAGTCCGGACCGTCTTCAATCTCCTGGGGCCGCTGACGAATCCCGCCGGCGCGAATGCCCAGCTGATCGGTGTCGCCTCGGCGGGCCTCACGGAGCCCCTGGCCCGCGTGCTCGCGGAGCTCGGCACCATCCGGGCGTTCGTCGTCCACGGCGCCGACGGGCTCGACGAGATCTCCAACACCGGCGAGAGCCAGATCTCCGAGGTGCACGAGGGAGTGGTGCGGAGCTCGCGCGTGCGCCCCGAGGACTTCGGCCTGCCCCGCGCGACGATCCGTGATCTCCGGGGCGGCGACCGCGGCGAGAACGCCCAGATCATCCGCCTCGTGCTCGGGGGCGAGCCCGGCCCGCGACGGGACATCGTCCTCATGAACGCGGCGGCGGCCCTGGTGGCGGGAGGCAAGGCGCGCGACCTCAAGGAGGGCGTGGGGATGGCATCCCAGTCCATCGACTCGGGCGCGGCCGCGTCGAAGCTCGCCGCCCTCGTGGAGCGCTCACAGAGCCTCGCCGCCAACCAGTAGCGGAACACTCGTGCTCGTAAGGGCATGAGCCTTACTTCCGCGGACTCTTCGCGCGGTCGAACAGCCATTGACCCGGGCCGGGGCCCCCGGTTACAATGGCCTTGGTTGCCGTAACTGCCGGTCGTTCCTTCTGAAATCCCGTTCCGTAGCTCGACGACGGCGTTGAGCGGCTACCAGAGTTCTAGAAGACCGGCCAGGAGCCCGGAGGCGGAGATGCGAAGGACGGTGCCGCGCTATCACCAGATCGCCGAGGTTCTGCGCGCGCGCATCAGCGCGGGCGGCCTGACGGCGGGGCAGCGTCTCGACAATCAACGCCAGCTCGCCCAGTCCTTCGGAGTGACGCTCATGACGCTCCGCCAGGCCCTCGACGTGCTCGCGCGCGAGGGCCTGATCACGCGCCGCCACGGCCTCGGCACCTTCGTGGCGCTCCCGCCCGTCGACTACGACATCCTCCAGTTCAGGACGCTCGCGGGGGATCTCAGCGCCGTGGGCGAGGACGTGGCGACCCGGTTTCTCCGCAGCCGCTTCGGGCGGGCCGATCGGCGCGTGGCGCAGGAGCTGGGCCTGGCCGAGGGCGCGCGGATGTTCGTCCTCGAGCGGCTCCGCCTCGTGGACGGCCAGCCGCTGTCCTTCCAGGTCTCGCACCTGCCCGCGGCCATCGGCGAAGAGGCGGCCAAGGCGGATCTGACCGTGACCCCGCTCCGCCACGTCCTCTCCTTCAAGCTCGGCATCGAGATCACCGCCGCCCGCGAAACCGTGTCCGCGGAGACGCTGCCCGCGCGGGCGGCCCGAGAGCTCGGCTGCGCGGCGGGCGCTCCATGTTTCCGCTCCGACCGCGTCTCCACCGACGCGGAGCGCCGTCCCATCGTCTACGACCGTGTCTTCATCCCCGGCGATCGCTTCCGCATCACGCGGCAACTCCACTACGACAGGAGTGCGACAGCATGAAGATCCTCGTCATGATCAAGCAGGTGCCGGACACGGCGACCCAGGTGAAGATCTCTGCGGATCCGAAGGCCATCGACACGGCCGGCATCACCTGGATCGTCTCTCCCTACGACGAGTTCGCCGTCGAGGAGGCGCTCCGCATCAAGGAGAAGCGGGGACAGGGCGAAGTGGTTGCCGTCACCCTGGGCCCGGAGCGCGCCAAGGAGGCCCTGCGGTCCTGCCTCGCCATGGGCGTCGATCGCGCCGTCCATCTCAACGATCCCACCTGGGAGCAGGCCGACACCCTCCTCACCGCGCGCGCGCTCGCGGCCGTGATCAAGCAGGAGCAGGCCGCCCTCGCCCTGTTCGGCCGCCAGGCCATCGACGACGACATGGGCGCGGTGGGCGCGGCGGTGGCCGAGCTGCTCGGCTGGCCGTGCGCGTCCTGGATCATGGAGGAGTCGGTGGACGAGGCGGGCAAGACGATCCGCGTCGGGCGCCAGGTGGAAGGCGGACTGGAGATCTTCGATCTGCCGCTCCCCGCCGCCGTGTCGGCGCAGAAGGGCCTGAACGAACCCCGCTATCCGACGCTCAAGGGCATCATGGGAGCCAAGAAGAAGGAGATCAAGGACGTCAAGGCCGCGGATCTCGGCCTGGCTTCCGAGGCGCCCGCCCTGTCCGTGGTCAAGCTCGAAGCGCTCCCGCCGCGTCCGCCGGGACGCATCATTCCCGGCGACCCCGCGGAGGCGGCCAAGGCCCTCGTGAAGGCCCTTCGCGAAGACGCCAAAGCAATCTAACCCTGCTAGGAGACGACAACGACATGGCCGGCGCGATCTGGTGCGTGGTTGAGGACGACAGGCAGGGCAATCCCAAGAAGGTGATGGCCGAGGTACTGGGCGAAGCCTCGCGGCTGGCTTCGCCGCTGGCCGGCCAGGCGGAGGCGGTGTGGCTCACCGACAAGGCGACGGAGGCGGGCATCAAGCAGCTCGGTGAGTGGGGCGCCAAGCGCGTGCTTCTCGTCGAGAACGCCGGTCTCGCGCCGTATCGCGGCGAAGTGTGGGCGCCCGTGCTCGCCGAGCTGGTGCAGAAGGAGTCGCCGCAGGCCGTCTTCGGCGCGGTGACGACGAGGCAGCGCGAGGTCATGGCGCGCCTGGCCGCGCGGCTGGGCGCCGGGCTCGCCGCCGATGTCGTGGCCCTCGCGGTCGAGGACGGCAAGCTCGTCGCCACGCGGCCCGTCTACGCGGGCAAGCTGCTCTCGAAGATGACCTGGGCCAAGACGCCGTGGCTCGCCACGCTCAGGCCCAATGTCTTCAAGCCGGCAGAGGCCCAGTCGGGGGCGGCGGCCGCGGTGGACAAGCCGGCGGCCACGGTGCCCGCGCCCGCCATGAGCCTCGTGGAGCGGCGGGAGGAGTCCTCGACCGGTCTTCCCGAGCTGGCCGAGGCCGAGATCGTGGTGTCAGGCGGCCGCGGGCTCAAGGGACCGGAGAACTTCGTCATCCTGGAATCCCTCGCCAAGGTGCTGGGGGCGGCGGTGGGTGCTTCGCGCGCGGCCGTTGACGCGGGCTGGCGGCCCCACCGCTTCCAGATCGGGCAGACGGGGCGGACCATCTCGCCGAAGCTGTATCTGGGGTTCGGCATCTCGGGCGCCATCCAGCACCTGGCGGGTATGCGCACCTCCAAGGTGATCTGCGCCATCAACAAGGACCCCGAGGCGCCGATCTTCAAGATCGCCGACTTCGGCATCGTGGGCGATCTCTTCGAGGTCGCCCCGGCCCTCGAGCAAGAGTTCAAGAAGCTGTTGGAGAAGTAGCCGGATACGGAGCGGCGAGCATGGATCTCGAGCTGACTGACGAGCAACGGATGATCCAGGACGTGGCGCGCGATTTCGCCGAGAAAGAGCTGCGGCCCATCGCGGGGATCATCGACCGCGAGGCGCGCTTTCCCCGGGAGACCGTTCGCCGCATGGGTGAGCTCGGGCTCATGGGCATCTGCGTCCCCGAGGCGTGGGGGGGCAGCGGCGGCGATGCCGTGGGCTACACCGTGGCCGTCGAGGAAGTCTCTCGCGGCTGCGCCTCGCACGGCGTGATCATGTCGGTGAACAACTCACTCTACTGCGCCCCCGTGTGGGAGCGCGGAACCGACGAGCAGAAGCGCCGCTTCCTCGCGCCGTTCGCCTCCGGCACCAAGCTCGGCTGCTTCTCTTTGACGGAGCCGGAAGCCGGGTCGGACGCCACCAACCAGCACACGCGGGCCGAGCGCGAGGGCGAGATCTACGTGCTGAACGGCCGGAAGATCTTCGTCACCAATGGGCGCGAGGCGCACGCCGCCCTGGTCTTCGCCCAGACCGACCCGGATCGTGCCCACCACGGGATCAGCGCCTTCCTCGTGGAGAAGGGGACGCCCGGATTCACGGTGGTCAAGACGGAAGAGAAGCTCGGGATCCGGGCCTCGGACACCGCTGAGTTCCTCTTCGAGAACTGCCGGGTGCCCGTGGCGGACCGCCTCGGCGACGAGGGCGAAGGATTCAAGATCGCCCTCGGCAGCCTCGACGGCGGCCGCATCGGCATCGCGGCCCAGGCCGTGGGCATCGCGGTGGCGGCCTACGACGCATCGCTGGCCTACGCGCGCGAGCGCAAGAGCTTCGGCGTGCCCATCGGCGAGCACCAGATGGTGCAGTGGATGCTGGCGGACATGGCCACGGCCATAGAGGCGGCGCGCCTTCTCACGCGGCGGGCGGCCTTTCTCGAGGACAGGGGCCTGCCCTTCGGTCCCGAGGCGTCCATGGCCAAGCTCTTCGCCTCCGAGATGGCCATGCGGGTGACCACGGACGCCATTCAGGTCCACGGCGGCTACGGGTTCATCACGGAGTACCCGGTGGAGCGGCACTTCCGGGACGCCAAGATCACCCAGCTCTACGAGGGGACGTCGCAGATCCAGAAGCTCGTCATCGCTCGACACCTTCTCGGCGGTCAGATGCAGGCAGCGTAGGCAGTTCGAGCTGAGACGTGGCCGACGAGCCGCAGGCGAGGAGCACGGCGAGGCGAGTGCTGAGAGAGAGGAGCGACATGGCTGACGACAAGGAGCGCTGGGAAAAGGAAACGTACGGGCACTCCGTCCGGCGCTCCCCCGAGCGGGACGTGCCGTACGAGACCCTCTCGGGCATTCCCGTCCGGCCGCTCTACACCCCCGCGGACCTCGCGGGCTGGCGCTACGAGGACAAGCTCGGCTTCCCGGGCGAGTTCCCGTACACGCGTGGGCCCTATCCCTCCATGTACCGCGGCAAGCTCTGGACCATGCGCATGTTCGCCGGCTTCGGCCGTCCCGAGGACACCAACGCCCGCTTCAAGTACCTCCTCGAGCAGGGGCAGACGGGCCTCAGCACCGCGTTCGACATGCCCGCCCTCATGGGGTACGACGCCGATCATCCACGCGCGAGAGGCGAGGTGGGACGCGAGGGGGTGTCCGTCTCGACGCTCGCGGACTTCGAGGTCCTCTTCCGCGACATTCCGCTCGATCGCGTCACCACGTCGATGACCATCAACTGCACGGCCTCGGTGGCCCTCGCCATGTACCTGGCCCTGGCCGACCAGCAGGGCGTGTCGTGGGACAGGATCGGCGGCACCATGCAGAACGACATGCTCAAGGAATTCATCGCCCAGAAGGAGTGGATCTCGCCGCCGGAGTCCGCCGTCCGCATCGTGGTGGACACCATCGAGTTCTGCGCGCGGCACGTGCCGAAGTTCAATCCCGTCTCCATTTCCGGCTATCACATCCGGGAGGCCGGCTCCACGGCCGTGCAGGAGCTCGCCTTCACGCTCGCCGACGGCTTCGGCTACGTGCAGGCCTGCGTGGAGCGGGGGCTCGACGTGGACGATTTCGCGCCGCGTCTGTCGTTCTTCTTCGACATCCACAACGATTTCTTCGAGGAGATCGCCAAGCTGCGGGCGGCCCGGCGCATCTGGGCCACCGTGATGCGGGACCGCTTCGGCGCCAAGAAGGCCGAGTCCATGCGGCTGCGCACGCACACGCAGACGGCCGGCGTGTCGGCCACCGCCCAGCAGCCCCTCAACAACATCGCGCGGGTGGCCATCCAGGCGCTCGCCGCGGTGCTCGGAGGGGCGCAGTCCCTTCACACCAACTCCTTCGACGAGGTGCTGGCCCTGCCCACGGAGGAGGCGGTGACGGTGGCCCTGCGCACCCAGCAGATCATCGCCGAGGAGACGGGGGCGACCCTGACCATCGACCCCCTCGGCGGCGCGTACTTCCTCGAGTCCCTCACCGACACGATGGAGGCGCAGGCCATGGCCTACATCCGCAAGATCGACGAGCTGGGCGGCATCATCCGGGCCATCGACACGGGCTATCCTCAGCACGAGATCGCCGACGCGGCCTACGGGTACCAGCTCATGGACGACCGCGGCGGAAAGGTCGTGGTCGGCGTCAACAAGTACGTGATGGCGAGCGAGAAGCCCGTCGAGTACCTCAAGCTCGACGAGGCGATGGAGCGCGAGCAGATCGAGAGCGTGAGGGCGCGAAAGGCATCGCGCGATATTACAAAGGTGGAGCGGCGGCTCAAGCAGCTCGCGGAGGCGTGCCGGAACGGCCACAACGTGATGCCCGTCCTCGTGGACGCGGTCAAGGACTACGTTTCCCTGGGCGAAGTGTCCGACGTGTACCGGCAGGTCTTCGGTCTCTACCGGGAACCGATCATCTTCTAAGCACATGCTGAAGAACGGGCAGGCGGCTCAAAAAGGTCCAGATGCGAGGCGGCGCCCGAAGGCCGCACGCGAGGCGTACTCTCTGTACGTTGAGCGTGCGGTCGAGGGCGCTAACGAAGCAGATGGGCCTTTTTCAGTCGCCTGCTAAGGAGTAGGACCATGTCCGACGCGATCAGGGTCGTCAAGGCGTCCACGCACAAGCCGAAGCCGAAGGATGCCGAGCTGGGCTTCGGAAATGTCTTCACCGACCACATGTTCGTGGCGGACTTCCAGGAGGAGAAGGGCTGGTACGACCCGCGGGTCGAGCCTTACGGGGTCCTGCCCCTCGATCCCGCGGCCGCCGTGCTGCACTATGCCCAGGCCGTCTTCGATGGCCTCAAGGCGTTCCGGGGCGTCGATGGCAAGATCCGTCTCTTCCGCCCGCAGAAGCACGTGGAGCGCCTCAACAACTCCGCCAGGCACATGTGCATCCCGCCCCTGGACCCCGAGCTCGCCCTGAGGTCGCTCGTGACCCTCGTGGGGATCGAGCGCGAGTGGGTGCCCAAGGCCATTGGCACGTCGCTGTACATCCGGCCGACCATCATCGCCAGCGAGCCTTTTCTGGGCGTCCGGCCAGCCAAGTCGTACATCTACTTCGTCATCCTCTCGCCCGTGGGCGCGTACTACCCGGAGGGCATGGCCCCCGTCAAGATCCGCGTGGAGGAGCAGCACGTTCGCGCCGTGGAGGGCGGGCTGGGCGACGCCAAGACCGGCGCCAACTACGCGGCGAGCCTCATGGCCGGGGAGGAGGCCAAGCACGAGGGCTTCACCCAGGTCCTCTGGCTCGACGGCGTCCACCGGAAGTACATCGACGAGGTCGGGACCATGAACATCATGGTCAAGATCGCGGGCGAGGTGATCACGCCTCCGCTCACCGGCACCATCCTGCCGGGCGTGACCCGCGACTCTGTCCTCACGCTCCTGCGCGATTGGGGCAGCAAGGTCAGCGAGCGCCAGATCTCCATCGACGAGGTGGTGGACGCCGACACGGCCGGCACTCTGGAGGAGATCTTCGGCACCGGCACCGCCGCCGTCATCTCTCCCGTGGGCGAGCTCGCCTTCAAGGGCCGCCGCATGGTCATCAACGAGGGAAAGATCGGACCGACGACCCAGAAGCTCTACGACGCCATCGTGGGCATCCAGTACGGCAAGCTCCCGGACACGCGCAGCTGGACGGTGGAGGTCTAGTCGAGCGGCCGCCATGGCTGACTGTGTGTTCTGCATGATCCGTGACGGCAAGATCCCGTCCGCCAAGGTCTACGACGACCAGCGAACGCTTGCCTTCATGGACATCAATCCGCTGAGCCGCGGCCACTGCCTGGTGGTGCCCAAGGCCCACGCGGCCACGCTCTACGAGGCGGAGACGGAGGATCTCAAGGCCGCCATCGCGACGGCGAAGAAGGTGGCGGGCGCCATACGCAAGGCGCTGAATCCCGACGGGCTCAACCTGCTCCAGGCCAATGGAGCGGCGGCCTTCCAGTCCGTGCCACACTTTCACCTGCACCTCATCCCGCGGTGGACGAACGACGGGAAGGGGTTCGACTGGAAGGAAGTCCCAGGGAACCGGGAAGAGATCATGGGCACCGCGGACCGTATCCGCGCCATGTTCGGATAGTCATGGCCGAGGGAAATCTCGAAAGGCGCGAGTCATGAGCGAGCGGAAGATACGGCTCGTGGTCGCCAAGCCCGGGTTGGACGGGCATGATCGTGGCGCCAAGATCGTGGCGCGCGCGCTCCGCGACGCGGGGTTCGAAGTCATCTATACCGGTCTCCACCAGACGCCGGAGCAGATCGTGGCGACGGCCATCCAGGAAGACGCCGATGCAGTCGGACTCTCCGTCCTCTCGGGGGCCCACAATTACCTCTTCAAGCGCGTCCTCGAATTGCTGCGCGAGAAAGGCGCGGAGGACATCGCCGTTTTCGGCGGCGGCATCATCCCGGCCGAGGACATCGCCGCCCTCAAGGCCATGGGCGTCAAGGAGCTATTCACCCCCGGTGCCACAACCCAGGACATCATCCGCTTCGTCCGCGACAACATCCGGGCCACCGTATGATCTC
>WNGL01024567.1_pt1 | contig 14135 bp, 9 predicted proteins | sample 5400591 | NCBI WGS metagenome assembly WNGL01 (sample SAMN13153377, study PRJNA577476) | soil metagenome | isolation source: 80 cm soil or saprolite under Garry oak tree replicate 1 | place: USA:California | collected 2016-06-15
TGTCCTTTCCAGAGTATGTATGCCTACTCGTTCGCATCCCTATAGAATCGTGCCAGGAGCTTCATTTGGGCCGATGTAAAGTGAACCGTTTCGTCACCATACCAATCAAGCAAGCCTTCTCCTACCAGCCCTTTCAGACCTGCATACACCTCATCTTCGGAAAGATCAGGCTGTGCCAGGGTTTGGATATTCACCGAAAATTCATGGGGAGTAGTCTCCACTCCATACTCCGTCAGACGTAAAGCAATCAGCACTCTCAAATTAGCACTGCGCTTCTGCAAACAACGACGCAACCTTCTATACGCATGATCTTTATGCTGACTTAAATGGGGAATTGGCTGATCGGGCGGCGAAACCCTGAGTTCCTCAATTACATCATGGAGCAGTTCGTCCGCTCCGGCCTCCTCAATTTCCTGTATCACCGCTTGCAGTTGATGAGGAGCCGTCTGGAGCGCTCGCAGGCACTGCTTTAGCAAATCACGTAGCTCCTCCCGAGAGGCCAGCGCCAATGCAGTATCCTCTGGCGTGGCAAAGGGCGGATCACCCCATAACGATTTGACCTCTTCATTCAAAGGACCACCTTCCATCTCTGCGCCTTCCGGAGGCTCCAGTTCAGTAAAAGTACTGACCTGCAAGCGACGCTTACGCAAGCGATCGATGGCTTTATTTCTGACACTGCGGCTCAAGAATGCATAGAATTGAGGAGGGCTCAAGCGATCCAGGACAGTAAGTGGCGTATCATCACCGCGACCCAACAGGCCCAGGCGCACGAGTTGTTCAACAACATGCCCAACCACAAAGTCCACCTCAAACGCATCATACTTCAGCGCCTCCCCCAAAAAGTGTTGCGCGTTCCGCTGCAGATATCGATAGAGGACAGGATAGCTCTCTTCCAGGTGATATCTCAAATCGTGTGCGGTGAAGGACATACAAGCAATTCCTCCCAACGAAGCGCCTGCGATGATGCAGGACTCAACCTACACGCCTATGCGCAGGCCATCACTCACCGAACCGACGATGCGGTGGAGATACCCACACTCTCTATAGAGTGTACATGGTATATAGGGTTAGACGCAAGAAGGAGACAAAAATAAAGGATTTGGTGGGAGGTGGTTCAAAATCTGAGTAGTCTAGCATGACCGGGTAAGGCATGTCTTACCCGGTCATGCTAAACTTTTCTTCTATTCGACGCTTCCGCGCTTCCCTTGTTGCTGATGCTCGTACGCTTTCTTAATCGCATTCAGACTGCGTTGCACTTCACCCCGCTCCTCCAACAAATTGGCATAGCGGAAGAAATTGGCATAGCGGAAGTAAGCACCTGCAGCAACCTCGTGAGCATGAGATGAATCCAATTGCTCTAAGGCCTGGGTAAAGAACTTGTCGGCAGCAGCAAAATCACCGCTATGATGTCGAAGATGGGCAAGCGCTATCAGAGCCTGGCCCTGTGACTGGGCATCTCCACTCGAACGAGCAAACTTGAGAGCTTGCTGCGCCTCCTTCTCCGCCTCCTTCGTCTGACCTCGCTTCAGCAGGAGTTCCGCCAGACCAGTGTGACAAAGGGAGGCCGCAACTTCGTCATTCAGTTCACTCTCAATAGCTATAGCACGCCGGTATTCTTGCTCTGCGCCATCGAGATTGTCCTGCTTCTCCAGCGCCTTCCCCAGGCGTTGATGGGTGAGACCAACCAATCTCTGCTCATCGCGCATCTCATAGACAGCCAGACTACGCATGGCATAATCACGCGCCCATGTCAGTTTTCCGACCGACTTATAGTGTTGGCTGATCTCCAGATATTTCTGAGCAAAACTCTTGCTGTCTCGGTTCAAGCCCTCAAGCATCTCAAGCGCACGATGGTAATACGTCACAGCCTTCTCGAAGTCGCCAAGACGAAAATAGTCATTCGCAAGGTTACTAAAGACCTCAAGCGAAAAGACAGGATCGTTCACATGGCCGTTCTCAATAGCAGAATCGCACCGCTGGTGGTGCTCTAGCGCTAGCGTGTAGTTATAAAGTAAGAAGTAGGCTTCTCCTAGCAGGTTGCGAGCACGCTCAATATACTCAATATCGTTGATGGCCTCACCCTGGGTAACAGCAGCCCGTAAATCCACCACAGCTTCTTGATACTCGTTCAGCCCTAAGTGTATCTGTCCGCGCAGAAGATAGAGACGATAGACCTGGTCGGTTGTAATACGCTCCGGCTGCATTGGCGCTAACAATTGCTCGGCTTGCTTAAATTCCTCTTGCTGGACAAGCACACTGGCCAGGAGCAGATCAACATCAATGCGCGCATCCGGCCCAGAATCGGCGGGCGAGTACCCAACAGCTCTGGCCTCGGCAGCCCCAGCAGGCGAACCTTCCAGTAGGAAAGTCAGAGGTACATCCAGGCGTCTCGCAAGAATAGAAAGTGCTTTAAGCGAAGGCCGAATCTTGCCTCGTTCAATAGCAGAGATGTAAGAGATCGAAAACTCAGGTGCGGCGAGTTGAGCTTGAGTCATTCCAAGTTTCGTACGAACTTCTCTAATATTTGTGCCGACTCTCGCTGCAACCGCTTTCCCTACATTCGCCGCTTCAATAGATGCCATAGGATAGCTTCCTTTCAGGGACACCAATTTCGATATCCCAAATATGTCTCAGTAAACGACATTTGAATTACTCATCGCTTTCACCTCTCTAGCTCATATTCCCCCTTATAAGTTCCTTCACAAAGAAATGCTACACACCACCGAGAGCGAAAGTCTGAGAGCAAAATATCGTATATTATATGTATATACTACCACAACCAACGATAAGCTGTCAATTATTTTTTCATCTAGTTCCGTGTGAAAAACAAAATTGATTTCATATATTTAGATGCTTTTAAGATAGGACATTTCTAATTATGGCGCCCCACAATATAATAGATAAGGAGTATCTCCACTTCCATATTTCTATTTCTTACTCAACAATAATAGCATTTGTAATACAAATGTATAAGGTATACGATTATAAGGTATAATACTACTTCGTCCTCACACGGCTGCCACAAGCACCCAAGTTCTGATATACTATCAGCAACCTAACGATCTTGTCTGCTTGATCGTTGCATCAAAGGAAAGTAACACTATAAGGGGGACATGGATAATGGAGACCATCAACGCATTATTTTCTACCGCTGTCGAGCGCTTTGCGGATCGTCCCGTCCTGACCGAACCAGTCGAGGGAGCGGAGATGTCTACTATAACATACCGTGCGCTTCAGGAACGGGCACAGCATTTCGCTGGTTATCTACAGGAGCAACAGTTTGAGAAAGGAGATCGTATCCTCCTCTGGTCAGCCAGCCGTATTGATTGGATGATTGCCTATCTTGGCGCACTGCTGGTCGGGGCGGTGGTAGTTCCTCTGGACATCAGCAATAAAGAAGTTTTTTTAGCGCGTGTTACGCAGATCACCGAGGCTAAGCTGCTCATTACTACTCAGAAGCAGTACGCCACACTGAAACAGCCTCCAGTTCCACTTGTCGATATCGATAAGCTGCCCCAGGGAACACTAGATAGCACAAAGCTGCCAACAGTCAATGACGATGACCTTGCAGAACTGGTCTTCACCTCTGGCACAACCGGCCAACCCAAGGGCGTAATGCTGAGCCATCGCAACATCGTCAGTAACGCGACCACAGCAGTCAAGTTGGTGAACATCACGGCAGAAGATCGTTTGCTTTCTATCCTACCGCTCAGCCACATGTTTGAAATGACCATTGAGCTGGCCTTGATCCACTCTGGGGCCAGCGTCGTTTACGCACGCTCTCTGGCCCCAGAGACCCTGCTCAGGTTGCTCGCTTCTCAGCACATTACCGGCATGGTGCTCGTGCCGCAGGCCCTACAACTCTTCCTAAACGGCATCGAACGTGAGGTACGCCGCCAGAACAAAGAGAAACAATGGGAACTGCTTCACCGCATTGCCCCTCTTCTTCCATTTGGATTGCGGCGCATCCTCTTCGGCACAATTCATAAGCGCTTTGGCAATCGCTTCCGCTTCTTCGTCAGCGGCGGGGCTTATCTGCCACCCAAACTGGCCGAGCGTTGGGAAAACATGGGCTTCCGTGTCTTGCAGGGTTATGGCACCACAGAGTGTGCGCCGATTGTCTCTGTTACCCCCTACAACGATCATATCTTTGATTCGGTAGGCAAGGCTTTGCCTGGCGTGGAGATTCGTATCGCTGAGGACAAGGAGATACTGGTGCATGGGCCGAATGTCGCCCTGGGCTATTGGAAAAATCCTGAAGCCACTGCCGCCTCCTTCCAGGATGGCTGGTATCACACTGGCGATCTCGGTTATTTTGATGAGAAGGGCCATCTTTATTTGAAGGGACGTAAGAAAAACCTCATCGTGCTCGCTAACGGCCTGAACGTCTATCCCGAAGATGTGGAAAACGTCCTGCTTACCAACCCACTGATCAAGGATGCCGTCGTCTTGGGACTCATGGAGCAAGATCAGGGGCCAGAAGTGCATGCTATCCTGTTGATGGATGACTCAAGCAAGGCCAAAGAGGTCATTCAGCAGGCCAACAAACAATTAGCCCCACATCAACAGGTGCGTGGTTTTACCATCTGGCCCGAAGAAGATTTTCCACGCACTCATACGCTCAAAGTAAAGCGCCCCGAGGTGCTCGATAAATTGCAGGCGATACGGGGAAAAACAACATAGGAAGGAACGCTATGCTCTACCTGGTCGCGACTCCTATAGGGAACCTCAAGGACATCACGCGCCGTGCTCTCGAGACGCTACGAACGGTTGACGTAGTGGCAAGTGAGGATACTCGCAAAACAGGCATGCTCCTCAAACATTTCGATATCTCCAAGCCACAAATCGCCTTTCATGAGCACAATGAGCAACGAGCAGGTGAGCATATCGAGGCTTTACTCAGGCAAGGGAAATCAGTAGCGGTCGTCACAAATGCCGGGACACCCGGCATTTCTGATCCAGGCTTTACCCTTGTACGCAGAGCGATCAACGCTCAAATAGACGTGACCATGATCCCAGGCCCAACAGCTCTGATTATGGCCCTCATCTTGTCAGGGTTGCCAGTCCATAGTTTTACCTTTCGGGGTTTCCCTCCGCGCAAATCTGCTGGCAGGCGCAGATTTTTCATCTACTACGAAAGTCCCTATCGGCTGAAGGCCTTTCTCAAAGACGCTCTTGAAACTTTTGGGGATCGGGAGGCCGCCATCGCCAACGACCTCACCAAAATGTTCGAGACGATACTGAGAGGAACGCTCTCATCACTCCTAGAGTCAATCACCCACTCAGAGCCACGAGGAGAATATATTATCGTCATCGCAGGCGCAGGCAAAGATAAGGGTATAGATGATGAGGCATAGGGCCGCAGGCCCCTATGCCTCATCATCTATACCCTAAATCCCCATCACACCAATCAGCTCCTCCACAGCGTTGGCCGATTTCTGGAGCAGAGCACGTTCACTTTCATTCATTTCGATCTCAACGATCTGCTCCACACCAGCGGCACCTAGCTTGACTGGTACGCCAACAAAGAGATTCTTGATACCGTATTCACCCTGCAGGTAGGCGGCACAGGGCATAATCATCTTCTTATCGAGCAAAATAGCATCTACCATTTGCAGCACCGAGGCCGAAGGTGCAAAATATGCGCTACCCGTCCCAAGTAGTTTAACGATTTCAGCACCGCCATCACGAGTACGCTGCACAATCTGTTCAATGCGCTCAGCGGGAAGCAACTGCGAAATAGGCACACCCGCAACAGTACACATACGGGCAAGCGGCACCATCGTATCGCCATGCCCACCCAATACGTATGCTTGCACATCATGCACCGACACATTCAACTCTTGCGCAATAAAGGTACGGAAACGCGCCGTATCCAGCACGCCAGCCATACCCACCACGCGATTCCGTGGGAAACCACTGATATGGAAGGCAAGCTGCGCCATAGCATCCAACGGGTTTGTGACCATGATGATGATGCAGTTCGGCGAGTACTTGACGACTTCCTGCGTCACCTGCGAGACAATCTCCTGGTTCTTCTTCACCAGGTCATCGCGGCTCATACCAGGCTTGCGCGGCAAACCCGACGTAATCACCACAATATCCGAGTTTGCAGTATCAGTATAATCGTTCGTGCCGATCACCAGCGAATCGTAACCAAGCACAGGCCCCGCCTGAAGCATATCAAGGGCTTTGCCTTGTGGCATGTTGGGAATGATATCGTACATAAAGACATCCGCATAGTCGCGCTCAACCAGCCGCTGCACCAATGTACTACCAACAAAGCCAGCCCCAACGACAGTTATCTTACTTCTCATTCGCAAATCCTTTCTGTAGGCAATCCGATAGAGGTATTTATCCCAGAGTCTATCGGTATTGTATGCCGCCATGGGCGAAAATGGCAACGTACGGCTATCACAATATTAGAATGCAGCTAGCTGCATTCTAATATTGTGATACGATTGTTATTTGACAAACCGCAAACTAGTAGCGTAAACTTAATACATCAATATTTACCATCGTTCCCATTTCGGAATAGCAAAAGACCTGAAGGATCACAGTGAACGTTCTAACCGCACCTGGTAAACGGCTCTTCCTGACTGGCGACGAGGCAGTAGCCCGTGCCGCGCTGGAAATAGGAGTCCATGTAGTTACTGGCTACCCAGGTAACCCCAGCACAAAAACTATCACCGCCCTGCTCCCAATCTCCCGAGAGTACAGAATGACTGTCGAATGGAGCGTCAACGAAAAAGTTGCTCTTGAGGTCGCCACCGGCGCAGCATGGGCAGGGAAACGCAGCCTCGTCACCATGAAAATGTCAGGGATCAACGCGATGGCGGATTCCCTGCTCTCTATTGCACATAGTGGTGTAACAGGCGCGCTCGTCATCTATGCTGTTGATGATGTGGGTACCTACTATGGCATGGTCGAACAGGACTCACGGCACTACGCCCTGCTCGCCTCTCTCCCAATGTTGATGCCAGCCAGCCCGGAGGAAGCATATACCATGACCCGCCTGGCCTTCACCGTCTCAGAACAGACGGGAGCGCCCATCTTCCTCCTCTCCACCACAGCAGTCGCCAACGCCATTACAGCTATGAAAGTAGGCAAGATCGAACGCGACCCACAGGAGCGTCCCGCCAGTTTTCAGCGCAACCTCGCCAAATTCACCAAGGCCGTCCCCCAATGGTGCCGCGACCAGCACGCCGAGGCCATCACACGTCTGGAGCAAGCAGGCGAACTATTCAGGAAGGCTGAAGGCGTAAACCTTTTACCTGCAGCCACGCATCATGAACAGCCTACGGAGGCCAAACGGCTTGGAATAGTCGTTGCCGGGGTCAGCTACACCTATCTGCAGGAATTGCGCCAAAACTCGCCCGGTCTTCTTGCGAATATACCCATCCTCAAACTGGGCGTCATCCATCCCCTGCCGAAGCAAGAATTGCACGACTTCCTGGCCCAGCTAGATACTGTACTGATGCTGGAAGAACTGGAGCCGATTCTAGAGACGCAGATTCTTGCACTGGTCGCAGAGGCAGATCTCCACGTCCAGGTGCTGGGCAAACGCAACGGCCTGCTCCCACGAGTGGGCGACTACTCTATCGAATTGATAGAAATGGCTATAAGAAGTGCGGAGGCGCGCTTCATTGCACCCGACTATATCGTACCCACCCTTGCATCCAACAAGGGACGACAGAACAGGCACAATGAATGGAGCACTGCATGCGTCCCGTACAACGTTCATTGGAGTTCTGCCCTGGGTGTCCGCACCGCATGACCTATTATGCGCTCAACCGGGCCATTGAGCAATTAGGCTTCACAGAGGATGAGGTCATCACCACAGGCGACATCGGCTGCACTATTATCGGCATGAACGCACCACAGAACGCCTGCTGGACGGAGGTCGCGATGGGTGCCAGCATTGGCATTGCGCAGGGCTTCAAGTATGCTGGTATCGAGCGTCCCGTGCTGGCGGCGATGGGTGATGGCACTTTTTATCACAATGGCATTGCGGGCCTGCTCAACGCCGTGCAGTCAGGCGTCAATCTGACACTCATCATCTTGGATAATAGCAGAAGCGCCATGACTGGTATGCAGCCTGATCCCGGCACAGGGCGGCGTGCAAACGGTGAGCCAGGCGTACGTGCCGACATTGCGATGATCGTACGCGGCTGCGGCGTCGAGTATGTGAAGCGACTCAACCCCTATCATCTACCTAAGATGGTCAAGACTCTTCGCGACGCAATTCAGCGTCCTGGCGTTTCCGTCGTCATCGCCGAAGCTCCCTGCACAACACAGGGTGTCCTTATCAATGAGCGACCCGTGCAGGTGAATCAGGATGCATGCATGGCCGGACGTGGATGCGAGGATACTCCCTGCTATCACAAAGTCGGTTGCCCCTCGGTGCTGCTCTCACTCGACAATGTGCGGCCCCGTCTTTCCATCGATACCGCAACCTGCGTCGCCTGTGGTCTGTGTATGGAAGCATGCCCCTTCGATGCAATTCAACCAATACCGATAGCGGAAGATCCGCAGCAGGAGATAAGCGAGGCAGTGGCAGTACCACAACTACGGCACATGTTGCAGGATTAGCTCATGTCTAAAACAACCAACATCGTTCTGCTCGGCATTGGTGGGCAGGGCACCCTCACCATAATGGAGATGCTGGCAATGGCGGCAGAGAAGGCAGACGAAGAGGTACGCGTGCTCTCCCGCGTCAGCCTGGCCCGCCTGGGTGGTTCTGGCATGTGTCACATACGTTTGGGACCAGCCGCCAGCGCAGCAATTCCCATTGGTGAAGCGGATATTCTGCTAACGCTAGAGATGAGCGAGGTGCTTCGTGCCCTCCCCATGGCACGACAAGGAGCACTAGCCTTCATCAACACCTATCGTCGCCTCCCAATCGCGGCAGGTGTGGCAGGCATTCGCTACCCTACACGCGCAGAGGTAGTGGAAGCGCTGAAGGCACACGGCATAACAGGTATCTTTATCCCCGAAGTATTACCAGCACCGATGGAAGATACTGCCGAACAGTCTCAAGAGGAGGCGCGCATCAACATCATCATGCTCGGTGCTCTCTGCGGGTACACCCAGCTTCTCCCTCGTTCTGTGCTTGAGGAAGCTATCACTGAGCGCTTGCCTCGTTTTGCTGGACAGAATCTGCGTACGTTCGCTGCTGGTTGGAGCTTTGGTGAAGAGTCACGAAAAAATAGCGCTTGACATCCCATCCGAGTTAAGGTATCATACATCTCGCAGACGGGAAGCAGCTTCGTTTCCTGTAAATACATTGGGGTGTCGTTCAATGGTAGGACTGCCGACTCTGGATCGGCCAATTGGGGTTCGAATCCCTGCACCCCAGCCCATACTATGGACAAGAAACAACCACGCTTCTGCCACCTGTGCAGAGAAAAACTTTCCGGTAAATACCTGGTCTATGACAATGGCCTGGTAGTGTGCGAACGTTGTAATCGCACCACTCCTCATTGCAGCATGTGTGATATTCCTTCACACCAGCTTACAAAGGCACGCAGCCAATTGATCTGCGCCGCATGTCGCCAAAAAGCGCCGATGTGTGCCATCTGCGAGGAACCGATCTTGGATCGCTACTTCACATACCAGACGGACAACAAGAGTTTGATCGTCTGCGACCAATGCCGGCAGAGCACTCCCCAGTGCAGTAGGTGCCACCTTCCTTCACGCCAGCTTACCCAAATACGAGAAGGATCAATCTGTCCCGCATGTCGCGAGCAAGCCCCTGTCTGTAAGTTCTGCTCCGAACCCATTCTCCACCGTTACATTAAGTATGGCAGGAACTTGATTGTCTGCGAAGATTGTGATCGCACAGTTCCTCATTGCAGCACCTGCAAGGTTCCCTCGCGCCAACTCACCAAAGTGCAGGGAGGCTCGATCTGCCCCGCATGTCGGAAAAAGGCGATGAAGTGTGCTTGCTGCAACGAGATTTTCTTGGGAACCTATTATACTATCGACGACTCACTGGTGCGCTACTGCGAAACATGCATAAACACGCGGTCCCGGTGCGATATATGCCATGCTCCTTTCATACAAGGGAAAATTCTCTCCGGGCGAGATAGTGATATCCGTCGCTGCGCCGCCTGCTTCAGTTCGGCAGTCACCACACGCGAGGAAGCTGAACGCCTTTACCGCGAAACTCTTGCCCTGCTCAAGCGAGAACTGGCACTTGAAATGGCAGTACTCCCCAAACTCCATGTCGTAGACCGTGCCACCCTGGTCGAGAAGCGGCGGCAAGCAAATACTTCTGCCTATCCCATTACATCCACAAGAGACACCACTAGATTGGAGCCTGAACCTCAGCACCTCCTCGGTTTCTTCCGACGTATCAATGACGACTGGAATATCTATATCGAACATTTCCTACCCCGAATACGGTTTCAGGCGGTGGCTGCACACGAACTGGCCCACGCCTGGCAGTCGACGCATGCCCCAGAAACACAGCCTCCCAGGATTGTCGAAGGCTTCGCCGAATGGATAGCCTACAAAATATTGCTGGCGCTAGGAGAGCAGCACGAGGCAGAACGCCTGACTCAACGAAGCGACCTCTATGGTGAAGGGCTGCAATACTTCATCGCCCTGGAGAGTCAGCAAGGGCACAAAGCTGTCCTGCAACGGGCAAGACGACGATAATTTCTCTTTTGCGGGGTGTCCCCGCTCTTCTCCTTCTCTTCCTCGCCGCCTCAGGCGGTGAAAGAACAAAAAGAAGCTGTTGGCGATACCCCAAGCCCCAGCAGTGGGCTACCATCCCCTGCACCCCCGATGGATCGAAAGCCTTGCTTATGCGTTTTCAGTAACTCTCAACGTTAGAAGACAATGGTATACTATACAGTACCGATATATCCTCAATTAGGGGGATAACATTCCAAAGAGTGTTAGAGATTGGGTAGAGGGGAGGGCTGTAGGGATACATTGATAAAACACTCGCAGACAATTTCGAGGAAACCGGGCGTCACAGGCACAGCCCCCCGCTTTAGCATCATTCTCTGTACATACAATCGGCGCAATCTCGTTCTTTCCACACTGGCAAGCCTGCGTCGCCAGACGCTCCCATACGACCAATTTGAAGTCATTGTCATCGATAACGGCTCCACTGATGGCACGCTCAACGCAGTTCGCACCTATGTGGAGGCTGGCTCACAACAACCCAAAAAGTCGAAAGACACCTGGCGGGTACAGTGTCTTTCGGAGCCGCAGAACGGGCTGGCGCACGCGCGCAATACTGGACTCCTTGCAGCCTCAGGCGACATTGCCGTCTTTCTCGACGACGATACGATAGCAGATCCTCACTTTCTTGAACGCCTGCTGATAGCCTATGAAGAAACAGGCGCAGACGCCATTGGGGGCCGTGTCGAACTTCGTTGGGAAGCGCCACGCCCGCACTGGCTCACCGATGGCTTGCTCGACATGCTGGGCTATTTCGCACCGAACCCCGTGCGCATGCAATTGCAGGAATGCAGCAGCTTTAGCAGCAGCAGCTTCTCCATCAAGGTTGAGGCACTACGTAGTGTTGGCTATTTTTCGCCTTTCCTCAGCAAGCGCTTGCATCTACCAGCTCGCATGGAAGTACATGATCTCTGTCGTCGTCTCCACAAGGCGGGCTATACACTCTGGTATGAGCCAGAGGCTATCGTTGTACATCGCGTCCCAGCCGCTCGCCTGATACGTCCATTCTTTGTGGGTCGGGCCTATTGGGAAGGGCGTGCTGAAGTACTGACACAATTTACGGACACAATCACCGATACAGATACCACAAAGCATGTTAAGGGCACAATGAACTGGACCCCTACAACCCTACAGGCACTATTTCGCGAAGTCCGTCAAATCACCTATCTCGCACTCATACACCGCCCGCTACTTTACTTAGCAGGGAGGTCTACGAACGAGCGCCTGCTGGCGGCAATGGCCCAGGCAGCGAAGTGGGGCCGTTTGCAGCAGCGTCTCCAACTCCTCGAACACGTACCCGCAGAGGCGACAACCCCTGCCGTGCTGCTCGTTCGTCCTGCTGGACCAGACCCGGCGGCAGAACTATTGAAACAGGCCCTCACTTTACAGGATGTAAGCTGCACTACTGCAATCACTGACATCCCATTATCCTGGCTTTGGCAGCACCGAGCGCACCAGGGACAGTCGCTTGGCATTGTGCATTTCTATCGTCCAGGGGCATTCGATCTAACGCATCGGCAGCGTCAACGTCTCTACTTTCGGCTCTGGCTAGCACAACACTGGGGCATTCGCATCGTCACCACCGACACAGGCGGATGGTGGCAGAGCGTAGGCAGTTTGCGCTTCCTCTCACGCCGCGCTCTGGAGCGCAAGCTTATGCATCACAGCGACATCGTGCTTGCATACACTCACCAACCTGAGCAGTTGTACCCTGACAAGAAACTACGCCGACATATTTGCTGCCTACCACACCCCGGCTTTCGCGGCTACTATACCCCCCCAATAGTACGAGCCCAGGCACATAAGCGGCTCGGTCTCCCGACAGGAGCAGGGTTCGTCTACCTCTGCTTTGCCCAGATGCACACTGAAAGGGAACTCGTCTACCTGATCGAAGCGTTTTCGGAAGTCAGGGAAGTCAAACCGAGTCAGAGACAGAAGAAGTCAGCCAGAACTCAATCAGCACCACAATTGTTGCTCGTCGGATCACCGACGGACAAAAAGATGGCAACACATGTATTGAAACTCGCAGCGCTCAATTCAGCCATTCATCTCTACGGGCGAACTCCCCGCAAAGAGGATATACCCTTGTACATGGGAGCCGCCGATGCCATAGTCCTCCCTCATTTTGCTATGCAGGTGGCTGGCGTACTGGAAACGGCTGTGCTAGCAATCTCCTATGAGCGCGTAGTCATCGCACCTCGTCTCCCACGTTTTCAGGATATGTTGCCACCACGGACGCATGTTCTCTATGATCCCATCAGCCGAGAATCACTGGTGCGCGCATTAGTCAAAGCGCAAAAACTGACTTATCACCTGAGCGAGAAAGAAGCCGCCACCCTGGATGCCGAAAGTAGCTGGGGTCAGTATGCTCAGCGCTTGCTGAAGATCTATAAGCAACTGCTGAAGGGCCAAGCGGGGTTTTCAGGGGCAGCAAGCCCGTAGGGGTATCCCTTGCGGGCACCCGCGTGAGGTGTTCCCACTTTCCCTTTTCCCCCAAAGCTCAGCAGGGTTCTTAGGGGCGGCCGCCCCTAAGCGGGGTGTGGGGTGTCCCACTTTCTCTTTTTCCCTCTAAAGGATGGAGAGCCCAACCGGAACCAGCAGCGCCAATACAACAACAATTAGCAGCAGCGTTCGTCTCATGTGTCTTCTATCCCTCCATCAGAACTTTATGAAAATCTGGCTTCGCATCCGCAATGGGCCCAAGGCGGGGAAAGAGCTGACCTTCACTCTCATCGCGAGTTACGCAGCGCTTTCTCGGTCACACAGCCCTAAAAAATAAACTCTTGCAACCCTTAAACTGGCGGAACGTAGTACCTTCGTAACAGATTAGCTTACTTGCTATACGAGCCTATGGAAGCAATTCTTTCTATCGGCTATAATGTGCAAAGTGATAATAGCAACAAACTAACACAAGCGAGGTTCAAGTTGAAACGTTCGCATTTAGCACGCGAAATTGTCGAAACAATAGCACTCACCCTACTCATCTTCCTGGTCATTCGCTTTGCCATCCAAAGCTATCGTGTAGACGGCATCAGCATGCAGCCCGGCCTCAACAGCAATGAATACGTCCTGGTGAACAAAATGGCCTACCTTTTCCATGCTCCCGAGCGAGGCGACGTGATCGTGTTTCACTTTCCCCTTGACACGACCAGGGACTTCATTAAGCGAGTGATCGGTATACCAGGGGATACTGTTGCCATCACCGACACGACCGTTCGGGTCAATGGTGTGCTGCTCAACGAGCCATATATTAGTGCGCGCGCCAATCCCATAGGGAAGACCTGGATCATACCGTTAAACGAATACTTCGTGATGGGCGACAATCGGCAATTTAGTGATGATTCACGGGACTGGGGGACAGTCCCCAAAGATTATATTATCGGCAAGGCGGTCATGGTCTACTGGCCGCTCAACGACTGGCAATTCATCAACACCTATCC